>Ga0070741_10011539_pt1 | contig 16295 bp, 12 predicted proteins | sample Coa_R1_4_FD_66440 | JGI IMG/M metagenome (GOLD analysis project Ga0070741, IMG submission 66440) | Surface soil microbial communities from Centralia Pennsylvania, which are recovering from an underground coalmine fire - Coalmine... | ecosystem: Environmental > Terrestrial > Soil > Unclassified ...
AGCCAGTCGCTGGCGCAGGGAGCAAGCGAACAGGCCAGCTCACTCGAAGAAGTCTCAAGTTCGTTGCAGCAGATGTCCTCGATGAGCAAACAGAACACGGCTCATGCAAAAGAGGCGCGAGGACTGGCAGAACGCACTCGTGAAAGCGCTGAACGCGGCGGTCAAAATATGCAGCGCCTTACAGAAGCGATCACCAAGATCAAGAGCTCATCCGACGCGACAGCAAAGATAGTAAAGACCATTGATGAAATCGCATTCCAGACCAATCTGCTGGCTCTGAATGCCGCGGTGGAAGCTGCAAGAGCGGGCGACGCGGGAAAGGGTTTCGCTGTCGTAGCCGAAGAAGTACGAAACCTGGCGATGAGATCAGCGGAAGCAGCAAAGAACACAGCCAATCTGATCGAGGAGTCCGTCAAAAATGCAGAAGGCGGAGTAAGCCTGAATGAAGAAGTGTTAAAGAACTTCTCGGAAATACATGAGCAAGCGAAGAAAGTAAACGAGGTAATGGCAGAAATAGCGGCGGCATCGGATCAGCAAGCCCAAGGAGTATCGCAGGTGAGCACCGCGATAGAGCAGATGAACCAGGTGACGCAGCAAACCGCTGCCAATGCCGAGGAAAGCGCTAGCGCTTCGGAGGAGCTCACCGGGCAGAGCCAGGAGATGCTGAATATGATCGCGAGTTTTCATCTGAGTGCGGCCTCCGACCGTCGCACTCGCGGGTACTTAAAATCTGCGGGACCAAGCACGGCATTAAGAGCGACTGTGAATTTTGAATCTGCTCGTGCTAAGCATTTGCTTTGGAAAGGTAGGCTGCGCGGTTTTCTGGATGGCAAGGAAGTTCTGACAATGTCTCAGGCGACGTCGCCGCGCGACTGCGATTTGGGCAAATGGCTATATTCGCAGGGCATGACGGACTTTGGGCACATACTGGAGATGCAGGAGCTCGAGCATCTGCACGCAACCATGCATGGATTGATCAAAGAGATCATTGAATGTAAGGAAGGCGGCAAATTGGAAGCTGCTGAGCGAAAGCTAAGCGAAGTCGATAAGCTGTCGAGCAAGATCGTCTCTCTTCTAACCACTATCGAACGCGAAGTAACAAGCGAAAGCAGTAACAGTGTAAGTGGAAATGATTGGATGAATGTAGTCGGCGTTGCTTCATCGCGGAACTCTCATAACAACGTGTCGAGAGGCTTTTGATGAAGAGATATCCAACAGGGAGTAACTTGCGATGAGTACGGATCTGTTCTCAGTCGAATTGGCTGACAAGCATTTTAAGGCTGTCAGCGAAAGGCTCTACAAGCTGTGCGGTATTAATTTAACCGACGGCAAAGAAGGTTTAGTCAAATCACGCCTGTTAAAAAGACTGCGGCACCTGGGGCTTGAGAACTTTGATCAGTACTTTGATTATTTGGATAAGGACAAGACCGGCAAAGAGCTGTCGACGATGGTCGATTCTTTGACGACTAACAAAACGAGTTTCTTCAGGGAATCAAGTCATTTTGACTATCTTCAGATGAACCTGTTCCCGGAAATCGCTGCTCAAGGCGGTCATTGTCGGATCTGGAGCGCGGGATGCTCAACCGGCGAAGAACCCTACACAATAGGTATGCTTCTCTGCGAAGCCTTCTCGAACATAGAACGAATGAATATTCGAATACTCGCCACGGATATCTCGAACCAGGTTCTGGCGCGAGCCTCTGCCGGCGTTTACGACGAAGAGACGCTACACGACGTTCCCGCGCAGTTGCGAAAGAAATACTTTCAGCCAGTGCAGGCAAAGCAGCCGCAGACTTATAAAGTTGTCGACAAGGTTCGTTCTCTTGTCAAGTTTGCGCGATTGAACCTGATGGGCGACTGGCCGATGAAAGGGCCATTCGACATAATCTTTTGCAGGAACGTAATGATCTATTTTGACAAACCGACTCAGCAGGAACTGGTGAATTGCTTTTGGGAACTGTTGCGACCGGGCGGCCATCTGTTCGTCGGTCATTCGGAAAGCCTGAATTCTTCTGGTCGGCAGTTTCGGTATGTGCAACCTGCTGTTTATATGAGGTAAGTTATTAGTCAGGAGGAGCAGTGCGACAAATCGTAGGGGTAGGAGACATGAAAATCGGTACTTCGCCGGACGACCAGATCGTCACGTATGCTCTCGGCAGTTGTCTGGGAATAACGATTTACGACCCGGTTACCAGGATCGGCGGAATGCTGCACGTGATGCTGCCTGATTCCACCATTGATGCTGAGAAAGCGGCCAAGAACCCGTACATGTTTGTCGACACAGGATTGCCAGTGCTGTTCCATTCGGCATATCGAGCTGGAGCTAAGAAAGAGAACATAATTCTGAAGGTTGCAGGCGGCGCCTGCATGGGAGGACGAGAAGAGGAAGACCGATTTCAGATCGGCAAAAGGAACTTTACAAAGCTTCGTCAGCTCTTATGGAAGAACGGAGTCCTGTTAAAGGCGCAGAATGTAGGCGGGAGCGTGTCCAGAACAATGACACTGGATATTGCTACTGGCGAGGTCACACTGAGAACAAATGAGGTGGTGACTAAGCTCTAGTGATCTTTAAGGCGGAGGTAATTGATGAGCCTGAATGTTTTAGTCGTGGACGATAGTTCCGTGATGCGCAACATGATTATTAGAACGTTGCAACTGACCGGACTGCCCGTTGGGCAGGTCTTTCAGGCGGCTAACGGACGCGACGGATTAACAATGCTTGACGAGCATTGGATTGATCTCGCGATGGTCGACATAAACATGCCTACCATGAATGGCGAGGAGATGATCGAACGGCTCAGGGAGAATCCATCTACGGTGGATTTGCACGTACTGGTCGTTTCCACCGAAAGCAGTGAGACCAGGATCGCGAAACTTCGCAGCCTGGGAGCGAAATTCATTCACAAACCGTTTACGCCGGAAGAATTGGGAGACCAGCTACGCCAAATGACAGGAGTGCGCAATGATTGACCGATTGCACGACGCTTTGCTCGAAACGGCGACTCTGACCTTCGAAGAAATGGCCTTCATAGTTTTAGAGCCATTCGATGACGGGCCTGAAGAAATAAACCCGCTGGTTGCCTCGACCAGCGTGTCGTTTCGAGGACCATTTACTGGAAGGCTGGAAGTATGGGCGAGTCGTGACATGCTTCAAACGCTGGCCTCGAACATGCTGGGATCAGAAGAGATCCCGCCGCTCTTGGAACAGTATGACGCGTTGGGCGAGATAACGAACATCATCTGTGGGAACATGCTGCCAAAGATAGCAGGATCATCTGCGGTGTTCTATTTACAAGGCCCGAAAGTCGGGGCCGAGCACCAGGACGATGGCGCGGCCGCCAGAATAAAGCTCGGCATGGAGCCCGAGCAGGTCGATCTGCTGTTCTATCTCCAGGATAAGAATTTTACAGAGGGGGTGGCCAATGATTCGAGTACTGGTAGTCGATGATTCCGCTGTTGTCCGCCAGGTGCTTACCGACGGACTCGCCTCTTTCAGCGATATCGAAGTTGTGGGCACGGCCGTCGATCCGTATGTCGCTCGCGACAAGATCGCGCAGTTAAAACCGGACGTGCTTACGCTGGATATTGAGATGCCGCGGATGGACGGCCTGTCGTTCCTTTCTAAATTGATGAAACATTATCCGCTGCCCGTTGTTGTGGTGAGCTCGCTGGCGCCGGAGCACAGTGAACTGGCGTTGAGAGCCTTGTCTGAAGGCGCGATCGACGTGATTGCAAAGCCAGGATCGACATACTCAACTCCGGATTTTGGCCGGTTAGCGAGAGCAGTCCGCGCGGCGGCCGCATCCCGTCCGACTCGTCGACAGGAACAGACCGAGAAACCGCCTGCGATTACCCAGATGAAAACTACTAACACGATTCTCGCGATCGGCGCTTCTACAGGCGGAACGACCGCGATTGAAACGGTATTGCGAGGAATACCAGCCAACGGACCCGGAACGGTGATCGTCCAGCACATGCCAGAGGGATTCACCAGAACGTTTGCAGAAAGACTCAACGGCGTTTGTCAGATGCAGGTAAGCGAGGCTCGCGATAACGATATTATCACTCCGGGTGTCGCTCTTGTTGCTCCTGGCAACCAGCATATGATCGTGAAACGAAGCGGTACGTGCTTCATGGTGGAGCTCAAGGACGGCCCGCTGGTTTATTACCAGCGACCCGCGGTTGAGCTGATGTTCCAGTCTGTTGCCCGCAGCGCCGGACGCAATGCAGTTGGCGTAATTCTGACGGGAATGGGCGCGGACGGTAGCAAGGGGCTGCTGGAAATGCGAAATGCCGGCGCGTATACGATTGCGCAGGACGAACAGAGTTCGGTGGTTTTCGGTATGCCCAAAGAGGCTATTAAGCTCGGAGGCGCAACGGAAGTTCTGCCATTGGGGAAGATTGCAGGAGCTGTTCTCAACTATATAGGGAAAAGCAGCTAACGAACGGGTGGAAAGACGCATTCGAACAGCAATGAACGCAGTGCAGGGTCAGTTAATTAATTTGGATAGGAGACAGCAATGAAACTAAGGGCTCTCGTAGTAGATGATTCCAGGGTAATGCGGGGAATAGTTATGAACTCGCTAAGAAAAACGGGACTGGCGGAGTTCGAATTTACCGAGGCGGAAAATGGCAGCGATGCTATTGCCAAATTTCAGCCCGACCAGATCGATATTCTTTTCGTCGACTGGAATATGCCGCAAATGAGCGGGATAGATTTTGTTCGGCTGGTTCGCGCTGGCGGCAAGACAGAGCACATTCCCGTGGTGATGGTGACCAGCGAAAAGACAAAGGAAAAAGTTGATCTTGCGCTGCAGTCGGCCGGAGCGAACGCATATATCACAAAGCCCTTTACCCCGGAGGAAATGCTGGCCCAACTGTCAAAATTAATGTCGACGATGACGGTGGCATCATAACCAGAGAGGGATGGGTTCAACAATGTCAATACCTAACGATACACTTTCAATACCGGTCTCGACCGATGTGATCCTTTCCGTACGCGAGTCAATCTGCGAAACATTCGGAACCATGTTTGGGAACGAGATCGAATCTCATGACTTGAACGAAGATGCGCATAACGAGGGTGAGGCAATAATCGGCATCATTTCGTATGTAGGTGATTTCAAATGGTCAATGCTGTTATGCCTTCCCAAATCAACGGCGGTCACGATGGCGATGAAGTTTGCCGGCTTCGAAATCGACTATGACGGACCGGATATGGGCGATATTGTCGCAGAGCTGGCAAATATTATCGCCGGTGATGTAGTCGCGCGTCTATCGAATCGAGGCATCAATGCGGCGCTTTCGCTTCCCATGGTTGTGCGCGGCGCCGGGCTCAAGCTGCAGTGGCAGCGCGAATTACCGACTCACTATCAGTCATTTATTTCCGCTGACGGAGAGTTCAAAACCAAGATAGTGGCTGGCACGCCTCACCATTGGTTTGGCGGTATGTCCGGAGTCAGCAAGGTGTCTGGCTCAGAGCTTAACAAAGCCTGTTAAGTAAGGTCGTGTTCTTGTTCTGAGGGTGGGTGATTAAGGGTCGTCTATGAAGCTCAAACCACTCAACAGCGGTTACGCCCAACGGTTTCGTGCTATCAACGAACGTTGTATGGGTCAGATGACCAGCGATTGCGCTATGCTGGTCGATCATGAGATATCAATTAATCTCAGTCAGTTTGGAACGGCCGAGAGGGAAGTGATACTGGCAAGTTCGTTGCGGTCCATGGCTTTCGTCAAATTCGAGATGGCCGGAGCCGCCGAACCCGTGTCGATTTCGCTGCTGGTAGATCTTACCGCGGGAGGAAATCTGACCAGGTTACTTCGCCGGATGACTGTATCGAAGTCGCCAATTACGAGCTTTGATGCAGACGACCGTGACTGCTTTGTTGAGATCGTTAATGTGCTGCGCGGAGCGTTGAACCTCGCCATTGATGAGCAGACCGGTTCAGAATACGCAATTAGAGATATCAGCCTCGAGATACCAGGGCTCAAAGAAGTGCACGACTACGCCCAAATCTTCTTTGCTGAAAAGTCGTATATCGTGGCCGAGGCCAAACTGAAGATAGCGGACGCTCAGGACAGTAACGTGTACCTCATCTGGGATTGTCACGCGATAGAATCGATGTTTGGTCCTGACCCGGCGGATAAACGGACAGTTATTCTGCTCCAACGTGCCGAGCGCGAAGTACCGTTTCGCTCCAGCTTGATTAACGTTGTAAGTTACGATCTGGACGGGAAGAAAATGGAACAGGTGCGAGATTTCATCATCGAACACAAAGAGGCTTGTGCCGCGTTGGTCACGTCAGGTGCAATCGGCGAAGCCACCGAGTTGTGTCACCGCATCAAAACAGATTACGCAAACGGTTATCTAAATGTAATCGCGTTAATGGATGAACCGACGGAAAGCACCGTCCTCGCAGCGATCGAGACTGGAGTAGATGATATCATTGCGCTGCCCGCTGCCGCGGAATTCATCGAACAACGTGTCGATCGCCTGACCGCTCGCTGAGCGCATTGTTGCAAATCAATTCACAAGTCTTTCCGCGACCTCACCCGTCCGAATGATCGTCAACCTCCAATAATATTTTTGTGAGAAATTGATAATAACTTAATCAAGACCATAACTTGCCGAATTTATAAGATCTTTTTTGCAACCGCTACGCTTGAACTCCCGGTGATAACAGGCGAGTTAGCTATGGAAGAAGAGGAGAGGTAATGGAAACGTTGCTGCAAGATCTCAGATTCGGAGCCCGAATGCTTCTGCGCAATCCCGCATTTACCGCTGTTGCGGTTATCGCGTTGGCATTGGGGATCGGCGCGAACAGCGCTATTTTTACCGTAGTTAATACGGTGTTGTTGCGTCCATTGCCGTTTCCAGAGCCAGAGCGCATTGTGCAGCTATGGACATCCGCTCCTCAGCTTGGACTGCCACAAACTGAACTTTCTTTTCAACGGCTGACGGCAATAACCGAACAAAACCAGACTCTTGAAAAAATCGGCGCATATACTCCTGATACCGCTAATCTGACTGGCGTAAGCGATCCCCTGCAATTGAAAACGATGCGAATTTCATCCGGTTTGCTGGACGTTCTAAAGGTGAAACCTGCTCTGGGGCGTAACTTCACGCCAGATGAAGATAAACGAGGTGGTAATCCCGCTGTGATTCTTAGCCATCCTTTCTGGGAAAGCCAGTTTGGCTCAGATCCAGGAGTGATCGGCAAAGCCATTTCGCTGGATGGGACAAGCACGACGATAATCGGAGTCATGCCTGCCGGATTTGATTTTATCAAGGCTCAAATTGATATCTGGGTTACAAGTGTATCTGAGCCAACCTTCTTTTCCAAAGGTACCGTGGATCACGGCGGTGGCTACCTATACGTGCTCGGGCGCTTGAAACCAGGCGCAAATCGACAACAACTCCAATCGGAGCTTGAGTCAATCATTGACAACAACCGCATTCCAGGTAATCCCGATGCGACGTTTGGTATTGTTACGGTGTCCTGGACGGAACAATTAACTGGGAATATCCGCCCGACTCTGCTGGTGATGCTGGGCGCGGTAGTTTTCGTTTTATTGATTGCGTGCGCAAATGTGGCCAATTTGCTATTGGCAAAAGCTGTGGGCAGACAAAAAGAGATAACCGTCCGGGCCGCGCTCGGCGCGAGTCGTTCACGCCTGATTCAACAGTTTTTAACAGAGAGTATCCTGCTGGCCGTCATTTCAAGTGCATTGGGGATGTTTCTGGCAACTGAAGGAGTCGAGCTGCTGACGGCCAGGACTGCGACGATTCTGCCGCGAACATCCGAACTGAGCGTCGATGGAAAGGTGCTCGGGTTTACCATCTTAATCACTGTGTTGACTAGTCTGATCTTTGGCTTGGCGCCGGCTTTACATGCATCAAAAATCGATTTAAACGAATCGCTCAAAGACAGCAGTCGAGGCTCGACTGGCGGACTTCATCGGAATCGTTTGCGAAGCGCGCTGGTAATAGTTGAGGTTGCGCTTTCAGTTGTGCTGCTCGTCGGAGCAGGATTGCTGATCAGAAGTTTTATTCGGCTTCAGGGAGTAAATCCCGGATTGAATCCGAATAATGTCATCGTTGCGGATATCAGTCTTCCCAGGACGAGATATTCAACTCAGATACAGGTGAAATCGTTTTATCGTTCGGTAGAGCAGGAATTGTCGACTATTCCAGGGGTGGTATCGGTTGGCGCTATTCAATACTATCCTTTTTCTGGTGGTAATCCAAAAGCCCCAATAGCAATTGATGGCCGGCCCCTACCTCCGCCTCAGGAAAGACCTATTGTTTCAATCAATACGGTCAGCGCGAATTATTTTAAGACGATGGGGATTCCGCTTGAGCGCGGACGGTATTTCGACGACCGAGACAACGAAACGGTGCCGCCGGTTGTCGTAATCAATCAAACATTTAAAAACAGGTTTTTCCCGGATGAGGACGCAGTAGGTAAACGCCTGAATCTGGGTGCCCCGAAAGGCATAGAAATTGTTGGCGTAGTTGGCGATGTTCATCATCTTGGTCTGGATCAAGTCTCCCCAGCTGCAGTTTATTTTTGTGCAGGTCAGGGATGTCCTCCTGCAATGGGAATAGTTCTGCGCACCATCGGATCTCCTCTTAATCTGACGAAAGCTATCAGAAGTAAAATCGCAACAATTGATAAAGACCAACCGGTTGCGAGTTTCCAGACAATGGACGAGGCAATCTCAAAATCGATAGCCAGCCACCGATTTACTCTTGTGTTGATTGGATCGTTCGCCGGAATCGCGCTGTTGCTTGCGTCAATTGGCATTTACAGCGTGATGGCGTATATGGTCAGTCAACGCACTGGGGAGATCGGTTTGCGAATGGCACTGGGTGCGCAGCCGAGCGCAGTTTTGCATATGGTCGTCAGGCAAGGATTGAATCTGATCCTGATCGGTCTGGGAATAGGATTGGTTGTGGCGTTAGGGCTGACGCGTGTTGCTGCTAGTCTGCTGTTTGACGTCAGCCCGAGAGATCCTGTTACCTTTACTGTTACCCCATTGTTGTTGATTTGTATTGCGCTGCTTGCCTGTTTTATTCCCGCGCGTCGAGCAACCAGGATAGATCCCCTGGCGGCGCTGCGGTACGAGTAAGGGCAACTAATGTTTAAATTTCATCCCTTCATCTACAGCGGCAAGATCGATTTGATAGATGTTGCCGTTTCCATTCAGGATTGAATGAAGATTGGTCTCAAGCTCACTGTATGTAAGCGGCTTTTGCAGTGGCTTCGTTGAGAAATTTCGCTCACTGGTAAAAAACAGGTATTTACCATCCGGCGTCAACCTGGGGCTGTAATCTCGCGCCGAAGTATTGAACATTGGCCCCAGATGTTTGGCGGGAGTCCACGATCCATTTACGTTGTAACTTATATAAAGATCCCAATTGTCAGGTGACTCAGGTCGGCCGCCTGAGGCGAAGATCATGAAGCTCTCGTCCGGAGCGATTGCAGGCTCGCCCTCTTCGGCCTGGGTGTTAATTGCCGGACCGAGGTTTTCAGGCTCAGCATATTTTCCGTCGATGAGTCTTGATCTGTAAATGTCCATTCCGCCTTTGCTGTCGGCTCGTCCTGAGTTTGCAAAATAGATTGTCCCGTTCGCGGACATCGAGGCGAACCATTCTTCGCCCTCGGAATTGATCGGTGCGCCTAGGTTTCTAGGTTCACTCCAGCTACCGGCAGTTCTGTCCATTATCCAAACGTCATAATCGATTTTTTGCTCGCCCTTTACCGGTCGGTCGGAAATAAACAGCATCTTTGAACCATCTGGTGATATGACTGGATCGAAATCACGAAAGTGACCTGAGAACGGTGCTATCTCTGGCGTGGTCCATTTCCCATTTACGAACCGCGAAACGCAAATGGTATAGAAATATGAGACGGGAATACTTTTGCTGAAATAGAATTCCTTTCCATCAGGCGTGAACACGCCGCCGAATTCATTATCAGGCGTCGAGATTATGCCTTCACCAAATATGCGCGGTTCCGTTAACTGCTGGTCAATGGCATAAGGTGGTTTTCCTTCCGATCCCACTTGTATTGAAACTGCGCTTGTGTGCGAGCTGTTCAAAAACGCCAAAATAACGAAAAAGCAGACGATTGATGATTTCACGCGGGTTCCTTTCAATGCTTGATGGCCAGCACACGAATATCAACTTGGTAAATGTTTCCCTGTCCGTTGGTGACAGACTTTAGGATTCTCTGATAATCCTGATAGCCAAGCTGCTGTTTGGGAAGGTTGGTGACGGAACTGCGCTCGCTGGTGAAGAAGAAATATTTCCCATCAGGCGAGATAGTTGGGCAACCTTCGAAAGCTCCAGTGTTGATTGGCGGGTCCAGATGTCTTGGCTCAGTCCACTTTCCGTCTTGCATCAACGAAATGTAGAGATCTCCTCTGACGTAACGATGGCCGTTCCCGTAAATCTCGTCCTCTCGATAATAAGAAGTGAAAATAAGATAGCTCTCATCCGGAGCGATAAAAGGGTAGGCCTCGGATGACGGAGTATTTATTGTGTCGCCTAGATTTTCAGGCTCAGTGTATTTGCCATCGACCAGTCGAGAGCGATAGATATCCAGCAATCCCTTCCCATCCGGACGGCCGGAACAGAAATAAAGCGTTCCATTTTTTGTTAGTGTCGGATAAGACTCGCTGGCCGCTGTATTTACCGGAGCGCCAAGATTTCGCGGCTCGCTCCAGCCTTTTGATGTCCTGTTGACAACCCAGATATCGAAATCGCGCTTGGGTTTATCGTCGATAGGTCGCGCGCTGGCAAAAAAGAGTTTCGATCCATCCGATGAAATAAACGGATCGGCATCAAGATACTGACCGGAAAACGACGCAACCTCCGGGGTAGACCATTTACCGTTTTCGAATCGAGAGAAGCAGATTGTCCAGAAATATCCCGGTACGGCGCGTTTGGTGAAATAGAACTCGCGTCCGTCGGGAGTAAATGTTCCTCCACGTTCGTAATCGTTGGTTGAGATAACTCCTTCCCCAAAAATCCGCGGTTCTGTTAAGGGTCCATTCACCGAATACGGCGGCGCGGATTGAACTGGCGGTTTGCCAATACTCACGCAGACGAACGCAATAATGATTATTGACACTGCGACTGAGGAAAAGACTTTATGCATCCTGTTGTCCTAACCCTGGATTTTCCTGGATTCAGGAATATGGCAGGCAAATAGTAGGAATTTTCGGACGGGGCGTCTTTAGGAATTTCTCACTAAATCCTTACAAAACTATTATCAGGACTCGCTCATGAAAAATGACTGATAATAACAACATCATTGACCATTGTTCCGCGCTCGCAGGCCAGGGTTTTTCCGTCCATTGACCAGGAGAAGCGAAAGATTTGGTCGGATTTGAAATTCGTCAGTTGTTGAGGCGCACGACCGTCAATCGGTTGTCTCCAGATATTGGAGGTGCCTCCGTGATCAGTGGCGTAACAGAGTGCATTGCTGTCAGGAGTCCATGCCATATCAGGTGGCGAGATCAGCGGGGTATCGAAAAACCTGATAAAGTTTCCATCATCAAATGAAAGCAACGCCATCTTTATATCGGTTCCCGATTTGTTCATTAAATAACAGGCAAGTTTCTTACCGTCCGGGGACACTACCGGCAGAAACGCAACGTCTGTTGTTAACTGGACCGGATCACCACCTTCAACCGGTACCTTCCAGAGCGTTCTTTTTCCAATGCCGAACGCCGAATAGACTATCCATTTCCCATCCGGCGAAAAACTGGGATAGTCTTCACCTTTCCCATGCGTAATCTGCGTTTGGTTGGTCCCGTCTGAGTTCATTCGCCAGAGATTCAGCGAACCAGATCGATCCGAAACGAAAACTATATAATGTCCGTCCGGTGAAGCTGCGGGCATAATGTCATAATGCGTATCGATCGTCAGTTGTTTACGATCGTTGCCGTCAGCATTCATTATCCAGATATCCGGATTGCCGCTCGCACGGGAACTGAGAACGATTCGGCCATCGGGCAGCCATGACATGCCCAATCTGTCGCTACAATTATCCATGAAACCGTTCGCTATCTGTTTAGCGTGATCAGAATCGCCATTACGCGCGATCCACAGACGGGAGACTTTTGTCGATTGCACGGTTACCAGGGATTTCGAATCCGCCGATACACTTACTCCGGCATAGTTGTTCAAATCATTGGTGATGCGGTGAGTCTCGCCTCTTGGATAGGAAAGATACCAAATCTGATCTGCGGGTATTTGCGATGCCGGATCACGCGCGACCAGGATTAATCCCGAGCCAGTTTTGATCCAGGACACCTGTCCGATTCGAAGCCATCTTTGCGGAGAAAGCTGAAGCTCCGATCCATCGACGACCCTTATTCCCAGGACCTTGATATTCAAAGCATCGGCGTTCGAGCTTCCACCGGTAATTGCAATAATGTTGCCGTCCGGCGACCATGATGGACCATCTGTAGTGAAGAACGACGGTGCTTTTCGTGAAGCCAGGATTTGTTCGCCGGTTCCGTCTGCGTTTGCAATGATCAGATATCGTTCGCTCTCTTTCGCATTTATTCTTATGAAAGCAATGTGTCCGCCGTCTGGTGAATAAGTGACGATGCTATCGATATCCGTCGTTACTTTCTTTGGAGTGCCCCCGAGCGTGGGCACCCGAAATAATTGTCCGACGCCATCAGATTCGCCATACACGACGTAATTCAGGAAGTTACCATCGGGCGAAAACGATAGCCCTTTGTATCTGACATTAGCGGCCGTAACTATGGTTATGTCGCTGGTTGATACAACCTGTTTCAGCCGGATGCTCTGTTGCCCGGCCTCTTCAACCACGTGAGCAATATATTTACCGTCAGGTGAGATCACCGGCAGTATAGCTTCGCCGGATGTAGTTAATTTGGAAATCTGCAGGATGGAAAATCGCTCTGGAAGCGTGGCGTTCGGTCCCGATGGAATACAGAATTCATAAATCGCCAGACCGCCAAAAACGGCAAATATGGCTGCTATAGCGATCGTCACCGTCTTCAATTTGCGCGCCGGAATGGTTGGAATAATTATTGTGGGTTGTTTAGCATTAGATGATTCAAAACTGTCTTCGGTACGGCTGTGACGGTGCGTGCCGCCCTCTATTTCTAGCGGTTCGACATTCTCAAAACTATCCTCTGCACGAGGCTGAATAGTATCGCTTGGATTCGTCGTTATCGTTCTTTTCACCTCGGCGGTAAAACGATAGCCGCGTTTCGGCAGTGTATCAATATACCGATGGGTTGGGTCCTTTTCGCCCAGTATCTTTCGCAGCAAAAAAATCTTTTGCGTCAGACTGCTCTCTTCAACAAAACTGTCCGGCCAAAGCAATCGCATCAGCTCGTCTTTTTCCAGCACGTGACCTTCATTCTCAACCAATATCAAGAGAGTATCGAAAACTTTGGGTGATAAGGGTATTTCTTTGTCTTCGTGAAGAAGGACGCGTTCGGTCGCATCCAGAACGAATGGCCCAAACTCAAATAACAGTTTGGGAACTTTACTTAACGCCATGACGAACGACTCCGTAACAGTTTTGTGAGGATTTGATGATAACTTCATCAAGATCGCAATTTGGTGCCGGCGTAAGCTCACATCAAAAATCGGGCGGTCCTCAACCATTAACAAGATTTGTTGACGTTTGCAATGCTTTATTAAGGATTAAGTCGTTAAAACAGCAAGGCCAGCAACACAATTCGGCTTCTGACGGAAAAGATAATTCCGATCTGCATCGATCTTGGTGAATTCAATCCTGCTGAAGCCGCAGGACATCTCCTTCTCAATCTCACCCTCTGTCGTTACGTCTGTGAACGAAATCTGGTCTCGCAACTTGCCGACAGCTCCGCCAATACTTTTTTTTAATCGCTGTTATTATTGGCCAACCTCTTATGCCGATGACAAATTGCTTTCATCTTGATGGTACTGACCTTGACGGATGTAAATGCTCAGTCTCTAACTGCCACCGCTGCAGGCAGTCGACTCCAGGCTGAAACTGACCGTATTCAGAATAAAAGATTTATTTCGCACGGTATCAAACAATACTGCCTGACCGGTGTGTGTTGTCGCATCAAATAACGCGTTCATTGATGGACTGTTTGTTCTGATTCTCAGTGTTTGTGAGTTGAATTCAATCATAGCCGGAACGTTGCTGACAATCGTGGTACCATTCGATATCCAGGTGTACGTTCCATTACCTGATTGCCCATTGGCGGGAACCGTTACGATCAATTGATTACCGGTAACCGTATCGGTAAAAATGAAACCAACGTTCTGGCCGCCTGCAAGCGTTCCGGTGCTGCCTGTGAAATTAGGATCTCCGCTAAAGATCGCGGTGATTGTGTGCAGACCTGGAGTCAAACAGGACTGTACTACGGCTGCGACACCGCCTGACAGCGTCACCGGTCCGCCGATGTTAATTCCATTATCTTTGAATTGAACGGTTCCTGTCGGTGCGCCGCCGCCAGGCGCAGTCGGTACAACAGTGGCCGTAAAAGTTACTGTTTGACCTATAAATACCGGGTTTGCAGAGGTCGTCACCATTGTAGTTGTCGTGGCCCTGTTGACTGTCTGAGTTATAGCTGCCGAACTGCTGCCGTTAAAATTACCGTCACCCCCATAGCTTGCGGTTATCGAATGGGAGCCAACTATCAAGGCGCTGGTCGTGAAGCTTGCCTGGCCTGAACCGTCGAGAGTGCTGGTGCCAAGTATGGCCGCGCCATCCTTGAATGTTACTATTCCAGTGGGTGTTCCCGCTCCGGGCGCAACGGCCGTAACGGTCGTGCTGAATGTGACAGACTGACCAAAGACAGAAGGATTGACCGACGACGTCACATTCGCGGTTGCGGTATTTGCTTTGTTCACAGTCTGAGTCACGATTGGCGACGTGCTTGAATTGAAGTTATCATCTCCGCTATAGACGGCAGTGATGGAATGCTGGCCGACGCTCAAGGTTGAAATCGTCAACGTCGCAACGCCTGAACCGTTCAAAGTCCCAGTTCCAATCTGAGTTGCTCCGTCAAAGAACGTTACAGTCCCGGAAGGAGTGCCTGTGCCGGTCGTGACCGCTCTGGTAGTTTGAGTTCTGGACGCCACAGTTCCAGTGCGTCTTCTGACTGCAGGACCGGAATTGTTTATTGGCGGAGCAATCGAAGTAACCGTCGCCGTGAAAGTAACCGGCTGACCAAACACTGAAGGATTGACCGATGAAGTCAGCGCGGTTGCCGTCGGCGCTTTGTTGACTACCTGATTGACAGCACTGGATGTGCTGCCGTTGAAATTGCCATCTCCGCCGAATGTTGCAGTGATCGAATGCGTTCCGACCGACAACGCGGTCGTGCTGAAGGTCGCTACGCCACTGCCGTTCAATGTTCCTGTTCCGATCTGGGTAGCACCGTCAAAGAAGGTCACCGTTCCAATCGGCGCACCCGCTCCGGGAGCGTTCGCAGCGACCGTCGCGGTAAATGTTACGTTCTGACCGAAGTCAGATGGATTAACATTCGATGTAAGAGCAGTTGTGGTCGCAGCTTTATTCACCACCTGGTTAACGGTATTTGACGTGCCGCCATTGAAGTTACCGTCACCTGGATAAGTAGTCGAAATCGGATGCGTTTCCACCGACAGATTAGATATTGTAATCGTCGCCGCTCCTGAACCATTCAGCGGAGCGCTTCCGATTGGGGTTACTCCATCGAGGAACGTGACCGCTCCCGTCGGAGTGCCCGCGCCCGGAGCGACCGCCGAAACAGTAACTGTGAACGTAACTGATTGACCGAAGACGCTCGGATTAGCCGAAGAAACTAGCGCCGATGATGTATTCGCCTTGTTTACAGTCAACTGAGCGTTACCGCTGCTGGCCGAATGAATGGCGCTGCCTCCATAATTTCCCGTAACAGTGTGCGTGCCGATTGTCGTTGAGGTGAGATTAATCTGACAGGTTGATGTGTCAGTTGTCGCAGCTACCGGAGTGAGGCTGCAACTCGTGGGATTCAGGACATCGGAGCCCGCAGAAAAACTTACCGTCCCCGTCGGATTCGACTTGACGCCTGCGTCCGTATCGACAACCGTCGCGGTTACCTGAACAGTTTGACCGCTCGCCATTGGATTAGCGCTGAAGGTGAGCGATGTCGTCGTTGCCCGAGACCCAACTGAGATGCTGGCCGAAGCCGTGCCTCCGGGTCCTGATTCGTTCGCAGTGATATTGCCGGTAACATTGTTCTTTACGCCGGGTGTTATGCCTGTCACGTTTACTGAGAAG
>Ga0070741_10011540_pt1 | contig 16292 bp, 13 predicted proteins | sample Coa_R1_4_FD_66440 | JGI IMG/M metagenome (GOLD analysis project Ga0070741, IMG submission 66440) | Surface soil microbial communities from Centralia Pennsylvania, which are recovering from an underground coalmine fire - Coalmine... | ecosystem: Environmental > Terrestrial > Soil > Unclassified ...
TCCAAAAACTCAACGACGCCGGCATCACCATCCTCATGGTCACGCATGAGCTCGATATCGCCCGCTACTGCAAGCGCGACCTCATCGTCCGCGACGGCCTCCTCGTCAGCGACGTGCGGGTGACCGAGCGGTTTAATGCCGAACGGGAACTGCAACGCCTGCGCGAGGCGGAGGCGGCGGCAAAATTGACCACCTGACGACGATGCGTTTCTTTTCCACCATTCTCGTCGCCCTCCGCGCCCTGCGCCGCAACAAGATGCGGTCGATTCTCACCGCCCTTGGAATTATCATCGGCGTCGGCGCGGTCATCGCCATGGTCAGCATCGGCAACGGCGCCCAAGCCCAGGTCGAGGCTCAGATCGCCAGTCTCGGGCAGAACATCATCCTCGTCTTCGCCGGCAGCGCCAATGCCGGCGGCGCCCGCAGCGGCTACGGCGGCGCCGGCTCGCTCTCCGTCGACGACGCCCTCGCGATCAAGAGCCAGGTGCGCGACGTCGTCGCCGTCAGCCCCGAAATCCGCGGCCGCGCCCAGGTCCTGGCCAACGGACTGAATTGGTTTACCTCGATTGCGGGTGAGAGCGAAGACTACCTGGGCATGCGGCAATGGCCTCTTTCTGCCGGCGTCGATTTCACCGAACAGGACGTGCGCAGCGCCGGCAAGGTCTGCATCATCGGCCAGACCATTGTCACCAATCTTTTTCCCGACGGCGATCCGGTCGGCAAAAGCATCCGCATCCGCAACCTGCCTTTCACCGTAGTGGGCGTGCTAACCTCGAAGGGCTTTAACCTCGGTGGTCAGGACCAGGACGATATCGTCATCATGCCCTACACCAGCGCGATGAAGCGTTTTTCCCGGCAGACGTTTCTTCCGGTCATCGACGTTCAGAGCGCCTCGGCGGAACGCATGGCGAATGTGGAGCAGGACATCACCGGTCTGCTCCGGGACCGCCATCACATCAACCAGGAACGCGACGATGATTTTGCCGTCCGCGACCAACGGGAGATTGCCGAGGCCCGCAACGCGGCCAACAAAACCATGACGCTTCTGCTCGGCGCCATTGCCGGCGTCTCCCTTGTCGTCGGCGGCATCGGCATCATGAATATCATGTTGGTCTCCGTCACCGAGCGCACCCGGGAGATCGGCATCCGGATGGCGGTGGGGGCGCACGGCAGCGACATTCGCATGCAATTTCTCATCGAGGCGGTGGTGCTCAGCCTGATGGGCGGAATCCTCGGCATCCTTCTCGGCATCGGAGCCTCCCAGTTCTTCTCCCTGTTTTATCACTGGTCGGTGCTGGTCTCGACCACCGCGGTGGTGGCCGCTTTCGTTTTCAGCGGCGCGGTCGGGATTTGCTTCGGTTATTATCCGGCGAGCAAGGCGGCGAGGCTCGACCCGATCGACGCCCTCCGCTACGAATAGCCCCGGAGGGCCGGGGAAAGGCTTGCCTGCTTTCCCGCCTTGAGGTGGAACCCGCACGATTTGTGCGAGACTCACTCGTCATGCGTGCCCCGTTCCTCCGCCGGCTGACGCTGACCGCCGCCCTCTGCTTCGGGCTCGGCGCCGGCCTGGCCGCGTCGGAAATGGACGATGCCATCGCGCTTTTTCAGGCCAAACGCTATCCCGACGCCCGCGTCGCCTTTGAAAAAATCGCCGGGGCCGAGCCGCAGAACGCCGCGGCTCATTATTATCTCGGTCGGATGGCGCTTTATCGTGACGATGTCGACACCGCCGACGCCGAACTGGAAAAGGCCGCTTCCCTCGATCCGACCAATTCCGATTATTTTTTCTGGCTGGGCAGCGCTTACGGCATCGCGGCCCGCGAGGCCCATTCCCTGTTCAAGGCCTCCCATTGCCGCACCGCCCTGCTCAAGGCGGTCGAACTCGATCCCAACAATCTCGAGGCCCGCGAAGCGCTCGTCACGTTTTACCGCCAGGCGCCGTTCTTCGTCGGGGGCAGCCTGACCAAGGCCCACGCCCAGGCGGCGGAGATCAAAAAGCGCAATCCGCTCCTCGGTGCGGAGGCCGAGGCCGAAATCTGCATCTCCGAGCGGAAGTTTGATGACGCCTTTGCCGCCTTCGAAGGCCTGCTCAAGGAGCATCCCGACCAATTCACCGCCCTCTATCAGATCGGCTTCATTTCCGCCACCACCGGGCTGCGCCTCGAACGCGGCGAGGCCGCGCTCAAGGAGTACCTTTCCCACACCCCGGGCGACACCCAGCCCAGCCTGGCTTTCGCCCACCTGCGCCTCGGCAACATTTACGAGCGCGAAAACAAGCCGGAGGCCGCCCGCGCCGAATACCAGGCGGCCCTCGACCTCGACCCCCGGTTCAGCCTCGCCTCCCGCGCCCTGGCCAAGCTTCGCTAAAGTGTCATCGCGCTTGCGGTCGGCGACGCGGCCCGGCTGAATTTTTTCATGGCCGTGCCGCCCCTGGTTGAATTTCGCGATGTCGCCAAACGCTACGGCAATGGTCCGACCGTTCTCCAGGGCATCAGCTTTGCGGCCCAGCCCGGCGATTTCATCGCGCTGATCGGGCCCAGCGGCTGCGGCAAGTCCACCCTGCTCCGGCTCATCGCTGGACTCAGCCCGGTCAGCGGCGGCACCGCCACGGTTGAAGGCGCGCCGCCGGAAAATGCCCCACCCGACCTCGCTTTCATTTTCCAGGAACCCACCCTGCTGCCCTGGCTGACCGCGGCGAAAAACGTCGAGGTTCCCCTCCGGCTCCGTCGCGCCCCTACCGCCACCCGCACCCGGGCCTGCCGGGATGCGCTCACCCTCGTCGGCCTGGCTGGCCGGGAGCGGGCCTACCCGCGCCAGCTTTCGGGCGGCCAGAAAATGCGCGTCTCCATCGCCCGCGCCCTCTCCCTCGCACCGAAAATCCTTCTCCTCGACGAACCGTTCGGCGCCCTCGACGAGATCACCCGCGAGCACCTCAACGAGGAGCTTCTCGCCATCCGCCAGCAACAGGGGTGGACGGCGTTTTTCGTCACCCATTCCGTGGCCGAGGCGGTGTTTCTTTCCAACCGTCTTTTTGTCTTCGCCGCCAATCCCGGCCGGCTGCATGGCGAGATCCGGATCGATCTGCCCTATCCACGCACGGCGGAGACCCGCCTGTCGCACGCCTACCAGGAGCGCGTGGCCGAAATCTCACGGCTGCTCCGCTCCATCGAAAACACCTGAACATGCCGCGCCGCCTCCTTTCCCTTCTGCTTCCCGCCGCGACCGGCGCGCTTTTTCTCGCCCTCTGGTATGCGGTGTATTTTTCCCTCTCCGCCGACAATCGCTTCCTCCTGCCCACCCCCGGCGAGGTCTGGTCCGCCTTGCGCGACAACCGCACCGTTCTCTTTCGGGCCACGCTCAATACCGCGGAAGGCGCCCTGCTCGGTTTCGGTCTTTCCGCCTGCGTAAGCTTTGTCCTCGCGCTGGGTCTGTCGCTTTCATCCCTTGTCCGCGTCAGCCTTTATCCCTACCTTATGATCCTGCAGATGACCCCGGTGATCGTGTTCGCCCCCGTCCTCGTGCTCTGGGTCGGGCCGGGAGTAAAGAGCGTCACCGTCATCACCTTTCTCATTTGTTTTTTTCCGGTGGTGGTGAACACCACCCAGGGGCTCGTTTCCACCGACCGCAACCTCGTCGACCTTTTTCGGATGTACAAGGCGTCGCGCTGGCAGGAGGTTTTTCTCCTCCGCGTCCCCGCCGCGGCACCGTATTTTTTCACCGGCATGCGCATCGCGGCCGTCCTCGCGCCGATCGGCGCCCTGGTTGGCGATTACACTGCCGGCAGTTCGGGGGGCGACGGCGGCGGCCTCGGCTTCCAAACCATCATTTACAGCAGCCAGGCGCAGTACGCGGCGCTTTTTGCCACCGCGGCCGTGACCTGTCTGCTCGGTTTTGTTTTTGTCATGGCCGTGCTCGCCCTCAGCTGGCTCGCGTTGCACAAATGGCATGATTCATTTGAACGCTCCGATGTTTGATTCCTTGCGGTTATGAAAAACGCCCTTCTTGCCCTCATCCTTGCCCTCGCCGCCTCCGTCCACGCCGCGCCGGACAAGCTTTTCCACCTCACCGTGCAGCTCGATTGGGTGGCCGAACCGGAACACGGCGGTCTCTACCAGGCCGAGGCGCGCGGCTTTTTTCGCGATGAAGGCCTCGATGTCACCCTTGTGCCGGGCGGCCCCAATGCCTTCGTCATGCCCAAGGTCGCCACCGGCCAAGCCGACATCGGACAGGCCGACAGCACCAATACCCTCCTCCAGGTGGCCGCTGGCGTTCCCCTGCTCCAGATCGCCGCGGTCTTTCAGGACGATCCGTCCGGCCTGTTGGTGAATCCGTCCAGCTCCGTGCACCGCTTCGAGGATCTCGAGGGCAAGACCATCATCGCGCGGCCGGAGTGGGCCTTTCTCTCTTTTTTAAGAAAAAAATATCATCTCAACTTCAATGTCGTGCCGCAAAACTTCTCCGTGGCGGCCTTCCTCGGCAACCGTGAGGCAATCCAGCAGGGCTATTTCATCGCCGAGCCCTACCATATCGTCCATGCCGGCGGCAAAATGCCGCGCTTTCTTTCCACCTGGGAGGCCGGCTTCCGCGCCTATGCCGTGCTCGTCACCAGCCGGAAGTTCGCCCGCGAACACCCCGGGGAACTGCGCGCCTTCCTCCGCGCCTATGTCCGCGGCTGGCGGGACTATCTCGAAGGCGACCCCGCGCCGGCCCACGCCGCGCTGAAGCAGGCCAATCCCAACAACACCGACGAATTCATGGCCTTTTCGCGCAAGATGATCATCGATGAAAAATTGGTCACGGGACGCGACGCAGAAGGCGGTCCTGCCCAAATCGGCCGTCTCGATCCCGCGCGCTACGCCGAGCAGATCCGGCAGCTGGAGGACCTGGGCGTTCTGAAAAAAGGCAGCGTCACTGTCGGCGAGGCCATGACCACCGAGTTTCTCCCCTGACCACCGCGCCAAGGCACTTATGACCGAAGCCTCACCCAACGGCCGCAGCCGATTCGCCCTCGGCACCTGGCTTTTTCTGCGACTGCTCGCGCTGGTTCATCTTTGCGCCTTCATCTCGTTCTGGGTACAGCTCGGCGGCCTGGTCGGCCCGCACGGAATCCTGCCGGCGGGGGAATTTTTCCGCGCCGCGCACCAACAATTCGGGGCGGAGGCCTATGCCCAGCTGCCTTCGCTCTGCTGGCTGTTCGGCGCCCAGGGATTTCTCCACGTGCTCTGCGCCGGCGGAGTGGTGCTTTCCCTCCTGCTTTTCAGCGGCGTCGCCCCGGCGCTCTGCCTTGCGCTGCTCTGGGCCGCCTACCTCTCGCTGGTTTGCGCCGGCCAGATTTTCTACGAATTCCAGTGGGATGGTCTTCTCCTCGAGACCACGTTGCTGGCGGTTTTCATCGCTCCTTGGTCGTGGCTTCCGCTTTGGCGCCGGACCGAGCCCCCGCAGCTCGGCCGCTGGCTGCTCTGGTGGCTGCTCTTCCGTCTGATATTCCTCTCCGGGGCCGTCAAGTTGACGAGCGGAGATCCCTCCTGGCGTCATCTCAACGCGCTCATCTTCCACTACGAAACCCAGCCGCTGCCCACGCCGCTCGGCTGGTACGTCTGGCATTCTCCAGCATGGTTTCATCGCTTTTGGTGCGCCGTGATGTTCTTCATCGAGCTGGTGGTGCCGTTTGGAATTTTTGCGCCCAGGCGCCTGCGGCACGTGGCGGCGCTGCTTCTGATCGTCTTCCAGGTCCTGATCGCCCTTACCGGCAACTATGCCTTCTTCAACGTTCTCGCCATCGCCCTCTGCCTGCCGTGCTTTGACGACGCCTGCCTTCACTCCATCGCCGCCCGGATCCGTTTAAGAATCCCGCCGACCGAGGTGTCCGCCCTCCGCTCGGTGCCCCGCTGGCCGCTGCGCATTTTTGCCGCCTTTGTTTTTCTTTTCACCGGCTTGCAGGCCTCTCTCGACTTCTCTGCGCGCCTTCCACGTTTTATAAGCGTGGTCTTCGACGTCGTCGGACCGCTGCGTTCGTTCAACAGTTACGGCCTTTTCGCCGTGATGACGACGCAGCGCCCCGAGATCATCTTGGAGGGAAGCGACGACGGCCATAATTGGCGGCCGTATGAATTTCGTTACAAACCCGGCCGCCTCACCCAGGCGCCACAGTGGGTCGCCCCCTACCAGCCGCGCCTTGACTGGCAGATGTGGTTCGCCGCCCTGGAGGGGCCAGGTCAAAACCGGTGGGTGCTCAGTCTCTGCTCTCATCTGTTGCACGGCACGCCGCAGGTGCTCGCCCTGCTCGGACCCAATCCCTTCCCCGATCATCCGCCGCGCTACGTCCGGGCGCTGCTTTACGACTACCATTTCACCGATCGCGCTGTGCGGGCCCAAACCGGCCAATGGTGGCGCCGGACCGTCTCCGATTTTTATCTGCCGCCGATTTCGCTGCGGGCGGAAGCCCGTTGATCCCATGCCGGGGGAAAATCTCGATTGGGACGCGCTCGACCGTTTGCGCGAAGGATTTCTCAGCGGCGCCGCCGCCGCCGGACCCTACTGGGAGTCCCGCGCCGACCTCGCTGCCTACGACGCCACCTACGGCGAACGCATTGGCTGGAAATGGGACGCCGTCCTGCGCGAGCTGCGGATACGCGGCTGGAAGCCGGCCGCCGGTGCCGCCGTGCTTGACTGGGGTTGCGGCAGTGGCACGGCCGGCCGGCGGGTGGTCCGGTTTTTCGGCGCAGAAAACTTTTCCGCCCTCCAGGTGCACGACCGTTCGGCGCTGGCGCGCGGGTATGCCGCCGAGGCGGCGCGCGGGGCCTTTGCCGGTCTGACCGTCGAACCATGGCATGAAAATGAAGTTTTTTCCGGAGTGCTCGTTGTCAGCCACGTGTTGAATGAGCTCTCGCCCGACGCCCGGACCGGACTGCTGGCACTGGCGCGTCGGGCCGCTGCCATCATCTGGGTGGAACCGGGCACCCGGGCCGACAGCCGCGCGCTCCAGCAGGTACGCGAGGAGCTGTGCAAAGATTTCCAGGTCGTGGCGCCCTGCACCCACGCAGGCGTCTGCGGGCTGCTCGCGGATGGGCGCGAACGCGACTGGTGCCATCACTTTGCTCCGCCGCCGCCGGAAATCTTTACCGACGGCGCCTGGATGAAATTTGGACGGCGCGCCGGGATCGATCTGCGCAGCCTGCCCTACAGCTTCCTCGTTCTCGACCGCCGTGTCGGTGCCGGACCGCCCGCCGGCCTGTCGCGCATCATCGGCCGGCCGGAGCATTTCAAGGCCTTTGCCCGCTTTCTCAACTGCGATGCCGGCGGCATCGCCGAGCTCACGCTGCAGAAACGCGACGATCCCGCGCTGTTCAAGCAGCTCGATCGCACACCCGGACCGCGGATCTACCGCTGGCGGCGCAACGGCGCCCGGGTGGAGGGCGGCGAGCCGTTCGGGCCCGAGCCGCGCACTTGACTCCCGCCAACAAGGCCTGGATTCTTTCCCTCTTTCACCATGGGACAACAGTACAACAAAGTCATCAAACGTAAACGCCGCGCCGCCTATCTCAAGCGCAGGAAAGCCGCCACGCCTGCGCCCAAGAAGAAATAAGCCGGTCACGCGCCACGCTTCCGACCGCGGCCTCCGCCGCGGTTTTTTCGTCGTGAATTCCGCCCGCCTCGCCCCTCGCTCATCATGATCAAGGTCAGCCTCGTCTCGCTCGGCTGCGCCAAGAACCTGGTCGACAGCGAAATCATGGTCGGCCATCTCCATCAGGCCGGCATGACGGTCGTGCCCGATGCCGCCCAAGCCGACGTGGTGATCGTCAACACCTGTTCGTTCATCGATTCTTCCAAGGAGGAGTCGATCGGCCACATCCTCGAGGTGCATCAGCACCGCGGCCTGCGCAAACGCCGGCGCGAACAGAAGTTGATTGTCGCCGGCTGCATGTCGCAGCGCTTTTCCAAGGAGCTTCCCGGCGAAATTCCCGAAGTGGATGCCTTTATCGGCCTCGATCAGATCACGAAAGTCGCTCCGATTATTGAGGAAATCTTCGCGAAGGAGCGCGGCCGGGACGCCGCGCCGGCGTCCTTTGTCACTCCGCGCTCAACTTACATCCCGGACTACGACACGCCGCGCTTCCGGCTCACCCCGCGCCATTTCGCCTACATCAAGATCGCCGAAGGCTGCAACCATCCCTGCACCTTCTGCATCATTCCGCAAATCCGCGGCCGCCACCGCAGCCGTACGGTCGAAAGCGTCGTGGCCGAGGCCCGTCAGCTCGTGGCCGAGGGAGTAAAAGAAATCAACCTCATCTCCCAGGACACGACTTTCTTCGGCATGGACCGCTGGGAACAGCGGCCAAATCCGCGCTCGCCGGTCGATTCCGCCCGCGGCGATGCGCTCACCACCCTGCTGCACGAGCTCAACGCCATCGAGGGCGAATTCTGGATCCGCCTGCTTTACACCCATCCCGCGCACTGGAGCGACGAGCTTATCGCCACCATTGCCGCCTGCCCGAAGGTCGCGCGCTACGTCGACATGCCGCTCCAGCATGTCAGCGACCGCATGCTCGAGATGATGCAGCGCGAGACGAGCGGCGCCTACATTCGCGACCTGATCAGGCGCATCCGCGCCGGCGTGCCCGGCATCGCCGTGCGCACCACCTTCATTGTCGGTTTCCCCGGCGAAACCGAGGCCGACGTGGACGAGCTTTGCGCTTTTATCGAGGACGCGAGGTTTGAACGCCTCGGCGTTTTTCGTTATTCCCAGGAGGAAGGCACGCGGGCGGCGAAACTGGACGTCCAGATCCCGGCAAAGGAAAAAGAGCGCCGCTGGCACCGCCTGATGGCGCGACAAAAGGAAATCGCCGCCGACGTCAGCGCCCGCCAGATCGGCCGGACCCTGAAGGTGTTGGTGGAGGAGCCCGGCGTCGCCCGGGGCGAGGCCGACGCCCCCGACATCGACGGCCGGGTCTACGTGCCGCGCGAGCTGCCGGTCGGCGAATTTGCCGAGGTCAAAATCACCGGCCACCGCGATTACGATCTGCTCGCGCTGCCGCCGGGCCAAAAGCCGGCGGAATTCAAGGTTGCCCGCCAGGCGCAGTAGCGTCACCAGCGATGCGCATGCGACCTTGGAGAGGTTGAATCAAGCGCTCAAAAGAAACCAAGCCCGCGTCAAGCAGCTCTCCGCCGCGCCGTCCCCATGAATCTCGCCTTCAAGGAGTGGCAGGTTATTGTCGCCGCGCTCGGCGCCGGCGAACAGATCTTGATTCTGCGCAAGGGCGGCCTGGCAGAAGGACGCGCCGGTTTTCAGATCAAAGCCGAAAAATTCTGGCTCTTTCCCACGCATTTCCATGAGCAGCTCGCCAAAACCAAGCCGACCGCGAAAAAAATTTTTACGGAAACCCCGCTGGAAACCGGCCGCATCGAGCTTCGCTGTTTTGCCGAGGTCGCGCGGCACGCCTTTCTTTCCGACTGGACGGCGGTGGCGCGGATGGACGCGTTTCACTTCTGGTCGGAAGACACGGTTCGGGAGCGCTTCCACTGGGCCGAACCGCCCGGTCTGCACGTCCTGGCGGTGCGGGTGCACCGCTTGAAGCAGCCGGTTTCGCTCGTCCCCACCCCGGAAATGTCCGGCTGCAAATCATGGATCGAACTTCCGCTCGATTTTTCGGCGCATCCGAGCGAGCCGGTCCTGAATGACGGAATTTTTGACGCGCGGTTGGGTGAACTTCCGTTTTAACCCCCGCGTGACGCCTTCGCCGCGACGGCGAATTTCGCCATGATTCCGTCGAAGGCGCCATTGGTGAAGAAACAAACCACGCGCGCGCGCGCTCCCGGCGCCAGTGCGTCCGCTTGAAGTTTCTGCAGCAGCGCCTGGTTGTCGGCAAAAGCCTGCGCCCGCACGCCCATCCCCGCCAGGTTCCGGGCCACCTCCTCACCGTCGAAGCGTTCTTCGGCGCCGAGCTTTTCCGCGCGGTTGACGGCACCGAGGTAGACTTCGTCGGCCAGAGCCAGCGCCCGGGCGAAGTCCGCTTGGAGCGCCTTTGTCCGGGCGGTGTTGCTACGGGGCTCAAAGGCGACGGTGAGGATGGCGCCGGTAAAACGGGCGCGAAAGGAGCGCAGCGTCTCCGCCAGGGCGGTCGGATGGTGGCCGAAGTCCTCGACCACCGTCAGCAGTGGCGTGCGGACGAGAATCTCCTGCCGCCGTTTCACGCCGCGAAACCGCTCCAGCGCATCGAGGCTCAGGGCCATGGGATTCTTTTCGTCAAGCATGAGGCCGGCGGCGCAGGCGGCCATGGCGGCGTTGCGGGCGTTAAACAGGCCGGCTTGCGGCCATTCCACCTCCGCCCACGGCACCTTGCGCCAGGCGAGATGGAAGCCGGCGCTCTCCGCGGACTCATTGAAGCCGACGATGCGCAGGTCATTGTCGGCTCCGGTGCCAACCCGCACGACCCGCGTCCAGGGCAGCGGACCGAGCGCGCGCAGGTTCGGGTCGTCGCCGTTCACCACGACAAAACCGTTGCGCGGAACGATGCGGGTAAGATGGCTGAAAGTCCGCTGCACGTCGGCCAGGTCGCGAAAAATGTCGGCGTGGTCGAATTCGAGATTGTTGAGCACCGCGATGTGCGGCGCGTAATGGATGAACTTGCTGCGCTTATCGAAGAAAGCGCTGTCGTATTCGTCGCCCTCAATCACGAAGGGGTCGGCGGCGGCGCCGAGATGGCTGCCGGTGGGCGGATCCTGCGGCACTCCGCCGATGAGATAACCGGGGTCGCGGCCGTTGCTCCGGAGCAGAAATGCCGCCAACGCGGTGGTGGTGGTCTTGCCATGCGTGCCGCAAACGACGAGATTGCGGCGGCGGCTTAAAACCAGCTCGTACAGCAGCGCGGGGAGAGACGTGAAAGGCAGGGCGCGGGTTTCGAGCAGCCACTCGACCTCGGGATGGCCGCGAGTCATGGCATTGCCGATCACCACCAAATCGGGCGCCAGCCGGGCCAGCCGGGCGGGATCGTAGCCTTCATGCACGGTAATGCCAGCGCCGGCCAGCACGCCGCTCATCGGCGGATAAACGCCCGCGTCGGCGCCGCTTACCTCGTGACCGGCGGCGCGCGCAAGCAGGGCGGCGTTGCCCATCGCCGTGCCGCAGATGCCCATGAAATAAATTTTCCGCCTGGCGGTCTCGATGCTCATGGGACGAGTCTCGGCGGTTTCGGTGCAGTTTTCAATCGTGACGGTTTTGCGCCGCCAGGGCCGCGCGGGCGTCGGCGAGATTGCCGGCCGCGGTGGCGTAATCGGGCTTCAACCGCACCGCCGCCTCGAAGTGCGCAATCGCCTCCGGCAGCCGGCCGGTCTGCATCAGTGCCATGCCGAGATTGTTCTGAGCTTCGGCATAATCCGGAGCGAGTTGGACGGCGCGCTCAAATTCCCGCAGGGCGGGTTCGATCTGGCCCGTCCGCGCCAGGGCGTTTCCCAGATAATAGTGCCCCGCGGCATAGTCCGGACTGGCGTCCACCGCCTGCTGGCAATAGCCCATGCCGGCGGAGACGTCGCCCACCTGCATGAGTGCCGCCCCGAGACGTGCGGCGGCGATGGCGTCGTGATTTTTCAGGCGCAATGCTGCCTTGTAAGATTCAATGGCATCATTTGTGCGGCCCAACTCGAGAAAAACGTCGCCCCGGTTTCGTTGCGCATCCTCGGCTTCGGGATTGAGGCGCAAGGCTTCCTCATATTGCTGCAACGCCTCGGTCTCATGGCCGGTTTTCATCAAGACCACGCCGAGGTTGTTATGAGCACTGGCATAGCTTGGATCGAGGCGCAGGGCTTCCTCATAATGCTGGACGGCCTCGGGAAACCGGCCGAGCTGGGCGAGGACGTTGCCGAGATTGTCGTGAGTCGCGGCACTCTCCGGATTCAAGCTCAGCGCCGCGCCGTACTGCGCCAGGGCTTCCACGGGGCGGTTCATCTGCTGAAAGGCGCGGCCGAGGTTGTAGTGGGCCTCGGCATTGTCCGGCTGGAGCCCGAGGATTTTTTGATATTGGGCGACCGCCTCGTCCAGGCGGCCCGCGTCGGCCAGCGCCGCGCCGAGATTGTTGCGCGCCTCGGCGTAGTCGGGCTTCAGCCGCAAGGCCTGCTCGTACGAGGCAATGGCCTCCGCCGGCCGGCCGGCCAGGGCCAGGGCATGGCCGAGGTTGTAGTGTTCCCGGGGATCGGCCGGCACGAGCCCGACCGCCCGCCGATATTCCGCGATCGCTTCGCCCATGCGACCGGCATCGAGCAGGGCATTGCCCAGGCTGTCATGGGCGCGTTCATTTTCGGGGCGCTTCGCCACCGTGTCGCGCCAGAGTAAAAGCGGGCTCCGATACAATTGATTGCGGTCCGCCGCAAGAAGCCCCGCCGCCATGCCCATTGCGAAGACGGCAGCCATGCCCCGCCGGCCGGCAAAGGCATGCGTACCCAGAACAATCAGCACTGCCGCCGCCGCCAGCGGAAGATAAAGACGATTCTCCGCCATCGGTTGGCCGGCCACCGGCACCACGCTTGAGGTCGGTGCGAGAATGACGAAAAACCAGGCGCCAGCAAAACCCAGCGCCGGCCGCCGCCGCAAAGCCACCACCGTCCCCGCCAGCAGCGCAGCGAGGAGCAGCGCAAACGGGACGGCTTCCAGCGGCGGAAAATTCGCCACCCCGATGCCATAATCGAAAACCAGCGGATGCGGCCAAAGCGACAAGGCGACATATTGCACCACCACGCGGCACTCCGTCAGCGCATAATGCCAGCCGCTGATGCCGTGGCTAAAACCGACCGAGCGCTGGCTCAGGTTGGTCATGAGGCAACCGAGCAGAATCCAGGTCAAGGCCAGCCCGAGATAGACACCGCGGCGGCGCCGCCACGCCTCCCGGAACGTTCCGGCAACAAAAGTGCGGTCATAAAGCAACACCATCAACGGCACGGTCACCATCACTTCCTTCGTCGCCATTCCACACCCACAGGCGGCGACAGCGGCGCCAAACCACGCCTTGGGCGCGGATGAGGCCGTCCCGCGCACGAAGCAATACAGGGTCAGCAGGTACCACAAGCCCATGAGCGATTCCGCGCGCTGCGAAATATAGGTCACGGATGCCGTCTGCACCGGGTGAAGCAGCCAGAGCAGCGCCACGGCCCAGGCAAGCATCGTCGCGTCCCGGCCGAAGCGCGCCTGCAGCGGCGGCCGGAGAAGCGTCCGCCTTGCCAGACCAAACAAGACCAGTCCGGCGAGGATGTGCACCACGAGGTTGAAGGCGTGGTATCCCGGCACCGCCAGGCCACCGAGGAAGTAGTTAAGGGCGAAGGAAAGATTGAGCAGCGGACGGCCGCCGACACCCGAATGGACCGGCGGCGAAAGCGCCCGGCTGAGATGAGGAAGGGTGGGATTGCTTAAAATCCCGTCCGTATCGTCGAGAACAAAGCTGCCGGAAAAACTGTTGGCGTAAACCGCCATTCCGGCCACCGCCAAGCCGGCGCCGAAAAGCCAAATCCTCCGAGGCAAATCCGGGGCGATCCGGCCGGACGCGCGCACGTCCACGGTTGTTTTTGGCAAGCTGCTCAAGGCCTGACACTGAAGTGCCAAGCCGGCCCGCCTTGCAATAGAATAGGCCGGCAAAAAAACGGCCGCTGGACGAGCGGCCGTTGAATCAGAAGACCGCGAGGCTCAATGCGTGGCGGCAGACTGAACTTGCAGGTCGATCGCCGTTCCGGCCGGAATGGAGATACGAGTGGCGTGCGACGCGGAGTCGTAGGCGACCGTCACCTCGCTGCCATTGAGCTTTGCCGACGGCGCGGCGTCGCCATAAAGATCCACCGTCGCCGGAACGGACAGGGCGGGCGCCCTGAGCGTGATCGCCTCCCCCGTGCGGGCCAATTCGATGACCTTGCTGCGGTTCTGGTCTTGCACGTCGACAAATTCAAACCGGGTGCTCTCCCCCGCTTCGCCCGGCGTGGCATGGATGACCAGAGGCGTGGCCGAGCCCACCCAGTGCTTCTCATTTCCGATCAACGGCGCCAGGCCGGTGAGATAGATCGAGTTGGCTCGGACAAAAACCGGGATACGGTCAAATGGTTCGTTGACCGAAAGGTTCTGGCCACCCGAATAGGTCTGCGCCGGGTTATGGAAGTCATGCCATTTTCCGGCCGGCAGGTAAACCGACCGCTTCCCGCCCGGCTCGGTGAACGGAGCGACCAGGAAGGCTGGACCGAGGAGATATTCATCCGCCACCGCATAGGTCGCCGGATCGCCCGGCCAGACGTAGGCGAGCGGCTTCATCAGCACCCCGTGCCGGGCGCTGGTTCGGGCCAGCGAGTACACATAAGGCAGGAGTTGCAGGCGCTGTTCGCAGGCCTCGCGGAAAGCCGTTTGCAGCTCCGAGCTGCGGATCCACGGCGGCCGGTCCGGCAGCCGGCCGGGATAATTGTCGATCTTGATTTCGTGCAGCCCGCTCCAGGCGCCGAATTCAACCCAGCGGGCATAAAGTTCATCGTCGACCTGCTTGCCGAGATAGCCGCCGCAGTCCGAACCCCAGACGGGAAAGCCCATGAAGCCGCAACGCATGGCATTGGCGAGGTTGCTGCCGAGGCCGTCCCAGCTGGCGCGAACGTCGCCGCCCCATACCGCGGTGAGATAGGGCTGGGTACGGTGAATCGCACCGCGCGGAAAATTACAATGGTCGTCGCCCCAGGCGCGGGTGAGAATCTCGCTCGTCACCTTGGCATAAAGGAAAAGATATTTGTTTCGCGATTCATTCGGTCCGGTGCCGTCCTTCCATGGCGCCATTTCCGGCAGGTATTCCTCCGCCCGGTCCATTTTGTGGCCGCGGACGCCGGCCGCGTACTGCAGATCGAGGCGCCGCTCGAACTCATGCACCGCCGCCGGATCGCTCAGGTCGAGATAACCGCGGTCGCCGGGCAGCAGGCCGGGAAAATCCGGATCGCCAAAGGTCATGGGGCCGATCCAGGTCATGAATTTCATGTCGTAGTCACGGTCAATCTGCCCGATCCATTTTTTGGGGTCGGCGAAACGGGCGCTGAAGTCCATCTTCGACCAGTCGTTGGTGCCGTTGCTGTACGGGCGGTCCACCCACCAGGCGGTGAAAGGAATATGCATGTCCGTCATGTGCCGGATATCGTCAACCAGCTCGGCCGCATTCTTGTTCTCGTCCCGCCAGCCGATCGGCCCCATCGCCCAGAGCGGGGGCGCCTTGGGCGCGCCGATCACCTTATAATATTGGGAAAGGATTTCATCGCCGTCGCGGCCGAAAAATACGTACCAATCCAGCTTTCCCGTCCGGTGGTACAGCTTGGTTTCGCCGTTGACCCCGAGCGCATAGCGTCCGCGGGCGAAGGTGTCGAAAAATGAAGCGTAACCGCGGGTCGTCATGTAGAAGGCGGACCAGACCGAGGCATAGTTCTCGTCATATTCCGCATCCTCGCCCAGCGCCTCCACGTCCACCGTCGCGCCGCGCAGGTCGGGGCTGCGCAGATTGTCGGGATAAAGGTGCTCGAGCACGCCAAAGAAATGATCGTCCATGTCCTGCAGCCGGACGGTGACGTCAACGGCCCATTCCGGACTGGCGTGAAAACGGAAGCCGCCCGCCACGGCGTCGACCTCGATGTCGACCGGCAGGTTGCCCTCCGCGTCGCGCCATTTCGCGATGGCGGGATAAACCGCGTGCAACACGGCGTGGTTGGCGGCATGGGAGGCGACTTCCAGCGAAAGCGGTGCCTTGAAGTCGAACTCGATCGACTTTACCGCCGCCACGGTCGTTCCGCCATGCTCGATCAGCAGATGGCCGTTTTCCAGGCGGACGGCTCCGTCGGCGCTCTCCAGCACAACGTCGGCGCGCATCGCGCCGGCCAGCGCCAGCGCGACGAACCCGCAAAGCAGAGGCCATTTTATCCCGGAGCGTTTACTTGAGGTTTGGGTGACTAGGTTTTTCATGAAATTTCCGACAACTTGCATTTGCTTTCGCCGCACCAAGGAATCACACAGCGCCATTATGGTGCCGGGAAGGACGAAATGCTAGCGAAACGCACGGTTGATCAGTTATGCTAGTTAGACGAAGACCGTCACCTCCCGGGCTATAGTTAAGCTTGAGGTTGGGCCCTGCCGGCGAATCGCGCCGCTCAATTGTCGCCAAGATGAAGGCTGATGAGCAGATCGGCCGTGGTGGAAAAAAATAAAAGCGCCAGCCAGGCGCAACGGACAAGGAGTCGCCAGGGGGGCTTTGCCACGACCGCCCGTTCCAATCCCAAAACACCGAGCAGGGCCAGCATCACCAGGA
>Ga0070741_10011541_pt1 | contig 16289 bp, 18 predicted proteins | sample Coa_R1_4_FD_66440 | JGI IMG/M metagenome (GOLD analysis project Ga0070741, IMG submission 66440) | Surface soil microbial communities from Centralia Pennsylvania, which are recovering from an underground coalmine fire - Coalmine... | ecosystem: Environmental > Terrestrial > Soil > Unclassified ...
TACAAGGTAGTACCCGATCTGCGAAAAAAATACCGCGACTTAAGGATCGTGCTCCACTACCACGGCTCGGAGGTGAGGGGTAAGCAGGGCGACCCGTTGCGAGCAGAAGCTGAAAGCAAGGCAGACGCGATACTTGGATCGACAGAAGACCTGAAAGGCTACGTAAATAACATGACATACGTCCCAAATCCCGTAGACACTGAGCATTTTACGCCCTGCCCCGACCCCGACGGTAGGGCGTTTACGATCAGGACAACCAGGGGCGACTCCCAGTGGGTGCTCGACTACCTAAAGAAAAACAGCATAGATATTCCGGTGGACGTAATAGACAGGGAAACAAACCCTATACAGTATTCTGAAGTTCCGGCGTTCCTGAAGCAATATGGCACGTATGTTGACATAAAGTACATTGACGGCACACTGCTTGAAGCCATGAGCAAGACTGGCTTGGAGTCGCTTGCCTGCGGTCTACAGGTGCTTGACTACCAGCTGAAATATGTCAAGGGGCTGCCAAAAGAGAACAGTCCCGAAGTTGCGGCCTGCAGGGTTATGGACGTCTACAATTCAATAGCCTAGGCAGCCTCAGAATCGGTCTTTGGATCTTCGGGCACCTTTTTGATTATCCTCTCCAGAACCTTGCGCATGTCCTCGCGCTCTTTTTCGCTAGCCCTGCCCTCTATCAGGTTGATGAGGAATAGGTACAGCTTTGCCTGAATGACGTTTTCGTTAAACATCGCCTCCTGCTCGACCTTCCACTGACTCCGCCTGTGCCAGTACCCTATCACGATTGCAAGTGGCATGTATGCCGCGACAAAGACTGTCGCAAAGATCGAGAAGTTTGTGAATATCGCGCCAAGTATTGGTATTGTTCCTAACACTGGCACGCGGTTTACCAGAAGCGAATACTGGATCGTGACAAAGTTGAGGAACGTCATGGCAAATACGAGATAGATGCTGTGACCCTGCCGGAAGTCAAGCCAGCGCCTTCTAAACCACGAGTTTCTCCTTTTGTAAAACGACACAGTTTTGTTTCATCCGGAGACCGTATAACGCTTGCGTATTATGGATTTAACACTATCTTATAGTACCTTGTTACTGCCGGGCTATTGCAAACATCGCCGGTGAGCTACCGTCAAATGTTAGCAAATAGGCAGGTGCTCCTTGCTTGCCAAGAGCGGCAGCAAGCGCCTGAGGGTGGTCCGAGAAGCGATACGTCCTATGATCCTGCAGGTACAGCTCCATGAATCCGCGCCAGTGCTTTTCGCCCACTATTATTGCGGCCGGCTCTGTGTTTTGGTTTATCCACGAAATTTCAGACATCATTTTACCATTATCCTGTATGTCAAGCGAGTTGAACTGCATCGTCACCGGCCCAAAGTTCTCTGTGCTAGAGCGCGCCAACCCGTACAGTATGAATGGGTTGTCATAAGGCATGGTTGCATAAGCAAGCCCTATTGCAACAAATGCTGTAAGTACAGAGCCTGCGGCCAGTGTAGCGTAATTGGGTTTCAGGTTCCTGATGACATGCAATATGCCATAGCCGGCAAAGATTGAAAGGAAAATTCCTGCCAGCACTATCCACCTGTCTGCCACGAGCTGGGCAAGATTGGGAAATGCCAGCCATGAAAACGAGCCTGCCAGCGAGAGTACCAGAGGAATCCTGAGAACAAGGCTGTCCTTTGCGCGCAGAAAGCCAATTGCGGCCGGCGCAGCAATCAGGCCGTTTACGACAGCAAAAATGAGGAACAGGTTCTGTGGGTTGTAAAAGGAAGGGGTTTTTCCAGTAGAAATTTCAGCGCCGCCCACGCCAGCTGTAACAGAAGGTGCATAGCTTGCAAGCATCAAGATGGAGAGCAAGGAAATCGAAAAGACGGCATACAGCATGACAGCCTTGCGACGGGTAATTACGGCAAAGGCTGCCAGTGTCATGCAGAATAGAGCTCCAATCATCCTGTCGCCGGCAACAACAAGCGAAGCAAGAGCAAGCACTGCCAAGATGATCTTCCAGCTCGCGTCTTTTCTCCCAACCAATGAGAACGCGAACAACATGGCAGTAAGGGAAAACACGTCACGGTGAAGGTCCCACGCAGTCCTTAGAACTGCCATCTGAAAAACTACAAAGATTGCCAGAAAGGTGCTCTGCCGGGCATCAAGCCTTAGCACTGATCTTGCAATAAAGAATAGAGAAACTCCAAAAGCGCCAAAAATTGCAGTAGCAGTAGCCGTCACAGTGGCATGTGCAGACAACCCCGTGACCAGATTGATGGAATGAAGTAGAAGGATATACAGCGGGAACTGGCTGGCCGCTGCAGGCCAGTGCGCGTCAAAGTTTGCGACAACAGGGATGTAATAGTTAACAACGTCATACCCTATAGGGTAAGGGTATGCGACAAGCTCGGGGATTATTCGTAAAATTATGCTTGCAGCAAAAACCAGAATTATGGCATGTTTATCAAGAAGCTTGTATCTCCAAAGCGTAGCCTGTGTCCACAATCATGTTTAAATGGTAAACAAGGTTTTTCTGCATACCCATCAAAAGATTAGTAAATTGTTTAAACTACTGACCGGCCAGAGAGAGAAAAGTCAGCCTACCAGCTGAACAATTCTCTTCAATATCTCGTTTTCAACGTGGCGCGTCCAGAGCATCTCAGGAATGTCAACAGCAAGAAAGAGAAGGGACAACAGGATCGCTTCTGAGGCCGCGACTGCGATGTTCTGTATCCATTTGCCGATCCCTATATGGATGGCAAAGTTGTTCGGGTCTCCGGTTATCATTATCGTAAAAGCCCTGTCAGCAGTGATCAGGTCACGCAGAATGCCAGCTTTCTGCGCCTGAATAACTATTCCCACTGGAGCACTTGTATTAATCTGAGTCTTGTATCCGTCACCCTGGAGCATCTGTACAATTTGCTGACCGAGTTGACCAAGATCTTTATTTTTGTTCTGGAATTGAACGACTTTTTCAGCTACCATTACAGACAAACTTCTGATGAATGTTTATAACAATTGCTTAACCTAGGCAACTTTCCTTTTTAAGGGTTAGATTTAAGAGCCAAACAGGGTTTTGCTTGCTCATTGCCAGCCAAAAAGAAGGTCAAAGCAAATACTCAGGAAGAACAGACACAGTTGCTTCGCATGATCCTTGCAGAGCTTCGTACACTAAATGCCAACCTGGCCGCAGCAAATAGACCTGTCGCTCCGGCCATGACAGAGCCTGCTCCCCATGATGATTCTGATGATGAAGAGCTGGAATATTTCGAATAATCACTCGTGGTCGTATGCCGTCCGGTATTCTTGCAAGAGTACTTGCTTTACGTTTTCTACCAAGTCCCTCATTTCCTTGCTGTCGTTCAGTTCGTTCTTTCTCTTTGGATAAATCCCGAGCGATTTCAGCTCGCTGGACCAGTACCCTTCATTGTCGAGCTCCCTGCTTTGCATCGCATGGTGGATGCGTACAATGAATTTATGCGATCGTGAAGATTTAGCTGGATGCAAAGTAGGTTTTCTTTAAATCCTGCCTGCTTCCTTGAGGCGCGCCTGCATCCTAGATTCCCCTTCCTTGAAGCGCCTCTTGTCTTCCTGAGTTTCCAGCATAAGGGCTGGAACCTCTGTCGGCCTGCCTTTCTCGTCAAGCGCCACCATCGTCACAAACGCCGTCCCGGTGCGCACCCTTGTACCGGTATCGAGATTTTCAGACTCAATTGCAACCTCGACTTCCATAGACGACTTGCGCACATAGTTCAGCCGGGCAGACAGTATCAGTGCGTGGCCGATGTACACAGGCTTTAGAAAAGTCATCCTGTCGATGCTTGCGGTAACGCAGTTTGTATTTCTTGCATGCCTCTTGGCAGCAATCCCTGCAACCAAGTCAACGTGCTTTAGTATCGTGCCACCAAAAACATTGCCCATAGGGTTGGCATCAGAAGGAAGCATGAATACGGTCATTTCCGTTTTTGATTCCTGCGGGCTCTTTTTCTGCGATACCAACAGAAGGATAGTGAAAATGCAATCTATATAAAATCTTAGAGGGCGTTTACCATTCGGGTCATCTTCTCAAAGCTCACTTCAAAACCGAATCGCTTTTCCTCCTTTTTCATATGCCGGTACATGCTCATCAGGAGGTTGACGTGCCTTACCGTGCTGAGCTTGCCGTCCATCTTGAGCCTTACCACGCGGTAGACATCGTCGTAATAGTCAAACCTCTCAAGCACTTTTTTTCGGTACTGTTTGAAGTCAAACTTGTCTCTGCTCCTGTCAAGCACTTCGAGGAACAGGTCGCAGCATATCAGCGAAGGGATTATCCCCTCGCCCAGCATCGGAAAGACACAGCCTATCGACTCGCCGACTCCTATTATGTTGCCGTCGTAAAACGGCTCCATGCGCTTTGGCGGCGCAAGCCTGATCGGCCTGCCCACCTTTTTTACGACTCGGGCTTCCGGGTGCTGCTTGAAAAATTCTGAAACGCCGTAGTATTTTTTCTCCACGTCGCCGGCCCCCATGTATCCACGCTCCTTGTCAAGCGGAAAATACCAGAAATACCCCTTAGCCCCCTTGTAGCCGATTACATAGAACTCGTCAATTCCATGCACGTTCTCTAGTAGGTATTCGTATGCTGGTATCAAGAAATCGTCTTTAGACTTTGGTAGTAGCGTGCGGTGAAGGCCGGTGCAATCGATCACATAGTCGTACTTTTCAAATGGAAAGGCCTCTTTTGTAACCTTGGCGCCGTATGTGACTTTGATGTCCTTGAGCAGGGCGTTTTCCCATTCATGCTTGTTGTACGACACCAAGCCCCTTAGCTCAAGGTATTCTTCCTTGTCGTCTGGCAGCTCCATCCTGAGCATCTTGCCGACGTGGAAAACATAGTCGTCAAAGTCAAGCCCTGCCTGCTTCGAGAACTTTTCAAGCATGTGCCGCGACGCGCCCCACGCGCACACAGGCCAATGGTTCTCTTTTTTTGAAGCCTCAAAGATCTCCACGTCATACCCACGCCTCTGGAGCATGTTGCCAAGGTAGCTGCCAACCACGCCTGCTCCGGCAAGGGCAATTCTCATTCTCTGTCATGACTGGCTGCCAGTTTACTTATAATTCTTGTCTAGTCTCTTCTGCGTATCGGTCGGAAATCCGGTAGCGCACGTACTTGTCATCAGGCGAATATTTTGGCGGGTGCGGATCAACAGTTGGAGAATTGCACTTTGGGCACTGGTGCTCGAGTGTGTAGATATTGCAAACCTGGCACTTGCGTATTAGGTGCTTCATGCCGCCTACCCCTGCTGGTGCGACTTTTTCGACTCTTCGCGGGAGAAATTAAACATGCCATGCTGCTTTTCAATTGCAGAGCGCACTTTTTCAACAGTGTTGTTCATTGTCTTTTCAGCAACTTTAAAGTTTTCTGCCATGACGATGATTCTGTACCTTGGCGCGCCGATGTAGGTCACCGAAGTGCTGGCGCCGCCCTTGCTGCTTTCCGCGCTTGCCAAGGTGCTCTTTATCATTTCAATCCCGTCAGGCTTTTTTGAAGAGATTTCCATCACGCCCCTCACTTCCACCTGCGGTATTTGGATCTTGTTGCTTTCCTCCTCCATTGCTTGCTTTACTTCCGCTGCCAGGTCGAGGTTCTGGATCGCGTCCGGACCCTTCCTTGCGATTGCCTCAAAAGCGTCGTAAACATAGTCATATTTCTGGAGTATCTTTTCCTCTATTTCGTTGACCTGCGGGTTTGTCAGCTTTAGTTTTGACTTGATAAAGTCCATGAACGCGGTTGCCTTTTCGTTCTTTTTTACCTCTATCAGCTTTGACTTGCGCTCCTCACCGGAGACCTGTTTGAGCGAGGTGTCCACCTCTCCTCTTGTCTTGTTGACCCTGATTACCTTGAGCACTGCCTTTTGCTTTGGCCGAACATAGCGCTCGACGTTTCTGATCCAGCCCGTCGCAATTTCAGAAATGTGCAAAAAGCCGGTCATGTTACTATACTCGTCCAGAGTGACGTACGCGCCGTGACCGGTGACTTCCTTGACGGTGGCGATCACGATCTCTCCTTCTTCGGGAAGCCTCTGAACCTCGTCGGTGGCAGCGGTCATTTGCTAATTACGATACACGGTGCAAATGGTATACTTTAAGGTTGCTACAGAGATCAGGCCGCTGAGGCAAGCCGCTTGCTCCTGTCGTGAAGCACGCTGTCAGAGTCGCCACTGCCAAGAAGTGATTCATTGGGATCTACCTTTGACGCGACATTTTCCTTCTGTGTGTTTTCAGGCGTGTCACCGGCGTACGACGATGCTATTGTCTGCTGGTTCCTGTCGCGAAGTTCCTCTGCAATCATGTTCCTCACCCTGCCGGCAGTCACTGTTTTCTTGTCCCGCCCCTTGGCTTCAGCTTTTATCTTTTTTGAAACGTTCTTTGCGATGTCCCTTGCCATCAGAAACGGCACGCCGGACCTGCTCGTAGTCTGGATCATTTTATCAATATTGAATTTTTCTTTCCTGCCGGTTGACCGGCGGATGGTAATAGCTGCTGGCTTTTTCCTCCTCCCTGCAGCATTTCTTTTGGCAGTTGTCCTGTGCCTTGCAGTGCGTTTGTTAGCCTTTCTCATGTACTCTAGTATGGCAAACAAACAAGATAAGCGCTAAAAGTCGACGCCCTTTTTCGCCTTTATGCCTTTCTGGTATGGATGCTTGATTTCCTTCATCTCTGTCACAAGGTCAGCCGCAGCGATCACGGATTCAGGCGCATAGTTGCCTGTCAATACAAGACTCGTCCCGTCGGGCTTTGCAGCAATGATATCCAGAATATCCTGCTCGGATATCAGTCCAAGTTTTGCGGCATAGTTGATTTCGTCCAGTATCATGATATCGTAGGAGCCTGACGCAAGTTTTTCTTTTACAAGTGCGACTGCCGCCTGAGCCGCCTTTTGATGGTCCTCGATCGGGTGGTCGTCGTCGATTATCCCGACAAAGCCTTTGCCTGCGGCTATCATCTCAAATTCTGGCTCGAGCCTCTTTGAGCTTGTGAGCTCGCCATAATACCATTCACCCTTGATGAATTGGACCATGCCGACCCTGTAGCCGTGCCCCACGGCGCGGAGGACTATTCCAAGGGCCGCGGTAGTCTTGCCCTTGCCCTTTCCCGTGTAGACGATGACAAGGCCCTTGTCAGGCATCTGCCACATGGTTGACTGCATGAAGATAAAAATCAATCTAAAAGGTTAAAATGGAAAACCAGATCAACCGGTGGCATGCGGGTCCCGAGGATAGTGGTTGCTGGGGTGACAAGCGGAGTCGGCAAGACCACGGTCTCGGTGGCGATAATGGATGCTCTGCGTAAAAAGAAGGGGCTGGAGGTCCAAGGATTCAAGGTGGGCCCGGACTTTATCGACCCATCCTACCACACTCTTGTGACAGGGAGGCAATCTCGAAACCTAGACGCGTGGATGATGGGCAGAAAGGGAGTGCAGGACTGCTTTGCTAGTGCTTGTGAAGGCGCCGATGTCGCGGTGATAGAGGGCGTCATGGGGCTGTTTGACGGCATGTCCAGCAAAAATGATTTTGCAAGCACGGCGCACATTGCCAAGGTTCTGGACGCACCCGTGGTACTTGTCGTCGATGCCGGCAAGGGTGCGCGGTCAATAGCAGCCATCGCCCTTGGCTTTATGCGCTTTGACAGGAAAATCAGGATAGCTGGAGTGATCTTGAACAATGTCGCAAGCGAAAGGCATGCCGGCTACCTTGCAGAAGCATTTGCTGATAAAATAAGGGCGCCCGTCTTAGGTATGATAAAGCGTAACAGCGAAATTAGGTTGGAAGAGCGCCATCTCGGCCTTGTCCCTGCGCCCGAGCTTCAGGAGGCAAGGAAAAAAACAATCTTGGACGCAGCAAAGTCTGTTTCAGACCAGATCAATATTGACAAGATAATTGACTTGTGCGGTTCAAGCCCGCTGCCAGACGCGACCTTGCAGGCAGGCAAGGCGGACAAGGCAAGGATAGCCGTTGCCTTGGACGAGTCCTTCAACTTTTACTATGCAGACAATCTTGACGCACTGAGAACGCATGGAGCGGAGCTTGTCTTCTTTAGCCCGGTAAAGCAGCCAGGACTGCCTGAAAACATACAAGGGATAGTGCTTGGTGGAGGGTTCCCGGAAGTGCTTGCAGACAGGCTTGAAAATAACAGGTCGATGATAAAATCTGTGCAAAAGGCTGTGCAGGAAGGGATGCCGGTTTACGGCGAGTGTGGTGGGCTGATGTACCTTACCCGGTCTATAAGCGGGTACAAAGGCGAAAAGAAAGCAAGAAAAATGGCAGGCCTGATAGATGCCGACACGCTCATGACGAGCCGGCTGACACTGAATTATACAGAAGCGGAATGTGACGGGCCGGTTTTTGGCAGAGTTCATCTGCAAGGTCATGAATTTCATTACTCGGCCATCGAGAACATCGCAGGCGACTGTAGGTTTGCGTACTCTATGAAAAAGGGCAGAGGAGTAACTGATGGTAAGGACGGGTTTTTTGTCAATGAAAGCGGGTTGGCAGCTTATATGCACCTTCACTTTGCCAATAGCAAATTGCCTGCAAGAATGGTGCAGGCCTGCGCCAGATATTCAAGAAGATGATTTGTTCTGGTACAGCAAAAGTATAGCGTTCATTATTGAAGACGCCGCAGGGCTTCCGCCCTTTCTTCCAATGTTTGTTATGAATGGCACATCGGCCTTGGCAAGCTCCTCTTTTGATTCCGGCGCGGAGACAAAGCCGACAGGGATTCCCACCACGAGCGCAGGCCGCGTAACTCCTTCCTTTACCATGTTTATCACCTCATAGAGCGCGGTAGGCGCGTTGCCTATCGCAACAACTCCGCCGTCCATCTCTTTGGCTGCATGACGCATCGCAGTCTCGGACCTTGTCCGGCCTAGCCTGCGGGCCTCCTCTGCGATCTTGCCATCCGATATGTAGCATGCGGTTTTCAACCCAAGGTCTGCAAGAGATTTCTTGTTTATCGCTGCAAGCACCATGTCAACGTCAGTCACGATAGTGCACTTGTTACAGATTGCGCCAAATACAGAGTCGAGTGCCTTTTCATGGAAGAGAATCCTGCCACTGCCGGCAAAGTCAAAGTCGGCCGTTGCGTGTATGACGCGCCGGACAATCGCCCACTGCATTTCGCTGTAGCCGTGCTGCCCTATCTCAGAGTCGATGATCTCAAAGCTCTTCTTTTCGATGTCAAATGCCCTTTCAGACATCTTCCTGCTGGCGGCCGTCCCGCTATAGTGGTCAGACGCCAAGCCTTTTTTCTACCTCCCTTGCCCTTTCAATGACCAGATCAACCAGCTTTTCGTCAACTCCAAGATGGCGCGACATGAACGCGTTCTTGAAATCATGTTTCTCTAGGGCCGCGTTTACGTCTTTGACGACGTCGGTCTTGATGTGAGCTCCCCTGTGCAGGAAATACGGCATCATCAGGATCACCTTTGGGTCGCCGGCGACCGCCTGCCCTATGCCCTCTTCGATGTTTGGGCGGTCAAGCTCTAAAAAGCAAAAATGGACGTTTCTGTAAAGTGGCCTTATCGCGTTTGCAGCATGCACAAAGGCGTCGCGGGCGTTTTTGTCGCTGCTGCCATGACCGATCAGCACAACATCACATTCATTGTCAGGGTAGTTGATGTCTTTGTCCTTCTTGAGCTGGGTTATCCTCTCAGAGATGAGCCGGGACATCATCGGGTGGTAGCTGAGCGGCCTTGTTATCGCGATTTTTAGGTTCCGATCTTTGCCTATCTTGGCGCTCTGCTTTACAGTGTCTTTTAGCTTCATGCCTGGGTACAGAAAGTATGGCATTATTGTGACAAAGCCGGCGCCGCTGTCAATACACCTGCTTATCCCTTCGTCAATAAAAGGCGGAAGAACTTCAAGAAAGCAGTAATCTGCATAGTCGTACCCGGCGCGGCGCTTTGCAAGCGAGCAGATCTCGGCAAGTTCCTGCCGCACGTCAGGTTCCCTGCTTCCCCTGTCAACTATCAAGAGCGCCTTTTTCATGAGCGTGTGCATCTGGTATTTTGCAGGCTAAAATATCTTTATCTGAATCTGTCGTTCCTTTAATGGCTGTATACAGGCAGCCAAATGTACATTCCATTATAAAGTTCGTAAAAGTGCCTAATACGCATTGCTTAAGTGTTGTTCGCCTTGCTTAATTGAATCTTCAACGAATGGATTATGAGGTAAAAACAAATGGAACTCGATGTTTACACGCTGATGTACGTCGGATTTGCAGCGCTGGGCTTGGCACTGGCATACGTAGTTGCAGGACAGAGGATAAAACAACCGATGCATATCGGAGGCAAGGCGTCGCAGCACGGCCAGGCTGCGGCCAGCTGACGCCTTTCACTATTTTTGACGCATATTTACTAGTAGATTATGCGCGACACTGCCACTGTCAAGTTTGGAGGAAACTTTTGCTTTGGAACTATCAATTCACCTTTTGAGCTCAGAAGCGACGACGCTTCAGACACGCTTGCGGTTCCTTCAAACTTTTGCACTGTTGGCGAAGGGTTTGGGACGCTCACTGTCGCAAGCCTGTCCTTGTCGTAAATCTCGATAGGGACGCCATACTGCTTTGAGAACTCCTCAAGCCCCTTTACCTTTGCCTCGCGGTTGATGCTAGAGATATTCCTTATGCTCTGAAATGACAGTCCTTTTTCCGCAAAAACTGTCTTGATGCCCGTCTCGATGACATCCTTGCTTGTATCCCAGTGGAGGCCGATGCCAACCACCAAGGACTTTGGCCTGTAAATGACAGATTTTTCCAGAATTTCCGGGTCCGCGATTGCCTTGTCAGAAATGACAAGCCCGGCCTTGAATTCCGGCGACTTTACCTGATCAATATTGTATACGATGGCAACATTCTTTGGCAATGGTGCGTGCCACCAGTTCTTTTCGCCTGCGTTCTGGTAGATCGCGATTTTTTCTTCGTTAACCATCAGCGCGCTAGTCTTTGTTACGTTATCGAAATTCTCTATCGTCCATCCAAATTCCCTGCCGACCAAGTCCACCGCTATTGTTTCATTGACGTCTGCTGCCGTGGTGATGACTGGTCGCGCGTCAAGAAATGAGGCGACTAGCCGGGCGAGCGCGTTTGCACCTCCAAGATGCCCTGACAGCGCGCTTATGACGTGGTTTGCCCTGTCGTCGATCACTATGACCGCAGGGTCGCTTTTCTTGTCCACAAGGTATGGCGCAATTATCCGAATGACAGCACCTAGCGAAAAGATGCAGATCAGGGCGTCATGTGTCTTGAAGAGGTTGCCGACGAGCTGCGTGCTCTGCTCTGAAAACCAGATGACATCAGAATTATTATCGCTATGCTTTGCCGGGACGTATATCTCCACCTCTGGCATCTTATGCCTTATCCTGCGCGCTATTTCGATACCGTGCTTTGTGATGGCAACGACGGCTGTCTTGGTCAAAACAGAACTATGCAGTATTGCATCAGAAATTAATCTTTTGCATTACCTGAGCACCATAATTTTGTATTGCTCGTTTTCATACAACGTCTTGTAATGCTCTTGAAGCTCGTCCTGCCTGTCAAGCCAGTACTTTGTAGTACTGGCAGCATCAGACAGAGGGTTACTGGTTATAACTATCCATTTGTCATACAGCCATGGCTCTTTAAATGAGACTTTCCATGCACTGCCTTCAATTATTTCATCAAAGTTCTTCAAAGCAATACCGCTTGTAATCATTACACGATGTTCGAGCCCAGAACCGGCTAGGATCATTATATTCCCGTTGCCGTCATACAGTGATTGCAGGGCCTCGCCGGTTTTTATGGCAAGCAAATTTTCTTTGACCGTATAGCCTCCGCGCGCGTCTTGGTATGTTATTACAGGTAAAAATGCAGGGATGGAAAGCTGGTAGACGAATAAAGCGCCAATTATCGCGCCAGTAACTAACTTACTCTTCATCTTGTGATTGAGGCGAGCAAGGAAGAGGTATGCCATTATTATGACCAGCGGGGATATGAGCACCATGAACCTAGAGTTGAACCAGTATGACATCTCGCCAATCCCAATCACAAGAGAGATGAGCGTAAACATCGGAGGCAGCGCCAAAAATATCAATACAAGTTTTTTGTCGCTTATCTGAGATTTGCGAAAGACATAGTATCCTATCGCGCCCGCTCCAAGAAGCAAAGGTCCGTACATGGTAAAGAGGGTAACGCCATAAACCGACAGGACATTGGCAGGCTGGAGGAACAGAATTTCCCTAAATGATCGGTCCTGTGCCTGCCACGATGCAGAGTAGTACTGGGCGTTGGCAAATTCAAACGGATCATTGTAGTTATACTGGTTCCATGCAAGCCAAAAGACTACACTGGATAGCGAGAGCAGGGAGGCGAGTATGGCAAAGGCTTTTTTCTGACTATTTTTGTTTCTTATCGCCGATATGACAACTACAAGAATTAGAAAAACTGGAAGAAACCATCCTTCATACCTGCACAGAGTAGCAAGCGACAAGAAAATTGAGCACGCTATCAGATTTCGCAGCTTGTTACCGCTCTGGTGCCATTTTAGAAAGTAATAAGCAGAAGCTACGAAAAAGAGCATGAAAGGGGCTTCTGTCATCGAGGTCAATCCAAGGTATAGAATATTCGGGTTCGTTGCGTAGAGCAGCGCTGCAGAAAGAGCCACGTATGACGGAATTATGGCAACATTTGGCACCTGTAGCATTTTTGCTATCTTGAAAAGAAATACTGAAGTAATTGCAAGAGATGGCAAGCTCACGGCCAGACCTGCAAATCCTGTGGTGAACAGCGGATCTATCAATGAAAAAGGCACAAGCAGAAAGTGTGGAAGCGGCATCCACACCGTGCCAATCTGAACCCACCCGGGGTTTTCGCTCCAATCGACAAGCTTGCGGGCCCCTACGAGATGAGATACTGCGTCCCAATAGTAAAGCAGTGAATATTTGTCAACCACAAAATACAGGTAAAACGCAACAGACAGCCCAATTGACATGACAGCCAGAAATATTATTACAGGTTCTTTCCCTTTGCTGACTGTCACCTGCAACATGTGTTCTCAAAAATATCTGTTAGGATAAAAGCCTTGTCAAGGCAGCTTCTGTCTGGCATCAATCTTTCCCGGAAATAGCAGAGTCAAGGTTAAAAAAGCACTTACCACAATATACCAGTATTGCCAGTCCAGCTTGACGATACGGATGTCGCGATACTGAAATCACTGATGGCAGACGGGCGCAAGTCCTTCCGCGCGGTATCAAGAGAAATCAAGGTGAGCACACCTACAGTCAAGGCAAGGTACGAGCGGCTGGTGAACATCGGGCTGATAAAGTCGGTCAGGCCTGAGATCGACCTGTCAAGGATAGATAAAAACAAAGGTGTTGACGCGCTGGAAGAATTGAGCAAGCAAAAGAGTCATTTCCACCTGCGCGTTGATAGCCTGAAGGTAAAGCTAAAGTGCGACTTTTGCGGAGGGCCAGTGCACGGCAAGCCAAAGGTATTGAAGTTTGCAAATTTCGAGAGGTTCTTTTGCTGCATCCAGTGCAGGGCGTCGTACAAGGAGAAGCACGGCGGACGAATAGAGATGCTTAAAGAGCAGTACAGAAAGAAATAGTCACTTTGGGTAGCGGCCGATCACGCGGCCATCGAACTCGAACATGATTACCTCTATCTCCATCTGGTTCTTTGCGTATTCGCTCATCTGCTCATGAACCTTTTTGCACACAAGACTAAAGTACCCCGCAATGCCATTCTTTGTGACTATCTCTAACACGTGCCGGGCCGTGTTTGCGCCCTTGATCTCTTCAACCACTCCAGTCGGCGCGCCGCATTCCGCTGCCAAGCGCGCCATGAACTCCATGTTAACGTGCGAGCCGGCGACGTGTGTCTGCTTGACCCCCATCGCCATCTTTGTCAGCTTGCCGATAAATCCTGCAATGACTGCCTTGCCTATCTTTTTGCTGGCGCACTGCTTTACCGAGTAGCCGGCAAAGTCGCCCATCTGCACAAAGCTGTGCTCAGGTAAGGACTTGAATAGTGCTTTGGCAAAATCCTCGCTCCTGCCGCCAGTCGTGAGAACGACTGTGTCGCCGACACCCATTGCAATCGCGACATCAAGGCTCTGCCTGATCGAAGCGGCAAACGAGGCTGTGGAGTAAGGCAGGACGATGCCGGTCGTGCCAAGTATCGAGATGCCTCCCATTATCCCAAGTCGCGGGTTGTCTGTCTTTTTGGCAATCTCTTCTCCCATCGGGACTGAAATAATGACGTCGATTCCGCGCTTTTTCAGCTGCTCCTGCGCGACTTCCCGCACTGCCTGCTCGAGCATCTTCATCGGGGTTGGGTTGATGGCCGCCTTGCCCATTTCAAGGCCAAGGCCGGGCTTGGTCACCCTGCCGACACCCGCGCCGCCGTCGATGTTTATCTTGCTGGCATTCTTGGTAAACGATACAGTGGAGCATATCTCTGCCCCGTGCGTGACGTCAGGGTCGTCACCGCCGTCCTTTACTGCCGCGCAGGTGACCTTGCCGCTGCCGTCAACTTTGGTCCACCTGATCTTTAGCGTTGCAGTCCTGCCTTTTGGGAGCGACACCACTACATGGTCGGCGTGCTCGCCAGTGATGAGGGCATAGAGCGCACCCTTGGTCGCTGCGGTTGCCGTCGTGCCCGTGGTAAAGCCGGTCCTGAGCGCGCCACTGCGCTTCTTTTCCTCGATCTCTGGCGGCAGCTCTTGTTCCTGCTCTGCAAGCTCTAGGTCCCTGTCGTCCACGCTCACAGCAGCACTGCCCCGCCGTCTATCACTATCGTATTGCCTGTCGCAAACGAGAAACTGTCGTCAGCCAGGCTTGCGGCAACGCTGGCCACCTCCTTTGGGTAGCCCCACCGCCTCATCGAGTTTTCAGCCGCGGCCTTTTTCTTTTCGGCAGGAGTCATCGAGTTGAACGTGGCTTCCGAGGAGATGTTGCCAAGGGCAAGCGTGTAGGCGCGGATGTTCCCGTATTCAAGCGCGATATGCTTTGTCATAGCTATGATGCCGGCTTTTGCAATGCTGTAAGGCGCGCCTTCCGTGTGGCCGGATATTGCAGGAGTCGAGGAGATGCTGATGATGACCCCGCCGCCCTTGAGCATGAGAGGTATTGCCGCCCTCGAGAGCCGAAAGGTGCCCTTGAGGTCGACGTTGATTACCCTGTCCACTTCTTCTTCAGTAACTTCGTGGAATTTCTTGAACCACATCTTGCGGTCGAAGGGGTAGCCAGCATTGTTGATCAGAATGTCTATCCGCCTGTGCCTCTCTAGCATGTGGCGCATGAACTTTGCCACTGCGGGCTGGCTTGTCACATCCAGCTGCTCCGGGTAGACCTTGCCCTTGATGAGGCCGGCAGACTTTTCTGCGTCTGCCATGCTCCGGGAGCAGACGATCACGGTAGCGCCCCGGGCGGCAAACTCTTTTGCTATCTCAAACCCGATGCCCTTGCTGGCGCCGGTGACTATCGCAACCTTATCCTTTAGCAACTACAAATCTATTCCACAGGGCTATTTTTAACATTATCAATATCTGACACGACAACTAGAAATAGGATTGACGCCTGCAAATGGCTGGAGTGACAGTCATACAAACGTACGCCTACTCGAAATCGAACCTTGGTTTCGAGTAGGGCCTTATTAGCTAGCAGGCTTGGCAAAGCATGAAAAACAAGGAATTTGTCGTTGCAGCTTCCTAGTCCTCTTTCATTTCCTCTGGATGGTCGATTTTAACTACTGTATTGGTGCGTGGGACTTTCCCCACAGGCATATTCTTTTTTTGGCGTGCGGAGTATAGTTTTCCTTTTTCTCCGTTTCCTCTACTTTTCCACTCATATGTGTGGGAATAATGGCACTACAAAAGCTAAAAGCATTGCATAACAACAAGCCCTACTCGCCGTTTTACCGGCTTTCGGGCTTGAATGAACACGGCATATCCATCCGTTTGAAGGATAAGCAATTGGATTTTTCATGATTGGCTATAAACCGTTTCCGGACTAGTGTATAGTCTAACCATGATTTACAAGTACGTCATAATTCGTAAAAATGTGCCAAATCTAGAAGATGATAACACCATAAAGCATTTTATCTAGTTGACCAGTGTGTCAGCATTCGGAAAAACGGCGGAGTTGCCCTTGTTCCGATGCTAAACACACCATACAAGAGAGAATTGAGCTCGGGAAAGCTTCTCTCCTGTATGAGGTATTTACGGCAATAGCTGTATGTAAGGAACGTGGAGATTATGTTCTATACAAATCGTAGTTTTGCCC
>Ga0070741_10011542_pt1 | contig 16286 bp, 9 predicted proteins | sample Coa_R1_4_FD_66440 | JGI IMG/M metagenome (GOLD analysis project Ga0070741, IMG submission 66440) | Surface soil microbial communities from Centralia Pennsylvania, which are recovering from an underground coalmine fire - Coalmine... | ecosystem: Environmental > Terrestrial > Soil > Unclassified ...
CTTCGGGCGACGTGAAGATCGGCACGAAGGACTACATGTTGACCATGAACAACAGTCCGGATGTCGTCGAGGCGATCAACTCTTTTCCGATCAAACAGATCAACGGCCGTACCGTGTTCATGCGGGATGTGGCGCACGTCCATGATGGCTTCCAGGTACAAACGAACTCCGTTGCGGTCGACGGAGTACCCGGTGCGCTGATGTCGATTCGAAAGACGGGTGGGGTCTCGACGCTCGCGGTAATCGACGGTGTACGCGCGGCGCTTCCCGACATCGAGCACATGCTCCCGAGTGGCGTCTCGATCAAAGCGATCTTCGATCAATCGGTGTTCGTGAAAGCTGCGCTCGACAGCGTCGTCATGGGCGGCTGTATGGCCGCCGGACTCACCGCGCTCATGATTCTGTTGTTCCTCGGAAATTGGCGGCTCACCGTCATCATCTTGGCGGCCATTCCGCTGTCCATCGTGGCTGCCGTGCTGTTCATGGGGGTGGGTGGGGAGACGCTGAACACCCTGACGCTCGGCGGTTTCGCGCTCGCGGTCGGTATTCTGGTCGACAACGGCACAGTGGTGATCGAGAACATCGAGCGCCACGCCGGCCTGCATGAACGCCTCCAGGACGCGATCATCCACGGCGCCGGCGAGGTGGGGGTTCCCACTTTCCTGTCGACGCTTTGCATCTGCATCGTGTTCGTCCCGGTATTTCTGCTCGAGGGCACGGCGAAATACCTGTTCTCGCCCCTGTCGGTATCCGTGATCGTCTCGCTGCTCGCGAGCCTGGTCTTGTCTTTCACGATGGTCCCGGTTCTGTTCAATGCGCTGATGCGCAACGCTGGTCCTGCACACGCACGGCATCATGGGGCACTCTCCCTTGCCGGCCCCGCGCACCCGAGGCACCCCAACATTTTCCGGCGCATCCATCTTGGATTCGAACGCGGGTTCGTCCGCCTGCGCGATGCCTATCGAAATGCGTTGGCGTGGGCTCTGGCCGAGGCCAGACTGACCGTGCTCGCCTTTGTGGCGCTGATCTTCGTTTCCTTGTTGCTGTTTCCCCAACTCGGACGGGATTTCTTTCCGCAGGTCGATGCCGGCGAAATGCGTTTGCACGTGCGCGCGCCTCCGGGCACTCGTATCGAGGCGACCCAGGAGTATTTCGCGCACGTCGAGGCGGCCATTCGGCAGCTCGTCGGCCCACAACAGATCGGCGTGGTGCTCGACAACATCGGTCTACCGTACAGCGGTATCAATCTCTCCCTGAGCGATTCGGCGACCGTGGGCCCGATGGATGGCGAGATTCTGATCTCTCTGACGCGGAAACACTCCCCGACCGCGGAGCTCACGGCGATGTTGCGCCGTGAGTTGCCGAAGCGTTTCCCTGAGCTGCAGTTCTTCTTCCAGCCGGCTGACATCGTCGACCAGGTGCTGAACTTCGGCCGGCCGGCGCCGATCGATATCCGTGTTTCAGCCTCCGATACCGCCAGCGCGTACGCGCTCGCCTCCCGCTTGGCGGGACTGATCTCTACCGTACCCGGAGTAGTTGACTCGCACGTGTTCCAGGTACCCGATGCACCGGCGCTCAGCCTCGATGTCGACCGCGAATTCGCCACGCAGGTCGGCCTGACGCAGCGCGAAGCGGCCAACAACGTGCTCGTGACCACCAACTCGAGCGCCCAGAGCTCTCCGAATTTCTGGGTGGATCCCCGTAACGGCGTGAGTTACCCGCTGGTGGTCCAACAGCCCACCTACAGCTTCGATTCCTCGCAGGACCTCGAGACGATGCCGGTGGCAACCGCCGACAAGGAGGGCAACGGTCAGCTCTTGATGAATCTGTCGGCCTTGGGTCGCCGGAAGCTGCCGATGGTCACCTCGCAACTCAATATCCGGCCCGTGTTCGATGTGCATGCCGACGTGCAGGGGCGTGACCTGTATTCCACCTCGCGGGACATCGACAAGGTGATTGCGGCCAATCAGCCTCCGGCGCAGAAGGCCATCCACATCACCTTGAGCGGTCAGGTGGAGACCATGCGTGAGAGCTACACCGGCCTCTTTACCGGAATCGCCCTCGCGGTGGTCCTGGTTTACCTCTTTCTCGTGATCAACTTCCAGAGTTGGATCGACCCGCTCATTGTCCTCATGGCCGTGCCATTCGCGCTATGCGGTGTCATGTGGATGCTGTTCCTGACACAGACACACCTGAGTGTTCCCGCTCTCATGGGGACCCTGATGTGCATCGGCCTCACCACCGCGAACAGCATTCTGGTCGTGAGCTTCGCCAACCAACGGATGGAGGCAGGCGATGATCCGTTGGTGGCGGCCGCGACCGCCGGCTTCACTCGCATCCGGCCGGTGCTCATGACGGCCGGCGCGATGATTCTCGGCATGATCCCGATGGCGCTCGGAGTCGGGGAGGGGGGTGAGCAGAACGCTCCGCTCGCCCGCGCGGTCATCGGTGGGCTTTTGTTTGCCACCTTCGCCACCCTGGTGTTCGTGCCGGTCACGTATCGCCTGCTGCGTCGTCAGCCGGCTCCTCCGCAGGCGCATTTATCTCGAGGCGCAGATGCAACAGCTTAAGCCACAGCACGATCCACACACGGCTCACCGGGACGAGGCCCGGCGGACCGACTATGCGGATGATGTGACCAAAACAGAGGCGCACTCCGTCTCCACGCGCTACGACCCCGATACGGGCCGTAGGATGAAAAGAGCGGCTTTCATCTTCGTGATGGTCCTGGTGGTTGCGTTCCTGGCCGTGCGCACCGATCGATTCTTCAAGGATCGCGCGATCGCGGCTATTGCGCACGACACGGCGACCGCGCCGCGGGCCGTGGATACGATCGAGGCGAAAGCCGTCGGAGCGGTGCAGCAATTCTCGTTGCCGGGACAGACAGCCGCCTGGCATGCGAGCACGATCTACGCGCGGGTCAGCGGTTATGTCGGAAAGTGGTTTGTCGATATCGGTGATCACGTCCAAAGCGGCCAGGTCCTGGCGTTGATCGAGACGCCGGAGTTGGACGCGCAGCTTGCGGGAGCGCGGGCACAGCTCGAGGCGGCCGAGGCGCAGGTGTTGGTCCGTAAGGCGCAGGCGGATTTTGCGAAGACGACCTACGATCGCTGGCGCGATTCGCCCAAAGGCGTGGTCTCGGAACAGGAGCGCGAGGAAAAGCACGCCGACTACGACAGCGCCGTGGCCAACCTGAGGGCCGCCGAGGCCGATGTGACTCTGGACAAGGCTCGGATGAATCAGTACACCGCGCTATCACAGTTCAAGAAGGTGACCGCGCCGTTCGACGGCGTGATCACCCAGCGCGAAATCGACATTGGCAATCTGGTTACGGCCGGTAGCACCAGCGCAACCACTCCGTTGTATGTCATGCAGCAGAACGACCCGATCCGTATCTTCGTGGATGTGCCGCAACGGGCGGCCGCGGATCTGATGCGCGACCGTGTGCCGGTGGAGATCCAGGCGCCCGGTGGGCATGGCCACGTCTATCCCGGTACGGTCACTCGTACCTCCGATGCGATCAACGCGCAGGCGCGTACGCTGCGTGTCGAGGTCGATATTCCCAATGCCCAGCAGTCGTTGGTGCCGGGAATGTACGTTAGGGTGGCATTCGGGCTGCAGCCCAAGGGGCTGGTGCAAGTGCCGGCTGCCGCTTTGATCTTCCGCAGCGGGGGCCCCGAGGTGGCGCGGGTTGACCGCTCGAGTCGGATCCATTTCCGCAATGTCACCATCGCGCGCGATGATGGCAACCTCGTCGAGCTCGGCTCCGGTGTGTCTCCGGGCGATCAGCTCGCACTGAACGTCAGTAGCCAGATTGTCGATGGGGACCTGGTGAAAATCAATGCGACGGAGCCGGCCGCCGCGTCCCAACAGACGAAGTCAGCGGCTTCGGCCGGGGCGACCCCGCCTCCGCCCTCGGTGCACGCGGATCCTCCAGCTACCGCCCATCGTTGAGCGCAAGGAGGATACGATGAGCTTGTTTCGCCCCCTGGTGTTGGCACTCGCCGCCGCCGCCGCGACCGGCTGCGCTGTCGGTCCCAACTACCATACGCCAGACGAGCACCCACCAGCGGAGTTCGCTGCCGTGCGTGGCCAGCTCATCCTGTCGGCGAAACCCACATCCAACGCCCCGCAGGCGCCGGCAGTCGACTTGGCCAGTTGGTGGCGCGCGCTTAATGATCCTGAGCTCGATTCTTTGGTGAGTCGCGCGGTGGCTGCCAATCCGGACATCCTGATCGCACTCGACCGGCTGCAGGCGGCGCGCACATACGAAAGAGGATTGATAGGCGCCGTATTGCCGGATCTCAATGCGAGCGCCGCGGCCGGCCGCGGCACGGGTACCGATCTCACCCGAAGCCGCGCGAATCAACAGTTGATCTCGGCGGACACCAGCTCGGGTTTGAAGCACATCAACGAGATCGGGGGCTTCGATTCCATCTGGGAGCTCGATGTGTTTGGCAGATACCGGCGCGAGATCGAAGCCGCTCGTGCGGATGCGCAGGCGGATGTCGCCCAACGCAACGCCGTCCTGGTTTCGGTCATCGCCGATGTCACACGAGCTTACGTCGACATGCGAGGCCTGCAGACCCGGGCCTCCATACTGCACCACGCGGCCGATACGCTGCAGGAGTCACTGCGCATCGTCCGCATCCGATACGAGCGGGGCATCACGAACGAGCTCGACGAGACTCTCGCGGCGCGCGAGCTCGGAGTCCTGCAAGCGCAGATCGCGCCGGTCGAAGCCGCTGTCTCGGCCGCCCAATATACGATCGCCACCCTTCTGGGACTTTATCCCGAGGAGCTCATCAAAGAGCTGACTCCGCCAGCCATGACCCCGTCGGTGCCGGCTGTCGTCCAGTCCGGGTTGCCGCTGGATCTCCTACGACGCCGTCCCGACATTGCCCAGGCGGAACGCGAGCTTGCCGGCGCAACGGCGCGGATCGGTGTGGCAACGGCGGACCTGTTCCCTCGGCTGGCTGTGGTGGGTGCCATCGGTTACCAGAAACAGGGACTGGGGACGACGCCGGTACTAGGCCAACATATCTGGTCGGCGGGACCCGCGGCGGCGTGGTCGCTGCTCGACTTCGGTGCCCTGGACGCGCAGGTTGAGATTGCCCGCTTGCGCACTCGCGCGCAGTTGGTGAATTACAAGCGAACGATCCAGAACGCCGTCAAGGAAGTCGATACGACCTGGGAAGACTATGCCGCGCAACAGGATCGACTCGCGAGGCTCGGCGAGGCGTTGGTCGCCAGCCAGCGCGCCGTGACCCTGGCGAACGAGCGTTATACCCGGGGCCTTACTGACTTCCTGAACGTCGTCGACGCCGAGCGGCAGGAATACGACATCGAGGAGCAATACAGCGACGCACAGGTCGCTGCCGCTGAGCAGTTCATCGCGCTTTACCGGGCGCTCGGAGGCGGTTGGGAAAACTATCAGTCATTGCCGCCCGTGCACGTTCCGCAGCCGGCGATCATCGCGGCATTCCACCGCCTGTTCGCTCGCGGTGGTGACGTTCTGGAGGACCAGGCGCCACTCAAATGAGCATGAGTCATCAGGCTCCCACTGCCGGAAGATTCTCCGCTCTCATGCTGCTTGCTGTGGAGCTGTTGGGCTGCGCAACGAGCGCGCCTCGGGCCGTATTGGACTCTGCCGGCGTGGCGCCGATCTGTTCACCGGCAGAGGGTCGCGGCGGTCTCGTAGTCTACAGTGCGACCTATCCACAGACTGGTGGCCAGTCCGAATATCCAGCCCACACCCGCTACACGATCTTGACCACAGACGGTCAGGTCATGGAGCACGTCGCGAACAACTCCGGCTCGTTTGGGGCGTTTCCTTCAACAGTGGAATTGCCGTGTGGCCACTATGACGTTCGGGCGCAATATGGCAGCGGTCGCTTCGTGGTCGTTCCCGTTGCCATTCGAGCGGGCAAGCTTCTCATCCTCGACTTGACCCGTGAGCCCCTGGACTTGCGAGTCGGCGCCACTCATGAGCCGATTCGGCTTCCCAATGGCCAGGTGGTCGGTTGGTGGGCCACGAGCGGTTGAGCCTCGACCACGGGCCCGTTTGCGCCGGGTGGCGGCATCGCAATTAGAACGCCGCCCGCGCGGTGAGAAGCCACGTGTGATTGAACGTGTGGAACGAGCTGACCGCCTTCTGATAGCCCCCGCCGATGATCATCTTCACCCGCTTCCCGACAGGGAAACGACCAAGCACCATCCCGTACGTCAGCGAGACTTGGTTCTTGCCGTCGTTGGGACCTTCGCGGTAATACGTGTACGTCGCTTCGACTTCCGGCCACAATTTTTCCAACAGATGGCCCTGGAAGGCCGTGTTCCAGGTGACTGGCATTCCGAGGGAGCGCAGGCCCGCGGCCGGAATGGCAATGCCCAGCGTGGACTGGATGTCAAAGCCCCACTCGCGCGTCCCCCATCCTTGCCCCGCTGCCAATGTCGGCGTGATGATCGTATGGTGGTTGGTGAACGCCTCGCTCCCTGTTGGAATGCTCACACCCAGGAATCCCGTGACGATGTAGTTCCCGTTTTCCTCGTTTGCGGACAGGGCGCGGTATTTCAGCAGGAAGGTCTCGTCAGCCCAACCCTTGGTGGTGCCTTTGGGATTGACGCGGGACAGGTAGCCCGGCTCGCCCAGGATAATTTCGGTGTTGGGAGTGGGAATGAGCTCCAGCCCCTTGCCGCCGCCGTAGTTGGTGATGTCCGTGTTGCCGGGACGGTTCTGCCAGGTCTGATCGTAGCGGTACTCCTGCTCGAGCCGCGGTGTGACCGTGACCACCGGCGTCATCCAATGCGGCTGCGACTCCTTGGCGGCATCCGAGGTGGCGAACCAACTGTCCACGAAATGGCTCACCGCTGAATCTGCCGTGCTCTCGGCGCACCAGGCCAATGCGGTGTGTCCGAGAAGGAAGGCTGCGGCGATGAGGGGGAGTGGGCTCTTCAAGTCTTGACCTCTGGCGACACAGTCAAATCGCTGTATTCAAATGAATATAGCGCATTCGACGCCAGAAGTCCTGCCTCTACTGAAGAGGCCTCTCGCGACCTCACACTCGAGCCTCGACTATTTCACGCTGTAGTTGCGTGCTGTCAGGCAGGCCGCCTCCGCGCGCAGATAGTTCTCGCGCTTGGCTGCCCAGTCGGTGGGCTTGTCTTGGCTGGGTTGCGCGGGATCGAAGCCGGACTGCTGCACAGCCCATTTGTGGCATTCGTCGCGATCGCGGACCTGCTGGTCCGTGGTCTGGCCGCCTTTCGGGTATGCAAACAGATCGGTCCAGCGACTCTGGCCGTTTCCGCTGGAGTCACGGCGCGGAGCGGACGGCGAGTTGCTCGGTGTGGTTGCCGTAGCGGGAGGCTGTACCGCCGCGTACTGCCCGCCGCCGGCAGCGGCTACTGGGTTTCCCGCCGCGCCGATCGCCACCATTGCGATGGTCGCCAAAACGCTGTTCCTGAAGATCGATACCTGTGCGCTCATTGGCATGCCTCCGGCCGTTCCCTTGAAGCGCGCGGACGGTCCGTATTCGCGCGGACCGCCGCGCCCGCTCTGAGAATCACTTTAGCACCGTCCGTGCGGCGAGAATGTAACCAGAAACGCATCTCGGTTTGCTACCTGGCGACGCGCTCGGAAACGCGCCGCTCACGTCAGCGGCGGCGCCGCGTGCGCCTAACGCGCCGGCTTGGGCGGGCGCTGCCGCGATGTCGGCTTGAGCGGGCGCTAGCTGCCGCGACGTCGACTTAAGCGAGCGCTAGCTGCCGGGCTGTCGGCTTTAGCGAGCGCTAGCTGCCGCAATGTCGGCTCGAGCGGACGTCAGCTGCCGCGATCTCGGCTTGAGCGGGTGCCGGCGGCCGCAATGTCACCTTGAGGGGGCGCTAGCTGCCGGGCTGCCGGCTTTAGCGGGCGCTGGCTGCGCCTGTGATTTCCTTCAGCCTCGGCACTGACCGTACCCATCTCCGCCATCTTCTGTCTGACGCGCGCCTGCCGTATTGGCTCGCAAGCGCGCGCCGGCCGCCGCTGTTCAGAAGGTCAGCGCGAATCGCGTCGTCAGGGCTCGCTCATCGGGGCGATCAGCCCCACCAGCCGCGCCCCCATTGAAACGTGTGACCTCGTAATCGAGCACCCACTTCACGTTGGCGTTGAGCCACCAGTTGATACCCACGGCCCAGGCGCTGGCCCTCCGCGCCGCGGCCGCTGGATCGGCAAACGACTGCGCCCCACCCGCGAAGGCATCGTTGTCGACCGTGAGCTCGCTATAACGGGCGGCCAGCTCCCAGGCGCCCCATCCCGGAGAGCCGAATTGGAAGGTCGTGCGTGGGGTGAAGCTGTTGTAGGAGGCACTCTCACCCGTCAGGAAGTAGGAAAACAATACCTGGTAGGCGCTGTTGTCGACTCGTCCCGAGCGCGTCGTATTCGTGGCGACCTGGCGGCTGACTTGCTGTTCGGTTTTAACGTACTCCGCGAGCGCTCCGAAAGGACCGACAAAGTAGTAAGCCTGCGGCATCCAACGTGAACGGGTTCCGGACGCAAAGGTGGCGCTGGTGCCGGTACGGTAGGAGAAGAACGTGTTCTGACCCCCGGCCGTCTTGTAGCTCGGGAGCAGGGTGCTCGTGGCGTTGCCCTGTTCCTTTTCATGGCTTCCCGCGATACCGAAGCCCAAGCCCCGTAGGGCGGGTATGCCGGAGTTGACGAACGGCTGAGTGAACAGGCGTGCTTCGGTGTCCTTCTTGCCGTTGCTGCTGTCGGCATCGGGGTTGGGGTTGGAATCGGTGCTGCTGCCATCGATGACCCCATCGAACTCACCGATCGCGTAGCCAAAGGTGCCCCCCAGGATGTCGCCGCCGATTTCGACGCCCAGGTCGCGATTCGGGACCAACGCGGAGGGAAGGCCCAGCTCCATGAACCGGTTGTATTGGTCCGGTTGCAGCCGCTCGAGGCCGACGGGACCTTTGAATTTGCCCGCTTGCACGGCGAGCCACGGCAACAGGCGCGCGGTGGTGAAGGCTTCCAGGATGATCGTCTTTCCACCCGCGAATTCCGGTGTGAAGCGGAAGTCGTAGTCGTTGTCGATCGTGCCTTCGATGATGGGACGCACCTTCCGGAAGAGGAACGTATCGGCCGACTCTGGCGTGCCACGATCCATGAACCAGCGGCCGTCCACCGCGAGATTGCCGCGGAAGCGGATGACGTTGGAATTATCGGTGCTTGCGAAGGAGAAGCCCGCGGGGCCAGCTTTGACGCTGCCCGCCGTGACGAGTCCGGGCGCTTCGTTCGCCGTTGCGCTCCTCTGGGAGACAGCCGCGGTGGCGCCTTGCACCGCTGTCGAAGGCGAGCCCGGCAACGCACCCGTGGTCTGCGGAACCGGCGGCTTTTTCGGCGGCGTCTGCGCAAGTTGCGGGGCAGGACCGGTCTGCTGCGCGGACCCTGGCTGCTGCGCGGGTGCGGCCTGCTGCGCGACCCCTTGCTGCTGCACGCCACTCGGCTGCTGCGTAGCGCCCGGCTGCTGTGCCAAGCCCGGTTGCCGTGCGGACCCGGCTGGCGCCACGGCCGCCTGTTGGCTCTCCAGCAACTCCAGCTTGTGCTCCAATGCCTCGATCCGCTTGTCCTGCTCCTCGATTCGCCTCAGCAGCGCCCCCGTGTCCGGTGTGGAGTTGGTTTGGGCCACTGCCGCCCCAAAGGGCACGGGTAGCAGGACGACCGCGAGCACAGCGAGCCGCGTACTGAGAGACATGGAATCTTCCTTCGACGTTATAGTTGTGCGCGCTCGGTCACGACGCCCAAGACGCATGAGCACTGTAGTGACCGAGCGGTAACAGAGTCAGTCGGTACCCGGTGACAACCCGGTTATGGATGTGACGAACCGGTTATAAAAAGACACGTGCGCCGCGCCAGCACCCGCAGCGCACCGCGCCAGCGTCCGAAGCGCACGCGCCGCGCCAACAGCGCACCGCGCCGTGTCAGCGCTCACAGCGCCGCGCCAGCGCCAGCGCCAGCAGCGCACCGCGCCGTGTCAGCGCCCACAGCGCGCCGCGTCAGCGCCCCCAGCGCACGCGCGCCGCGTCAGCGCCAGCAGCGCACGCGCGCCGCGTCAGCGCCAGCAGCGCACCGCGCAGTGTCAGCGCCCACAGCACGCCGCGCCGGCACCCGCAGCGCACGCGCGCCGCGCCGTGTCAGCGCCAGCAGCGGCCCTACGTAAATTCACTTAGGTGTGATTTCCCCCGCGGCCGCGGCGCCCGATCAGACCCTTCAACTGCGACTTAGGTCGATGTCCGGATGCAAGCTCAGCGGTAGCCTCTCGCAACCGTCATAGAGGCTTTCATGTTGAAGAGAAGTGTTTCCCGCCCCGCGGCAGCGACCCTGCTGGGGCTCGGCTCGATTTTCACTGCAGTCTCCGCCCCCGTGTGGGCCGTCGATAGCTCCGGGCCGTCAACGCTGACCTGGAATGGAATCACTCTCTACGGAACGGTCGACGTCGGAGTGGCGTATGTCAGTCACGGCGCGCCGCTCAGTGCAACTTACGGACCGGGCTTGCCTTTCACTCTGCAGAGCTACAGCAATCATCCGATCACCTCAGTCGCGCCCAATGGCTTGAGCCAGTCGAGAGTCGGTCTCTCCGGTATCGAGCCGCTCGGCGTCGGGGACCTGAAAGGCGTTTTCAAGCTGGAGACCGGCTTCAATCCGACATCCGGTCGTCTCACCGACGGGCCGAAGTCCTTGATCGACAACAACGGCAGAGCCAACACCAACAAGGTCACCGCATCCGACTCGGCCCGCGCGGGTCAGGCTTTCGAGGGCGGCGCTTACGCCGGTATCGCCTCGGGTACGTGGGGTACGTTGACCTTTGGCCGGCAGAGCTCGCTGATGGCTGATGGCCTGATGAAATACGACCCCCAACTCCAATCCCAGGCGTTCTCGCCGATCGCCTACTCAGGCGCCTCCGGAGGGCTCGGGGACACCGAAGACAAGATTCTGGACGATGTCGTCAAATACACCCTTGCGTACGGTCCGGCTCGAGCAGCGGTGCTCTACCAGTTCGGCAGCCGGGGGTTCGTGCCCGAGGGGAGCGAATCGTTCGATGTCGGTCTTGACTACGCGGGCCTTCAAGTGGACGCGCTTTACGGCAAGATCCGTGGCGCGGTGAATGCCAGCTCGCTGAATGCCGCGCAGAACGCCACGGCGCCGGGCACCCTGGCCGGGACAATTTCGGACAACACGGGATATTCATTCCTGGCGAGTTATACCCTGAAGCCGATCAAGCTCTACCTCGGCTACGAGCACATGCGCTTCGCCAATCCCGAGGATCCGTTGCCCGCCAACACCGTAACGGTCGGCGGCTATGTCCTGAGCAGCGTCAACAATTCCGCATACACGATCAACAAGATTCTGCAATATAGCTGGACCGGCGTGCGTTATTCGATCACCCGGAAGTTTGATGTGACGGCCGCCTACTACCACTTCAAACAGAACAGCTACGCGGCCAATCATTGTTCCAATACCAGCTCCGCCGCGTGTTCGGGACTATTTCACGATGCATCCGCGGTCGCGGACTACAGGTGGACGCATCGCTTCGACAGCTACGTCGGCGTCAACTATTCCAATGGGTCGGATGGTCTCGCGGCCGGGTTTCTATACAAGGTAGCTTGGGCCCCGATGCTGGGCGTCCGATTCAGCTTCTGACCAGGACGCTTCACTCCGCCGCGCGGAGCAACTCGTTGATCGAGGTCTTCGCGCGAGTCTGCGCGTCCACCCGCTTGACGATCACCGCGCAATACAGCCCGTACTTGCCGTTCGAGGAGGGTAGGTTGCCCGACACGACAACGGACCCGGCCGGGACGCGTCCCTGGATGATCGTATCGGTCGTGCGGTCATAAATCCTGGTACTTTGCCCAATAAAGACGCCCATGGAGATCACGGAGCCAGCCTCGACGACGACTCCCTCCACGACTTCAGAGCGAGCGCCGATGAAGCAGTCGTCCTCGATGATGGTCGGACTCGCCTGTAAGGGCTCGAGCACACCGCCAATGCCAACTCCGCCAGATAAGTGCACGTTGCGACCGATCTGCGCGCACGAACCGACGGTTGCCCATGTATCGACCATGGTGCCCGATCCAACGTGGGCTCCGATATTTACATAGCTAGGCATCAGCACTACGTTCGGTGCGATGTACGCGCCCTTGCGGACCACCGCGTGGGGTACCACACGCGCGCCGCCTGCGCGTAGATCCGCTTCAGAGCTTTCCGCGTATTTCAGCGGCACCTTGTCATAGAAACGGGTGAAGCCCGCATCCATGACCGTGTTGTCGTGCGCGCGGAAGTAGAGAAGAACGGCCTTCTTCAGCCATTCATTGACAACCCACTTGCCGTCGACCTTCTCGGCCACACGCGCTTCTCCCGAGTCGAGCAACGCAATGCTTTCCTCAACCGCCCTATTCACATCGGCGGGCACGTTACGTGGAGTGATTTCCGTCCGACGCTCGAATGCCGCGTCAATCGTGGCTCGCAATTGCTGCAGTTTGGCCGACATCAGTTGTTATCCCGCCGCCGAAGTTGTCATAAGTTGTCATCGCGCCGATTTCCTTCGGCCCCTTTGTCTCATCCCGCCCAATCCTGGCGCAGAAAATCCCGGATCCGCTCCGCCGCCTCCACACACTGCTGCACGCTCGCAACCAGCGAGATTCGCACGCGGCCAGCCCCCGGGTTGAACCGCACGCCGGGGGTACCGGTCGCCACCGCGCCGTGCCCAGCGCTACTGGCCCGCGCCTCCGTGCCGTGCCCACCGCTACCGTCCCGCGCCTCCGCGCTTTCCCGCGCCAAATAACTTCCCGGCAACACGGTAAGATTCTTTCTAGCAAACAGCTCGCGAGTGAACCGCTCGTCATCGCCGCCAACGTCGGGCCACAAATAGAACGCGCCTGCCGGCTTCTCGACGTTCATCACGGGACGAAGAATCGGCAGTACCCGAGAGAACTTCTCCTGATACAGCCGCCGATTCTCCACGGCATGCGAGTCTTCCTGCCAGGCGGCAACGCTGGCCAGCTGCGTAGGCACCGGCATGGCGCTGCCATGATAGGTCCGATAGAGCAGAAACCGCTTGAGGATTTCCGGATCCCCCGCGACGAACCCCGAGCGCAGTCCCGGAACGCTCGAGCGTTTCGAGAGGCTGTGGAAGACAACGCAGCGCCGAAAGCGATCATTTCCAGCCGCGATGCACGCTTGCAGCAATCCGGGCGGCGGCGCGTCCTCATCCAGGTAGAGTTCCGTGTAGCACTCATCGCCGGCGATGACGAAGTCATAGCGCTCAGCCAAGTCCAGTGCCCGCCGCAGATACTCCAGAGAGAGCACGGCGCCCGTCGGATTGCCAGGGCTGCACAAGAACAACACCTGACAACGTCGCCAGACAGCCTCCGGCACGGCGTCCAGATCCGGCGTATATCCCGTAGCAGCAGTCGTATCGAGCATGTACGGCTCGGCCCCTGCAAGCAGCGCCGCGCCCTCGTAGATCTGATAGAACGGATTCGGCATCAGGACGAGCGGATCGAGCGCCGTCGACCCTGGGGCAGTCGCAACGGTCGGCAAGGACGGCCGGCCCTTCTTGTCGAGCGGATCGAGCGTCGTCGGCCCTGGGGTGGCCGCAACGGTCGGCAAGGACGGTCGGCTCTTCTTGCCGCCCGGATCGACCACCGCCTGCACAAACGCGAACAAGGCTTCCCGCGTCCCGTTGACGGGCAAGACCATGGAGTCTTCGGACACACTCCCAGCCGGCAGCCCGAACCGCCGCTCCAGCCAGCGAGCGCAAGCGCTCCGCAACTCCAGCAAGCCTGCCGTTGCCGGATAGCTCCCCAACCGGTCGAGGTTTGCCCGCAGCGTCTCCAACACAAAGGCCGGCGGCGTGTGTTGCGGCTCGCCGATCGACATGCCGATATGAGGCAAGTTCGCCGGCGGCACGGCGCCCGCCTTCAACCGCGCCAGCCTCTCGAAGGGGTAGGCATGCAAGCGCTCCAGGCGGGGATTCATAGTAGCGCGCCGGCTCTGCGGTCCAAAGCCTCCTTCATCCTCTCCCGCAGCCGCTGCGCCGCCGCCGCATCCAACGGCCGATTCTCCAGGTCGGTCACGTAGAACACGTCTTCCGCCCGCTCCCCGACCGTCATGATCTTGGCGGCATGCAACTCGATGCCTTGCTCCATCAACACCTTTCCCACGTCGCACAAAAGCCCGGGCCGATCGCCCGCGACCAGCTCCAGCACCGACCGCCGGTTGCGCTCATCCACATTCAATGCGATCTGGGTGGGCGTGTTGAACATCCGCGCCTGCCGCGGCGCCCGGCGCGAAACCGCGAAGGCGGCATCCTGCGGTCTCTGCAGTGATGTCCACAGGGCATGCTCGATCTCGCTCTGCCGATCGCGGTCGGTAATCGGTGCGCCATCGTCCTCGAGCACGTGGTAGAGATCGAGACTAAACCCGTCGCCAGTGGGAGTAATGCGCGCGTCGACGATGTTGAGCCCGAGCTGGTCGAGCACGGCGGTCGTACGCGCGAACCCGTGGCGTCTTGGACGCGAGAAAATCAGTACCGCGGTGGTCCCGCGCACACTGCGCGGGTCGAGGGCCACCAGCGGCTCATCCGAGCCCGGATCGCGCTCCGCGAGGAGCCGCGCATGCCAAGCCACTTCCTGAGGCGAGTGCTGCAGAAAGTAGACGGCGGAGAAGCGCCCCCAGGCCCGCTCGACGTCGGTTTCCGATACGCCTTGCTCCACCAGCAGCCGCCGCGCCGCTTCCTGCGTCTCGCGGACGAGTTGGTCCTGATCGATTGGACTTTCCAATCCCCGGCGCAACGCGCGCTTCACCCGGTCGTAGAAGTCATAGAAGAGGGAGGCTTTCCAGGAGTTCCACAGCTTCGGATTTGTCCCGCGCACATCCGCGCAGGTCAGCACGTAGAGGTAGTCGAGATGATTCTCATCACCTACCTTGCGAGCGAACGCGTTGATCACCTGCGGGTCACTGATGTCCTGTTTCTGCGACGTGATGGACAGCTCGAGATGGCTACGCACCAGCCACGCAACCAGGCGCGCATCGTAAGGAGAGAGACCCTGCTCGAGGCAGAAAGCCTCGGCATCCACTCCGCCCAGCTCGGAATGATCGCCCCCGCGTCCCTTCGCGATGTCGTGGAACAACGCCGCGAGGTACGCAATTTCCGGCTTCGGCAATTGCTGCATCACTCGCGAGGCTTCAGGCACCTCGTGGTCGTAACGTGGAATAGCAAAGCGCCGCAGATTACTCACCACGAACAGCGTGTGCGCATCAACGGTATACGCATGAAACAAGTCATACTGCATGCGTCCCACGATGCGCCCGAACGCGGGGATGTAGCGTCCGAGCACGCCATAAGTGTTCATCCGACGCAACTCGTGGGTAACTCCCACGGGAGAGCGCAGAATCTCTAGAAACAAACGGTGATGACGCGGGTTCTGCCGGAACTCCTCGTCGATCAGCCAGAGGCTCCGGGCGACCGCGCGCATGGTCGATGCACGTACCCCGTTGATGTCGGGATTCTGCTGGAGCAGAACAAACAGCTCGAGCAGCGTCGAGGGGGTGCGTACGAAGATATCATCGCTCACCGCTTCCAAGGACCCGTTGCGGATCTGAAAGCGTGGATTCAACGGCCGCGGCGGCTCGGTTTCGGTCAGGATGGCCTCGCGGAAGAGTTGCAGCAGCAACTCGTTCAAGAGGCTCACGTCCATGACGGTTCGGTAGTACCGCTGCATGAACTGCTCGACCGCGAGTGTGTAGGAAGCGTCCTCGTAGCCAAAGGTCTGCGCGAGCTTGATCTGGTGATCGAAGAGCAGCCGATCCTCCCGGCGCCCGGTCAACACGTGCAGCCCGAAGCGTACTTTCCACAAGACCGCTTGTGCCTGCTTCAGCCGGCGCAGCTCCGCGCCGCTCAGGAAGCCGCGCGCCACGAGCCCATCCAACGTGTCCGACCCAAAATGCCGCTTTGCAACCCACCCGATCGTCTGGATATCGCGCAGGCCGCCGGGGCCTGTTTTGACGTTCGGTTCCAGGTTGTAAGCGGTATCGTTCGCTTTGAGGTGGCGTTCCGCCTGCTCTCGCACCTTCGCTTCGAAGAACTCCCGCACGGGCCAGATGTGGTCCGGCCCCAGAGCCACACGCATCGCGTTCAGCAAAGCATCATTGCCTGCGAGCAGACGCGCCTCGATGAGCGTCGTCATGACACTGACATCGGCCGCGCTTTCCTGAGCGCATTCCTCGACGGTTCGGACGCTATGGC
>Ga0070741_10011543_pt1 | contig 16286 bp, 12 predicted proteins | sample Coa_R1_4_FD_66440 | JGI IMG/M metagenome (GOLD analysis project Ga0070741, IMG submission 66440) | Surface soil microbial communities from Centralia Pennsylvania, which are recovering from an underground coalmine fire - Coalmine... | ecosystem: Environmental > Terrestrial > Soil > Unclassified ...
TAAAACAGCAGCGGCACAAGCGGCATGGCGCGGAGCAGGTATTCTTCACAACGCCGCAATTCCTTCAACCGTGTGGCTGGGTTGACCTCGCTGTTGGCTTTCCTGATCATTGCGTCGTATTCCGGCTCACTCCAGGCGGCCGAAAGAGGGGCGCCTGTTTCCCACACCCCCAGAAATGTATTCGGGTCCTGATAATCCCCGCATCCGTCTTCTGCAATAACGAATCGACCGCTGACCAGGGTGTTGATATACGCCGTCAACTCCTGGGTGACAATCCTGATGGACAAATTGAGGTTGCGGCGCCACTGTTGCTGCAGAATTTCGGCCATCGGCAGGCTGTGCGGTAGATCTGGAATGAGATATTCGAAACTCAGTTGCACGCCGTTATGGCCGATGCCATTTGGAAATCCGGCTTTGGCCAGCAGCTCACGTGCCGCCGCGGGATTGAATGAAAGCACGTCGTAGTGCTGCCCACCGATCGCGACCATAATTTTGTCCGGAGGCTCATAACCATTGAACGGTGGAACCCAAGTCTTCGCGGGCGCCCGACCTTTCCCGAAAGCGCCAGCCATCTCCTGCTTGTCGGTAGCCATGTTCATGGCGTAACGGAGCAGCACGCTGTCGAATGGCGGCTTTCTGCAATTGAAGAAAGGATGAATGTGGAAAAACGCCGGCGCGGAATAGGCGTCCTTCTTGCGTTCCACCGTAGATGTGAATAGCGGAGGCAAACGGTCCCCGGTCATCGCATGAGCTGAGTTGGTGCGATACAAGTTCAGTCCTGCGGTCGCACTGGCAATGGGAACGAAAGTGATCTCGTCGAGGGCGACCAAACCGGCTTCGTAATATCGCGGGTTCCTGCGGACCACGGTTCTTTCATAAGAACGGCGCTGACTCAGCCGGAAGGCGCCGCTTGTCACCATATGAGCGGGTTCCGTCCAGGACGACTCGTCTCCGCGCAGTTTGGCTGCTTCGATGGCCTGCCTCGGCACTGCCGCCAGAATGCCGGACCAGGTGAGCTGCAGGAAATAGGAGACGGGGGATACCAGATCTACCTGAAACGTAAAATCATCGACGGCTCGAACGCCAAGTGTGTCCGGCGCGAGTTTACCGGCAAAAATCTGGTCTGCGTTTCGAAGCCCAAGCAGGTAGAAGCCGTATTGCAGGGTCGCTGTCGCTGGATCGGCGGCGCGCTGCCAGGAGTAAACGAAGTCATGCGCAGTGATTACGTTTCCGTCGCTCCAGCGAGCTGGTATGGTATCAGGAGGTGCTCGACGGCCGCGTGAGAAATTCTCGGGTAGCGTGTCCGTGTTCGCGAACTTTATACCCTGCGGCTTGGGATGACCGCGCAAGTAGAAAGTGTATTGAGTGAAATCGGAGTTCACCTCGTAATGCGTGGCGAGTGCCGCGATGGGTTGGGCCGTGGTGGGGTGGGGATTGGTGAGACCTTCGAATAATGCAGCGACGATGAGCCGCTCGTAGCCTCCCGTTATCTTGCCAGGATCGAGCGAGCCCGCTTCGCTCCCGATCAGGTACACCAGGCGCTGCGATGACGGCGGATCGGTTTTCCCGAAGTAGGCTCCGTCGATGGTGCCGCAGGCGGCAAGGGCGAGCGGGCCACCAGTCAGCAGCGCCCGGCGCGAGATCCGCGTACTCACGATGCCCTCCGGTTCGTGTCGATCCAGGCGTACTTGAAGGCCGGAATTCCGATCGGACTCAAACTCAGCCCGTGAACTTCGCTCCGCTCCAGGTAGACCCAGGTGTCGAAATAAAGCGGGACGAAAGGCATGGCCGCCAACAGTGCCGCTTCGCATTTCGACAGCTCTTTCATGCGAGCCACCGGATCGGGCGTCGAACTGGCGGCGGCGAGCTTGCGATCGAACTCCGGATTAGTCCAGTTAGGATATGGAGCAATGTAGAGTGACAGTAAATCGTAAGCGTCGGGATAGTTGGCGAAATAGGAGTCTTCCGCCACGCCAGCCCAATCATTACCGGTTAGGATCGTTTGAATGTAAGCCGCGGTTTCCTGAGGCACGAGCCTGGTTTCCAATCCGAGATTCTCCTGCCACTGCTTCTGAAGAATTGCAGCCAGGTGATGGCTATCGACGCGAGCAAAGTGGTGGACCGGCAGTGGTAGCACGGCTTCCGTGGAGGCAGCCGCTGCCCACAACTGGCGGGCTGCACGCGGATTGTACGCCAGCACATCGCACGGGCTGCCATTGATCTCGACCTCCAGGCGTTGGAGCGAGCGATAACCGTCGAGCGGAGGTACGCGACCTAAGGCGGACTGCTGTCTCGCGCCAAGGAACCGGGCTGTGGCCATTTTGTCCGTCGCCATGTTCAGCGCATACCGAAGCAGCAGATTATCCAAAGGAGCGCGCGTCGTGTTAATGCGCCAGTTGTGGCAGGCGCAAGCGGGACTGACATGCAACTCCGCAGTGTTTTCCAAAGCCGGAGCCAATTGCAGAGGCAGGACACGTCCGTCCATCGAATCCGCCAGGCCCGAGCGGAAGAGGTTAACAACAGTCGCGCCATCGGCAGCGAAAAATTGGATCTCGTCAACGCCAACGAATGCGCTGTCGAAATAGAGCGGATTTCTGGCTACGATTGTGCCCTCACGCGGACGCGATTCCCTCAGCGTGAACGGACCACTCGTGACCGTCCGCCCGGGTTCGGTCCACGCGGCCTCCCTCCCATTTTTGCGTGCCGCTTCAATGGCGTGACGAGGCATTGGGAGGGTCATCGTGGTATAGCACAACATGAGGAAGTGCGGCGCTGGAGCGGTCAGATCCAGCTGAAACGTGAACGTGTCGAGCGCGCGTACGCCGAGTTCCTCGGGCGAGATGCGGCCCTGGTTTACTGCTTCAGCGCCGGTGATGGAATAGAATACGTAAGCGTTTGGACATCCGATATCCGGCGCGAGGTAGCGGTGCCATGAGTAGACCATATCGTGCGCCGTGATGGGAACGCCGTCGCTCCAGCGGGCGGGAAGATCGTGCGGCGCAAACGCCAGACCGCGGGTAAACTCCACGGGTTGGGAGTCTGGGCCGGCGAGTTGGATTCCTTCCGGCGCGGGGTGCCCGCGCAAGTAGAACGTGTAACGGGTGCCATCCCGCTCGATCTTGTAATGCGTTGCAAGGCCGGCCATCGGCGCCATCGTCTGCGGGTGTGGTTGGATTAACGGCTCAGAAAGCGCGGAGATAATCCAAGACTCCGCTCCGCCGGGTGATAAGGCGGGATCTAAGGTCCAGGGCTCGCCGCGAAGCAGGTAGATGAGCCGGCCCGGCTGCCTTCGGTCTCTGCCGCATGCAGTTGCAAAAATCGCGCCAACAGCCGCTCTTACTAGCAGGCCGCGGCGCGAAGAAGGCGCAAGCCTTATCATGACCGCCTCCATTTCGTATCAATCCGACCGCCCCATTGAAAACCGGGATCGAGAGCGGGAATCGGACCGCCAATTGACGTTGCGACCTGCTGCTTCGCTGACGGCGCGCTGCTGGCGAAAACCGGGCCGTCAGCACCACACGTGCCCATCAACGCGGTTGCGAAAACTATTTGCCGGATTGCGGGCCCAAGGATTTGTTCAGCGAATCCATTAATCACCATAGCTATGAACTCTTGCAGTGTTGGCCGTCCGTTCAACTTCGCTTAGGAACTCGGTTAGGACGGCGATGTATCGGTCGGTTTCTTCGATGTATGCCAGGTGCGAGCTGTTCTCGAAAATCACCCATTTAGAGCCTATGATGCGACGATGCACTGTTTCCATAACGGCCGGCGTTATTTCGTCGTGGCGTCCCGACGTGATCAGCGTTGGCACCCGTATTTCAGCCAGGCGGTTTGAAATATCCCAGTCTTTGAGCGTACCAGTGCAGCAAAATTCACTCGGGCCAAACATCGTGTTGAAGACCTCGGGATTTTCCGCAAGCTTCGCAAGCGCTCGAGTCAGGCAGTCAGGCCAAGGATCAGCTCTGCATAAGTGTCGCCGATAGAATGCCTGCATTGCCTCCTGGTAGGCCGGATCGTCAGTTGTACCTGCCCGCTCATGCTTGTGAATTGTTTCTTGAATATCGAGCGGAAGATCCGCAATGAGACGAGCGACTTCTTCGACGGGCGCACGGACACTCGCGGGCGAGCTGCCCAGGATTAGACTGAACAGACCCGCTGGTCTTGTAAGCGCGTATTCCATAGCCAGCATGCCACCCCAGGAGATCCCGAGCAGGTGAATACTTGTCAGCTCAAGCGCCTCGCGAACAGTGCGGAGCTCATCAAGGAAGAGATCCACTGTCCACATCGAGGGATTGTGCGGCTGATCGGAGTTACCGCATCCGAGTTGATCATAGAAGATAATCCGACGGCCCGTGTTGGCGATCAACTCGAGTGGTTCGAGATAGTCGTGCGGAACGCCGGGACCTCCGTGCAGGCACAACAGAGGTAGCTTCCCACGATCGTCGTCTCCCACGATTCGATACCATACGTTATAGCCTCGGAAAGGAATTGTGCCTTCCCTGAATTGGGGTGTCACCGTCATCTTGTTTCTCCATGTCGCGTTCGTGATTTAATGGGCTCGCGAAGTGATTGTTGTCTCCGATTCGTGTCGATCCACCCGGATTGGAACGTGTCCACGAGGACTTAATACCTCGGCTGTGTGCCGCCTCGATCGCCTGCCGTGGAACCGAAGTAAGGTTTCCGGATGCGGTAAGGCTTACGAAAAGCGGAACAGGCGCGCTCAGTTCCACCTTCGACGTGAAATCGTCCGGCGCTTTGACGGCCAGAGCTTCCGGGCGGGCCTTCCCGGTGTAGACCGTTTCTGCGCCCTTCACGCAATTGAGCAAAGTCGCCATGATTGCTGCGGTGCGAAGATCTATGAGGCGGCGCCACTGCTGCTGGAGTACCGCGGCAATGGGCGGGAGGTGCGGCAAACCCGGAAACAGATATTCCAAACTGAGCCTGTGTTCACGGCCACCGACACCAAGACAGCCAGGCTGGGTCAGCAGCGCGCGTGCGCCCGCCGGATCGTACGCGAGCACGTCATATGTCTTTGCGTCCGCCGGGATCATGAGATTTTTCGACCCTTGTAACCACGCACGGGCGGCACCCAACTCCGCGAGCACTTTGGCCTGCCCCAAACAGCCGCGCGATCTGTTGCTTGTCGGCGGCGATGTTTGAGCGGGTAGCGGAGCAGCATATTATCGAATGGATAAATGACCCGCTCTTCGATCAACTCTGCCGATGTCGCCGGATCGAGAGAGCCTGGCTCGACGTCGAGCACGGCGACGAGTCGCTGCCGCTGCGGCGGGTCCGTTCTTCCAAAGTAGGCAGCTTCAACTCCGCGGCAAGCCGCTAAGCCAAGCGGACCGGCCGCAAGCATCGCGCGGCGGGAGATCATGATGGCCTCCAATGCGTATCGATCCAGGCGTACTTGAAATGCTGCTCGTTGAGCGCGTTCGACTCCCATCCGCGCATATACGGCTTCACTAAAGACGAGTAGACTTTGAAATACATCGGGATAATGGGCATTGCTCCGAGCAGAAACTTCTCACACTCGGCGACGCATAGCATGCGGGTGGCGGGATCTCGGGCTGTATCGGCTGCGGCAAGCAGCGAATCGAACTTCGAATCGCTCCAACCCGTGCCGCTCTGCACCGACCCGCTATGGAACATATCGAGGAACGTGGCGGGGTCCGGATACTTGCCGGTCCAGTAGTCCTCACAAACGCCGCGATAATTCAGGTCAGGTAATTCTCGAATCCAGATAACAAATTCGCGAGGTTGGAGTTTCACATCGACGTTGAGATTTGCGCGCCACTGTTGCTGCAGAATCTCCGGAACGGTCCTGGCTCCCGAAAAAGTCAGCTCAAAAGACAGCCGCCTGCCTTCCGGACCAAGACCTCCTACAAAACCGGCTTTTGCAAGCAGCGCTCGCGCCGCTTCCGGGTCGAAACAAAGTACGTCGAAGGACAAACCGTCCACACGAACGGGCAAGCTTGTGACCTGCTCGTATCGCTGCATCGGTGGCACATAACACTGCGCCGGCAAGTCGCCCGATTCGAGCGCTGAAACTATTGCCTTCTTGTCGGTTGCCATGTTCAGCGCATAACGTAAGAGTACGTTGTCGAACGGACGCTGCCGGACGTTGATCGCATAGTCCGCACGCTCCAGTATCGGTGTGGAGTGAAAATCCCGCTTCCCACTCAGGACGCGGATAAACTGCGGCCGCATATAGGCGCCATCGGTGGCATCGACACCGCCAGCCCTGTACAGATTGGCGAGCAGGTCGTGCTTTACGGGAAGAAACACGATCTTCTCGAGGGCAACTACTTCCGCCTCATAATAGCCGGGATTCCGCACCAGCACGACTTCCTCGTTGTGCCGCCACTCGTGGAGCTGAAAAGCGCCGCTCACGACGCGTCCCCAATCGGCGCGCGCTTCGATCGCCTGGCGGGGGACTGGAAAGAAAACGCGCTGGCTTTGCAGCGCCAGAAAATGCGCCGTGGGAGCGCGCAGATGGACCTCGAATGTGAAATCATCTTCGGCGGCCACGCCCAATCTCTCGGGAGGAAGTTTGCCGTGATGGATGGCCTCAGCATTTTCGATGCAGTAGAAATAACCGGCATCTGCCGATGCCGTTCGGGGTTCGACGACGCGCCGCCATGAGTACACGAAATCGCTCGCTGTAATGAATCCGCCGTCGCTCCATCGCGCGGGCGCGGAATCAGGCGGGGCTTTGTGGCCGCGCGAGAACTCGGCGGGCAGATCGTCAGTATTGGGGAATCGCATGCCGCGGGGGTGCGGGTGGCCGCGAAGGTAGAAAGTGAAGCGGGTTGCATCGGCGTTGGCTTCGTAATGCGTTGCCAGCGCCGCCATCGGGGCGAGGCTGACGGGGTGAAACTTGGTCAATCCGTCAAAAAGCGCGTTAATAATCCGCATCTCCGTTCCGCCGGCGTAGGTCGCGGGGTCGAAGATGTCTGGCTCGTTGCCGTTTGCATAGACTAGCTGCTGCCGGCCTGGCGGTGTTGTAGCGCCGAAGTAAGGGCCTTCATGCCCGCAGCAGGCGAACACGGCGGGACCTGCGGCTAACAGCATGCGGCGTGTGAGGCGGTCCGTCATTGGGGGCTCCAAGCCGCGTCGATCCAGGCACGGTGGAACGCAATCGCATCGATCGAATTCGCCTCAATGCCGCGCACATATGGTTTCCGGAGCTGCTGCCAAAGTTCGTAATAGAGCGGGATCACCGGCATTGCTTCGAGCAGAATCTGCTCACAGTTGGAGAACTTTCGGCGGCGCACAGCGGGCTCGGCAGAGGACTTGGCTTCCTTCACCGCAGCGTCATAACGCGAATCGGCCCAGCCGGTGACGTTAGCAGGAGTACCAGTCAGAAACTGGTCGAGAAAATAGGTTGGATCCTGGTACAAACCAATGTCGGACCAAGCCGAGATTCCCCGATAATGCACACCATAGGTCTCCTCATTCCAGATCGATGATTCTTTAGGAACCGGAACCAATTCGATGCCTAAGGATGTTCGCAGTTGCTTTTGCAATATTTCGAACCGATCCTTTTGGTTTCCTTGCGTCGGATACAAGTACTCGATCTTCAACCGGCTCCATTCCGGGAAGCCCGCGGCGCCCATCAACGACCGTGCGCCCGCTGGGTCAAACGCGAGGATGTCGCACGTTCTGCCGTGAACGTTAACCGGAACGGCTTGCGGCGGTTCGTAGTGAGCGAGCGGGGGAAGCAGCGTCGCCGCGGCTGGACCGGAGTCCCTGAAGTCCACGATTTCCTTCTTGTCGATTGCCATATTGAGGGCGTACCGCACGAGGATATGATCGAACGGCCAATTCCGTGTATTCATCACCAGGTACTGGTTAGCGATAGCCGGGTGCGTATGGAAATCCGGCGCTCGTTTGAGGAGCCGAACGTGAAGCGCCGGGAGTAGCGGAGTTAGCAAATCTATGACTCCTGCCTTATAGAGATTGATCGTTGTGGTCGGCTGCGAGATGGTGATTAGCCTCAGTTCCTGGAGCCGCACACTTTTCGCATCGTAGAAGCGCGGATTCTTCACGAGCACCACTTCGCCATCTCGCCACTCCTTCAGCCGGAAAGCGCCGCTGCTAACCATTTGTCCGGGCCTCGTCGAGAAAGATCCCGCCTTTTCAACCGCGTGCCGCGGCACGGGAAAGAACTGGTTGGAGGCGGCCAGTTGAACGAAGTATGGGGCAGGCTCGCGCAGATCCACCTGGACCGCAAAATCGTCGATCGCGCGAACACCTAATGCATCGGCCTGCAGCTTACCTGAGTTGATCGCTTGGGCATTGTGGATCGGATAGAACAAGAACGCAGTTGGAAATCCATTGGCCGGATCGATCGCCCGGCGCCAGGAATAGACGAAATCGTGTGCAGTAATTCCTTTTCCGTCACTCCACAGGGCGGGATCAGTGAAGCGCTCTGGAGCACTTCCGGGAAGCGGCATTCCGCCAGGCCTTCGGTGGCCTCTGAGGTAAAAGGTGAACTGAGTGTGATCCGAGTTGCGTTCGTAGTGCGTGGCGAGAGCCGCCACGGGTTCGAGCGTGGTTTGATGATAGCCGATCAAGCCCTCGAAGAGCGCCCGAATCGCGTACGGCTCCCAGATGTCCCAGGAGAGTCCGGGATCGAGTGTGCCGGGGCCCGCGCCAATTGCCATCACAAGGCGTTGCTTTCCCGGTGATGCCGCCCGTCCGAAGTACCGGCTCCCCGAGTGGCCGCATCCGGCGCTCATTGCGGTTAACCCCAGCAGCGTCCGTCGTGTCATCCCGCCCCCAATTAACTGAAGCTAATGAGGCATTTGGTCTCTCTCTACCAGTTCAGGAAATGATACTAAAGCCATCGGAACAATGCCAACGCTGTGCATATCACGTCTGAGGCTCAGGCCTTTCATGCAGCCCTCCACTGCTCCGGCATCCAGCTCTTCGACGGATGAGTGGTCGGGCTCGGAACCACTCTCGAACAAGATCCTGCGCGCGGCCGGAGCCGTCGTATCGTCGAAATATCCGTCTCGCGCTCCTCGGCAGCCGCCAAATGCAAGGCATCCGCCCAGCAGAAAACCCCGCCTGGAGTGCTGTCCCCTCACAGTCATGAGCTCTTCAGAAATGCGATGAGCGCGCGCTTGTCGGCCGCGTTGAGCTTCAGCCCGAACTCGTGGCCGGGGACTGCCCGGGCCTTCACGCCATATCCTTTGAAACCCGTGGGAACATAATCATCGCGAACGCGAGCCGGATCAAACCACTCCTCAAGAGTCGCCACCGAGCCATTGTGCTCGAAGGGTCCGCGATACCAAACCCCTCTCAGTGAAGGCACCTTGTAATAGCCGGTGCCTTTTCGCGTTTTCAAGGCAAGGGTTGGGTCAGTTCCGACACTGACACGCGTAATGGCATACTTCGTCAGGTGTTCGGCCGGAGGCGTAAAGCCTTGTGCGGGAGTGAGGCTATTATTCGTATACAGCGGTGGCGTGTGACACTTATCGCAACCTTCGCGCTTGAAGATCTGTGCGCCGCGCCTGCTGAGTTGGGACGTCCGGTTTGGGTTTCGTGGAGGTTGAAGTGAGTAGAGATAGCGCGCCAACGCGTAAAGCTGAGCGTCGCTCATTCGCTCGTGCAGTACAAGCCCGGGCATGACTGCCGGGAGTTTGTAGCTACCAAACCCCGCCATAGTATTGCCTTGGACAAACGCTTCGAAACGCATCAGGTCGCCGATCTCGCGATGAAGCACATGCCCCGTGTGGTCGAGGTATTTCCTTTCTCTAAGGCCGATAAGTGACGGGACCTGGACTGGCGAAAAAAGACTGGAATTGTGACAGGGGGTTACCCCTGCCGGCACAGCTTCAATAGCCGCCAGGATGTCCTCCAGTGACATATCATTCGGGCGGCTGTTCAGGTCGTCTTTGTGCCATGGCGTGCTAAAGTCGTGTATCAAAAGGGAGCGGATGCCGGACAAGACGAACTTATCTTCAAGGCTGAACCGCAATTTGCGTAGAATATAAGCGTTCGCTTGCAACCTCGGAAAATTCCCCTGTGCGCCCTTGACTACAGTCCCATCGGGCAGCACTCGGGTGTGGCAGTTGCCGCAGGAGAGAGTTCCGATTTCAACCTTGCCCTTCTCGCGAACGATGTATCGATAGAAAGGAACCGTCTCGTCCTTAGCGATTGGCACATTGTGATCGCGAAACCATCCGGCGTCTTTGGCATAGGCTTGTCCCTCTATCGCTGATATTGTCACCGGGGCATCGAAGACGAGTTCACCCGCACGTATCCAGTCCATGTCACTTCTGAGCCCTGTGGCATCGAAAACTAATTCAGGCTCCGCTTGTTTGAGTCGCTCCATATAACCGTCAGGCTCTTTACCTGGAGCGTAAACTGGATAGCTTTTGTAGATCTTTAGCTCGGGAAGCCGATAGAACTGTTCAGCGGTTAATGGCACGGGTTCGGCGCCAGACGCGGCAAGCGGCACGTGCCACCCCGCCAGCGCTGCGTCATCCCAAGCCTTGGGGATAATGGGAGCGCGGTCGTCCGGATACGCGATCCGGAAGAAAAGGGCGGCGACAATCACTTGAAACGTACACGTGAGCGAGTTCCGTTTCATTCGATCCTCTCGTCTATTTAGACGTGTTTATAATGACCAGCAACTTGCGGCCTCCGTCTGTAGCAACGATGTCAGGCAGCCCGTCGCCATTTACATCCGCCAGGGCCGCCTGACCGAGGTAGGGAAGCACGATTTCGACGGAGGGACTAAACAAACCGGCACCATCGCCGATGTAGGCCCCCGCGACATTGTCACTGCCGTCGTCCACGAACCAAGTACGCAGCCTAAACAGATCGGAAATCTTGTCGCCGTTCAGGTCGGCAAAGACTAATTTAAATCCCTGACGGTCATCGCCCACAATCGAATCGGGGAGGCTTGACCAAAGTAAGAATCCACCTTGGAGGTCGCCACGAAAAATACGCATGTTCCCAACCCAATACCACGATGCATCACCAGCGAGCAGATCCGGCATGCCGTCGGAATCCGCATCGATGATTTGCATCCAGCACCCGCTGCAGATATCGATGCCGGCTGGATTGTCGAATGAACCGTCCCCACGCCCGTAATAAATCTGCGGTGCATCGGCATAAAATCCCAGGGTCAACACATCTTGAATGCCGTCAGCATTGAAATCAGCCAGTCCGACCAGGTTGAACGTGTATGGACCGGGGACAGGATCGGCGAATGTTCCGTCGCCACGGCCGAGCAGGACCGAGTCGCGGCCGGGCGGATTCAAGGTCAATAGTAGATCGGGCACTCCGTCACGGTTGAGGTCCGCAACCACGAACCCGAGTATATATGGCCCGCCGGGTGGGCCTTGGGCTGTGGACACGCGCGGCCGGAAACGAATCGGCGGCGCGAAATGAAGGTCTCCCTCACTGAGGAACGCTGCGAATTCTCCAAAGGGCCTGCATGTGGGCTCGTCGTCGGTGCAGCGGTAGACGAGCAAGTCCGTGCGGCCATCCCCATTGAGGTCGACCGCGGCGATCTGAACAGCGTTACCCACCGGTAATTCCATCGGTTTTCCGAAGTTGCCGGCGCCGTCACCTTCAAGAATCCAGAGACGCTGGCCATCCTTAGCGGCCAAATCGATCCTACCGTCGCCGTTCCAATCTCCGGAGAACACTAAACTGAGCCGGTCGGAAGCATCGAGGCTGAATACACGTGGCTCTTGAAACGAGATCCCGCCTGACGCATAGGCTGGGGGTGGAAGCATGGCCGCGATTGCACAGGCTAAACACTGGACCTGGAATCGCATTGATTCACTGGCGGTCATATATGACCTTAGTTTTCTCGCCTGTGGCGATGTCCTCTGAGTCCTGTGTCATAAGTGTTATCGGGCTCACCTCACCCCGATGAGCCCGAAGGAAGCTGAGCGCGGTCTGCAGTTGACTCCCTGTATATGGGTCGTGCAATGGGTGTCCTGTTTTCGTCCATATGCAGTCGCCGTCGACGAACGAGTTCGTTGAATCTGCCGGGCAGCTATAATTCACTGTGCGGATTCCCGATCTTATCTCGCGAAGGCGGGCTCCGAATACGTCTACGTATCCCGTGTTGAATGCCGACGGCGGCAATCCGGCACGAGCCTTGAACGCCTGATAGCCGTAAGCAATGGAATCCCCCAGCGCCAAATAGTATGGTTTCGGAGGATTGAATTTCGGCGGAGCCTCGGAGTGGCTTGGCAGTGAACTCAGGAGACCGATCAGGCAGGCGCGGCCGATGAGGATAGTCCGGCTGAAGTGGTATCTAGACATACGTATTTACCGTGTCGAGTAAGTCCTGACCGAAGTGCCAGCATTGGGTATATATCCCATTGCCTTTCCCGTGTGAACAAGGTTTTTACCGTGTTTTACCTGAACGTAAGCCCGTATGAACATGGCAGTTACCATCCGCACGTGTGGGATTCACACCAGTGGTCCCCTTTGGCGAATAGGATCCAGGTCGTGTTGACCATGACGCCGTTCGCGGTTAAAATAACGCTGCCGCCTATGTTGGAAGTAATCTCCCCCTCCCAATAATCAAGACTCTCGTCCGGCAGCCTGACCGTGATTTGGTCGACCCCTGGCGTGGCCGACGGCCTAATGGAGTCGACCGGAATTGAGTAGCCGTTTAGGAAACAAGTCAATGACGCCGGATCGGCGTTCCGAAAGCCTGTACCGGAGAATACAAGGTACGACGCTACGCCCGCCATGGACGGTGGCACGGGCGCGTGACCGCACGAGGACGGGCAATCATATACGGACTGTAGGGTTCGAGAGCCGTCGAGTCCAATCCGCAGGTTCAGCGCTTCCGGTAGCATGTTCCAGCCCTGTAGCAGGAATATGCCGGGCGCTACCGCTTCGACCTGGACACTACCCACCGGTTCGGATAGGATCGTCAGGACGCCTTCCCCGAGCGTAGCGTCTTCCGGGACGAGGAATTGGACCTGCTCTGGCGAGACACTCGCCAGCGCCACCGACCGGGTCACCCCGGAACTGTCGCGCATTTCGAGGCTGAGGCCACCCAAGCGGGTCGGCCATGCCGCATCGGCGGCCTTTTCGGTGACAGCGGCCGGTATGGATGCAAAAAGAGTCGCGACCGAGCCGGGCGCCACCACGGCCGTTCCGCTGGCCGCGGACACTGCGCGCGGTAGGGCACCGGAACTCAACAGCAGAAAGACGGTATTCGATCGAAGATTCGCCGTGACCAGATCGGGCCGGCCATCCCCGTCGAAGTCCGCGATCACGCCGCGATCCGCTCCCCACCCGGTGTATGCTACCGGACGCAGCATCGAGCCATCGCCCTTGCCGTAGTAGATCCAGACCTGATTTACGACAGGATCGAACGTGGAACCCCCGACCACCAGATCCAGATACCCGTCGCCGTTCAAATCCGCTGCTGCGATTGGGTCCGAACCACCAACGGGTGGTTCGGAGGCATATCGCAGCAGAGCTTGGAAAGTGCCGTCTCCATTGCCGCGGAGAATGCCCGATCGAGTAGCCAGATCGGGCACGCCGTCGGCATCAAAGTCCCCGAGGACGAATGCCTCGCCGCGTATTGGCGAGAGAGTCCGGAACGTGCCGTCACCATTGCCTAGGAGAATCCAAATAGTGCCATCAGCGCTTAGAACTTCCGAACGTAAGATCAGATCGTCTTTGCCATCGTGATTAAAATCGGCTACGGCGAGTTGTTCGGCATATAATCGCAGGTTAACAACGGAACGGAACGTTCCGTCGCCATTGCCCAACAGCACTCGAAAGGATGTGCTGGTGGGGTCGTTGCAGGCGAGATCGGGCCTGCCGTCGCCATTGAAGTCTCCAACGGCCGCGTGATTACAGCCGGGCACCTCGCGCGGCAGGAATGTGCCGTCGCCTCGGCCAAGGAGCAGGCGTCCGGCGAAGTCGCACCGGTTGGAAGCGAACAGGTCCAACTTGCCGTCACGATTGAAATCGGCGGCCACCAGGGGACCGCAGAAGTTCACGGAAGGGAAGTCCGTAGTGATAGGCGCTGCGAACGTGCCCTGGCCAGTATTTAGCAATACGGAAAAAGTGAGGCCGCCGATCACCAGGTCAGGCCTGCCGTCTCCATTAAAATCTCCTGTCGTGAATCCGACCGGATAGGGTCTGACGAAGTAGGATTTGAATTGTCCGGTGAGTTGCAGGTCTTTTCGCGTCAATGCCGGCTGGGCCTGTGCTGTCGTAGGGCACACAAAACAAAGCAGCACAACCCCGGCGAACGGGTAAATGGCCTCACGCATCTTCTTTACCTGCATCAGAATGAGGTGAAGATGCTGGTTTAGCAATCGCCAGCGCCTGCCACGATGCCTATGTCCGCTGATGGCTAAAGATGACGCGCGCCTCATCGCCGTGGCCTCCGCAGAAAAACATTGGCCAAAAAGGCTGCCGATACCAGAAACAGGCTCGCCGGTTCCGGAACAGGCGCCGCGACTGCGCCATATACCGCTCCAGCGGCCTGATCCTGATTTGAGAATCGACTGAACCGACCCATTGGCCGGATCGAGCTGCCAAATTTGGGGCCGAGGTAGAGGACCCAATTGAGCTCTGAAAGCGTAAATTGAGCCGCCCGCAAACCCCGCTCCCAAGAACGGGAGTGTAGGCAGTGCGCTCGTCAGAAGCACGGCGTGGCCCGTGGCAGGATCGACGCGGTAGACCGACCCCGGAATGATCGTCGCCTGGTTTATTGGATCGGAAATTTCTTCGGTGATGTAGTAGAGGGAAATAGCGTCGCCAGCCGCGGCAATGCTCCCAAACGGTCCGGACAGTGCAGGAATTCCGGTAGCTCCAACAAATGTAGCGACCCCGGTCGCCGGATTGATCGAATAAAGGTTACTTGACCAATCAAACGCGAACAGCCCGCCCGAGGTCAACGAGGTGAACACGGAAACGGCCCCGAGATCAGGGTTGGGACGAGAGCCGGTGATCCCCGTTGGCCCGATCACCATTGCCGATGCATTCAGAGGGTTAATAGCGACCAGGCGGTCTGACACGTCCACACCGTAAAGCGTTCCACCCGAGATTCCAATTCCAATGAGAACGTCGGGCGTGGCGCCTCTCTGTGTGTAAGCGCCCGTCCCCAAATCGATTGTGCCGAACTGTTTCGAATCTGAAACCACATAGGCGATTGGACCGGCGCTTGCCACTGGCGAGAAGCCCGCGCACAGCATCGCGAATGTGGCGAGGTTCTGCTGCCAGAAAAATTTGAATTTCATGGGTGACTCATCAATTCCGGAACGAAGGCGGCAAAGTGGACACATCGGCCAGTTGCGACCGCGCCGCCCTTAACCTGTTCGCAGCCTGCTCCAGCACGCTGGCCTCAGTGGTGCGCGGTGTAAACCGGACCAGCCCAAACAGAACCGATGCCGCAAAGAGCCGCTCCCGCGCAAGCAGGATGCCTGGTTCAATGGTCTGTTCCAGCGCTCCGGTTGACAGCACCCGGAGCGCATCTCGTGTTTGCGCAGCCGCGAGGCCCGCCAGATCGCGCGTGTCTGCATGCGTTCTCATCATTCGTCCACGCTCGGCAACATTGATCGAGGAGCGGATATCCTCCAGCGCGTTCAGAACACGCAGCAAAACGGCGATGGCCTGAACTTCGGGATCCTTGGGGTCTTCGCTGATGGTAACGGGCGTCGCCGCTCTTGCCGGGTTGCCAATGCTGAATTCGCCGTCCCTAAATGCCGAAGTTCCATAGAATGCCACCGCTTCTTCCAGATTGGCCGCAATGTTGTTGTGGAAGAAGCGGCGCCTGCCCTCCACCAAAGGCGGGCTATTAAATTCCTCGAACGGTATCATCTGTCCCGCAAGGATGCGGAAGTTGCCAAATCCGCCGAGTGGCATGGGGAGGACGCCGAACCCGCCATCACGCGGCAAACCGAGCTGTAGCGCCAGCGGCGCCTCATTCACATTCGTAGGCGCGCCCATATTGAACCCCATAGGACTGCCGTCCAGCCGCGGGTATCCCGCCTTATTTGCGTTGAACGACAACGCAGCCGTGCCGCCCGCATTGAAGTGGCAGGCATTGCAGTTCTTGTGTCCGGTTTCGCCAAGGTTCCCGGTGTCGAGATAAAGGTCCTTGCCCGTCGTAGCGATCGCGCTGTTCAGCTCGAGCGTGGGAAGATCGAAATCCTCCTGACGCCCGAGCGCAAGTTGGTACGCCGCCAGAGCGTCGAGCTCTTCGTCGGTGGGCACGCGGAAATCGACGCCAGGTTTGCGGCTCAGCGTTTTGGTCGCGTGCTGCGCGATGG
>Ga0070741_10011544_pt1 | contig 16284 bp, 20 predicted proteins | sample Coa_R1_4_FD_66440 | JGI IMG/M metagenome (GOLD analysis project Ga0070741, IMG submission 66440) | Surface soil microbial communities from Centralia Pennsylvania, which are recovering from an underground coalmine fire - Coalmine... | ecosystem: Environmental > Terrestrial > Soil > Unclassified ...
GCAAGCTGAGTCTCAAGGGGGCTAGCAGGGGGTTCTTGAGAGGGACACGAAGTGCTCTCCGGAACCCCCGACTTATGAAAAAGAGGCACTTCTTCAGATTTTATAAAATTTTATAATGTCCTGTGCCCTGGAGAATCCTTATTTTCAATATACGAAAATTTGCGCGTTCATTATCTTCCACCTAGGATTAAACGAAGAAGAGGAAAAACCATGGCCAAATTATATTTTCGCCACGGAACTGTAGGCAGCGCAAAGACATTGAACCTGCTCGCTGTCGCACATAATTACAAACAGCAAGAGAAAAAAGTTCTTCTGATTAAACCCGAGCTCGACGTGCGGTTCGGAAAGGGCAGCATCAAATCGCGCGCTGGTCTTGAAATGACAGCCGACATTCTGGTTTCTTCCGATACAAAACTTCTCGAAATGAATTGGAACGGCATTAGTTGTATCCTTGTCGATGAAGCGCAATTTCTTTCTGCTCAACATATCGAAGAACTTCGAGAGATCACTCTTAAAAATGAGATCCCCGTCATTTGCTATGGATTGCGGACAGATTTTCGTTCGCGTCTTTTCTCAGGGTCTGCTCGGCTGATGGAGCTAGCGGACTCCATTGAAGAGGTCAAGGCAACTTGCCACTATTGCAATCGAAAAGCGATTCTGAACTTGCGTCATGTCAACGGTGCAGCGACCCTTGATGGGCCGGTTGTTCAACTAGGTTCTGATGAGCGTTATTATCCTGCCTGCTATAAATGCTACACTCGCCAAGTCAGAGGAGTGAGTAAACACGAGATGGCGATGGCTTGACTCCCTTTGCCTCTATACCCAACATGATTGAAAATTTGGATTTAAGACCGAGCCAAAGGGAGAAATGAAAGAGTTAGCGCATCACAAGACAGTTCATATCTTCTTTGATTCCTGAGATGATGAGGGCCACTCCATTGTCGTTGCGGATAAGAGTGGGAAGGATGATATCCGCATAACGTTTGCTCGGCTCAACAAAGGCGTCGTGCATGGGTTTGACTGTCGTTAGGTACTGGTCTCGGATGTTGTGAAAATCGCGTGCTCTTTCACGCATATCTCTTTCAATGCGTCTTAGAAGTCGGATGTCGTCATCTGTTTCTACAAAAATTTTCAAGTCAAATAGGTCCCTGATTTCTGGCATCGTAAACAACAACATCCCTTCAACAATAATGATCTCAGCTGAATGAGCGCTGTGAGTATCTGCTTCGCGAGAGTGATGGCAAAAGTTGTATATCGGGATTTGCACCGACTGATTATTTTTTAATTGGATCAGATGATGATGCAAGAGTTCAAAGTCCACTGAATCGGGATGATCGAAATTCTGCTTGGCACGTTCTTCTTCAGTGAGGTAGGAGAGATCTTTATAGTAATCGTCCTGGTGAATAAGAATGGCGCGATCTTCAAAGGTCTTGATGAGTTTGTCTGCAAGAGTCGATTTTCCCGAACCGGTCCCTCCTGCAATACCGATAACAAGTTTGGGAGAAGCTGTCAGAGGAAAAGAAAAGGTCACAAAAAGTAGAAGCAAATAACGCATAAGTCACTCCATTTCAGTCACGTTGGGTATAAAGAAAAAATAGCGGATGTCGAGATTAAATCTCATCATTTAATATTTTTTCGCGGTATTCGCTCATCAGATTCACCATGAAATGTAAATTATGGATTGTAGCGAGGGTCATTCCTGTGATTTCATTTGCTTTAAAGAGATGATGGAGATAGGCCAAGGAGAATTTGCAGCAAGTTGGGCAAGGACAATTTTCTTCGGGGGGGGCGAAGTACGTCGCGTTTTGGCTTTTTTCAATTTTCAGCGGCCCTTTCTTTGAAAGAAGAACGCCGTGCCTGGCAGCGCGCGTGGGATAGGAGGAATCAAATGTATCGATTCCTAGTGGAACGCATCCTTCGATAGATTCAAGATCGCCAATGCCGAGCAAGTGATTTGGTCTATCAGGGGGTAAAAGCGGCATTGTAAAGGTAAGCATGTCGATCATTTCAGATTTTGTTTTTCCCATGCTGCCACCAATTGCAAACCCGTCAAAAGGCAAAGAAGTGAGGTAATCACAGCTGGCCTTTCTGAGTTCTTTATGTACCCCGCCATGAATGACGGCGTACATCGCTTGATTTTGGGGATTAGCTAGATGAGCGTTGAGGGAACGTGTTTCCCAACGGTGGGTGCGGTCTAAAGACTTTTTCAAGTCGAGGTCTGCGATATGGTACGGTGGCAATTCATCAAAAGGAATGATGATATCCGCACCCAAATCTTTTTGGGCAGTGATCGATGTCTCGGGAGTTAATAGCACTTTCGATCCGTCGCGATACGAGCGAAAAAGAACGCCATCCTCATTGATTTTGAGAACATGGCCGTCTTGTTTTTTTGTGCCGCGGCTTTTGAGTTCATCAGCCACAGACCCATAGGCAAGGCTGAACACTTGAAATCCCCCTGAGTCCGTAATGATCGGGAGCGAGCGATGGATAAACCTATGCAATCCTCCGGCTTTTCTGACAACTTCGGTTCCAGGTTGAAGCATCAGGTGATAGGTGTTACAGAACATGAGCTGCAAACCAATCTCTTGAACTGCGGAATTGTCCAAAGCTTTTAATGTGCCATTGGTGCCCACGCCGACAAAGTTAGGGGTGTCGATAACTCCGTGGGGCGTCGTGATTTTTCCTACTCTGGCTCGCGATTTTTTTGACGTATGCAGAATTTCGAATTTAAATTCTGTTGCGCTCTCAGCTGTAAAAGAAGGAATTTCTTCAAGCAGGGTCATGGCCACCTATAAAACGTTTGGAGAAAAGGGTGAGGGGAGTCATGAGCGCTATCACTAGAACTTTGATCAAAAAACTTACTAGAATAATGTCCGAAAGGCTCGCGACAAGTCCCCAAAGCCCTAAAAAAGAAAAGAGGAGCGTGTCTAGAAACTGTGTCGATGTTGCTGAGACTGCATTTCTTAGGGCTAAAGGAAGCGAGTGAAACTTATTTTTCAGATAACCGAAGACGCGAAGGTCGATTTGTTGCACGATGAAAAATGCAGCGGTTGAGGCAAATAGCAAGCGCCAAGAAGGAGAGAGAATTATCGAAAAAGAGGGGTGTGTGGTGTCAAAAGGACTGGGCATGTATAACAGATGGATTTGCGCCATGAGCACAAAAAATGCCATGGAAAAAAAGCAGGCGCGAAGGGCCATCGAAGCACTTTCTTTGCCGAAGTATTCGCGAAGAAGATTTAGCCCAAAGACAGTCCCGATTGCAAAGACATCACTGCCAGTCACATGAAAATTAAAAAAACAAATTTGTTTGATGACGAAAAGATTGGCAAGGACTGCTTGAAGCGCGATCCACGCCGTGAGTGCACCCTTGCCCATTTTAAGCGCGACCACGCCGAAGCCCATGACGACGCAGATGTGAAGCACAAAAAGAAGTTCGTTCATATCAAATTAAAACTAAGTTTGCAGGGCTGGCCCTAAATAGAAAAAGAGAGTACCATAGGCGAAGATAAATCAAAAGGGGGCTAAGGAATGCATCGATCAGAGTTTACTAATTATTTTATTTCTCTTCTTATGATTTGTAGTCCTTTTGCCGCTTTACCTGCCTTGATCGGATTGACAAACGGTCTTTCACTGGACGAGAAAAAACGAACGGGTCTCATCGCTGGCGTCGCTGTCGGAGTCATTTTATTGTCGATGACCTGGGTAGGCGGCATCGTTCTGCAGTTCTTGGGAATCACCGTTCCCGCTTTTCAGGTAGCAGGTGGATTTGTGATCTTTCTGCTTGCCCTGTCGATGCTGAATGCGGAGACAAGTCGGATTAAGCAAACGACAGAAGATCAAAAAGAGGCGAAAAAGAAAGACTCGATCGCTATTGTACCGCTTGCGATTCCTATTATGGCAGGACCGGGGGCGATCAGCTCAGTGATCGTCGGCGCCAATAACTTTCCAGGCGTGATGAATCTCATCTATTTGAGCATTGCAGCTATTCTCGTCGCTTTAATTCTTGGAGTCACACTTTACTTTTCTACCCGATTTGAAAAACTTCTCGGACAAAATGGAATCAATATTCTTAACCGTGTTGCAGGACTCATTCTCTCTGCAATGGCGATTCAAACAATTGCCAATGGCCTTGTTGGCTTATTTCCCTTCCTTACAAGCGCACCCTGAAGCGTTGATGAGAGAGTCGAAATATGATGTTAATTCTTCAGAGCGTTTGTGAAGCCATTTCCGCATGCGACGGGTGTCCTGAATCAACCCACGCTTTACGTCTTCTCGAGACATCGGTTCTTTTGGATGAAAGAAAGAACCGATATCAATGGCAATCGCTCGGTTCTTTAAAAGTCCAATATTTCTGCGCGGCGCAGGATCTAAGTCTTTAATTCCTTTTTGATAGCGCAGTTCCAGGAAATCGATGATCTCTTTGACCACTTGCTTGGCTGCGTCGAGATCCTGCTGTTTTAAATGGCGCCGAAGAATTTTAAAGGCATTGTCAGCGCGATATTGGAGCACAAAAGGAATATGTGAAAGTTTGACTGTATGCGTCATATTGATCTTATCGACAAGCTGTACCTGCAAAGCCTCTAGCTCAGGATGGGGGTTAAGTTGGACATACAGTAGTCCCGTCTCTTCTTTGAGTTCGTCGTATGCAATTTTACAGCTAGAAAATACCCGCTCTAGCCGCTTTCTTTGGTAGTGAAGGGCATCTCGTCTGAAAGGATCTAAGAAAGAAGGCAGGGTGATTTTTGCAAGCCAAGGATACTGCCTCAAATGGTGCATCTTAAAAAACTTGAGAACGATATTTCCATCTTCCGAAAGAAACGCATAGCTTTGTCCTCCGGAGTCGAGATAGCGGAATGGCTGCGCAAAAATGTGCTGTAGAGCATTTAAATCCACAAAGCTCAGCGGAAGTGTTTCCCACTCCTTTTCAGCAGGAATATCCGATGTGATTCTGACGATCTGAAATCCATCTGTCTTTGCATGGCAGAATTTCTTGACCGCATAGAAAGAAATGCAAACGAGGAAGAAGATGGCCATTTTGCGAGAATATTTCAATTTTCACCTCTCAGTAGGCGATCTAAAACAGAGTCTAAAAGTTCTGGGGAATGTTTTTCCAGCCACTTTTGCAATGTGTGAGTAGCGAAGAAAAGCTCGCTGGTTTTGACAGAAAAGCGTTTTAGTCTCGGATTGTAGAAATAGGATCCCAAATCAAATTCAACGGCTTTGCCATCAATGAAGCCAAAATTAATCGAAAGGTTGGGATCTCGGTCTCCAATTCCTTTACTGCATCGGATCTCGATTTGTTTAATCAGAGCCTCAATTGCACATTTGCATTGTTCCACTTGCTTTTCCCGCAAAAGATTTTCCAAATAAGGAAAAACAAGTTCTGCTTTTTTCTGCAGAGCAAATTCTGTTCTGCTTAAGTCGACAGAGTACCGTAAACCCCAGCTATCTATCAACACAACCTTTTTTGTAAAATGTGTGTTCGGCTGGAGAGTTAAATAGATAAGACCTGTCTCCTCTTTAAGTTCCTCATAAGCCAGCTTGCAGCTATTTAAGAAAAAATGGTGGTGTTTGTGTGCATGCTTTGCGAGGTTGTCGCGGATTCGTTTTACCCTCCATAAATCACTAGCTCCTGGCAGAGCAATTGAGAAAAGAGAACTCTTTGAAAAGAGGTGTTGATGCTTGAAGAGTTTTAAAACGGTGTGTCCATCTTCCCCCAAGAAGACAAAAGAGGTGCCCCCCTTCCCCAGATAGTGGAATGGTTGGTCTAAAAGGGCATCGATTTCACGAGGAGGGGGCAGAGAAACACTCGGAAGAGAAGAGATGAGCTTGGAAGGGCGAAAGCCTCCATTTTGATAGGAGTGCAACCGTTCTAACCCAATGAGCGCAAACAGGCAGGCTCCGAGAGGAAGAATATTTTTAAGTTTCATCGCGGAAAATCTCTTCTGTGACCCTACTTTCCAGATAATTTACCATTTCTGGATAGTTCTTTTTCAACCAGAACTTCAATTCTAGAGTGGCATAGAAGAGTTCTTGCTTATAGATCCACGACTGACGCATTTTGGGATTTTTGCGAAATGAGCCCGAGTCGATCTCGATCGCTTGGATTCCGATGTAGCCGAAATTTCGGTTGACGATATCTCGATCAGAAAATCCCTTTTTGCATCGGTTCTTTAGCATACTGATTAAAGAATTGATGCTTAATTTTGCTTCCTCATCAGAGCCTTTTTCTTTTAGGGAAGCAAAATGACGTTCCATTGGAACAGCGCGTTTTTGTAGAAAAAATTTTGAGGAGTCGAGATCGACGCAATGAGCGATTCCGCACGCATCGTAAAGGGTGAGTGTTTTGTGAAAATGGTCTGTCGGATTTAAATGCAGATAGATCAGGCCACTCTCTTCTTTCAGATTTTCATAGGCCAAATGGATACTGCTGAAAGTGCGCTCGAGACGAAATTCCCGGATTCCTAAAAACCGCTTCAGTCTTTGATCGAGAGGAGAGGGGAGGGCAAGGCGTGTAAGAGGATGGTTGGATAAAGTCCCCGCATGTCCGCTGTGATCTTCGAGAAAAACTCCCCGATGAATGTAGACCGGTCGCGTGCGATCGAGTTTGAAAAACTTAATGACAGCTTTTCCATCTACACTCGCAAAAGCAAAACATTCGCTTCCCGCTCCAATCATCTGGTAGGGTTGAGAAAGCAGAGCGTTGACTTCAGCCTGTTCTTCTGAAGAAAGAGGAGCTGTTTGCCATTTGGCTTGGAAGGGAAGGTCATCTGCTAAAATCCTTTGCAGACAGAACCCATGGGTTTTAAGCTCGATGAGTTGTTCCAACCCAATGTAAAGTCCGATGGCAACAAAGAATTTGAGCAATAATTTCGCATATTTCATTCTTACAATGATAATTGCTGTAGCAATTCCTGATCAAGAAAGGCAGTGAGCTCAGGCGCATTTTCAGTAAGCCAAAATTTTAAACTCGCTGTGATTTTCTCAATCTGCTTGTGATTTTCCTCAAACGACTGTGCAGCAGCCATCTTGGAAAGGGGACCGACATCGATTTGAATCGCTTTTCCTTCGACAAAGCCATAATTGGTCCGAATGAGAGGGTCATTGTCGGCAATTGCGTGGCGCCATTTCCAGAAAAAGAGTTCAATCAATGAGGAAAGTGCGCGCTTTGCTCCGTCGATATCTTTTGAATTTAAATATTTTTTTAGTGCGGGATAGACAAGCTCTGCTTTTTTTTGAATAAGAAATCCAATCTCATTCGGGTTAAGCTCGTGGCAAATGAACAGGGGATCCAAAAGCTGAAGGCGTTGAGGAAGGTTGGAAGTTGGAGATAAATGGATATAGAGAAGTCCTGTTTTATCCTGCATTTCGTCGAAAGCGATCGCGTAGCTGTTAAACGTTTTCGAGAGCTTTTCCTGAAAATAGTGGGAACGTTTGCAAGCCCATCTCCCTAGCCCTGGAAAATGGGAAAGAAAGGAAAATAGTGCAATTTTCTCTTGGTAACGATTGTTGAAAAGTTTGAGGACGTAGTGTCCATCTTCCGATTCAAAGACAAAGCTTTGTAACCCTCTCCCCAAGTAATGAAACTTTTGTTCGAAGAGTTTTTCTGTAAAAGCCCTTTCCTGTTCCGTGGCTAAAGCAGGCATTCCATCGGTGAGATTGGATCGGATTTTTGAGAGGCGAAAACCTTTTGTAGCGTGATGGCAAAAGCGCGCGGTTCCTACAGCAGTAGATATAAAGACGAGGATAAGCGCAATTGTTTTAAGTCTGGGTTTGGAAGACACGGATCTCCTCATCTAGAATATTGACGAGTTCTGGGTGGGCTGTAGACAGCCATTTGCGGAAACGATGGGTGATTTTTAATAGATCTGCAGAATAAACAGCGGGATCTTTCCGCCGCGCATCGGGGACAAAGCGTCCCACATCGATAAAAATGGGTTTGTCCCCAACAAATCCGAAGTTGCGATGGATTTGGGGGTCCTCATCAAAAAAACCCTTCTTGCAGCGGGAGACGATTGTGTCTAGCATGGCGCGCAGAGCGCAGCGCGCCTTCTCAAAATCTCCTTTTTTCATCAGTGCATCGATATGGCTTGGAGCTAACCTGCCTTGTTTTTGTACGACAAACTCAATAGCATCTAAGGAGATTTCATGTTTAATTCCGATCTTATCGACGATAGAAAGAGAGCGGTGGAGCGACTGCCCTTTGTTGAGGTGGATATATAAAAGACCTGTCTCTTCCTGAAGCTCTTCGTAAGCAAGCTTATAGCTTAGAAAGTCCCGATTCAGCTTGGAAAACGCTTTATCCTTTTTTCTCTGGACGATCTTATCCAGAATTTGCGGAAGAGAGAGATGCAGCAAATAACTATAAGGGGGTCGGATTTTGTGTTTAAAGAATTTGATGACGTATTTTCCATCTTCCGATCCAAAAGCAAAACACTGCCCTCCACAAGCTAAATAGCGGTACTCCTGAGAAAGCGCTGTTTCGAGTTCTTTTTGGGTTTCTTCGGTAAGGGGAGTCGTTTCCCACTTTGAATTGTAGGGAAGTGTGGAGTGGATCCGCGCCACGGAGAAATTATCCGTATATTTCTGGCAAAAAGCTCCTACAAAATGGTAGAGCGTCCACAAAAAGAAAGGGAGAAGACAGAGCTTTATTTTATTCATAAATATACTCGACGCAACTTTCCATATAAGGTAACAATTCGGGGTGTTTTACGCTTAAATATTTTTGAAGCCTGGGTAAAGCTTTCTCCCACTGTTTCTTTCTTTCACTTGCTTTTTTCATCTCCTCGCAGTAGACCATGCGTCCCACATCGATAAGAACAGGTTCGTTGTCTATAAAACCGCAGTTGGAACGAAAGTTAGGATCGCGGTTGCGAAAGCCTTTGCGATGAAGACTTTCATGGAACTGGAGTAGCTTAAAAACTGCTTCTTTCGCCGCAGAAACATTGCCACTTTGCATGAGAGTGTCGATGCGTGCAAAAGCCATCTCGGCCTTTTTTTGAACGACAAACTCCAAATCATCTAAATGGAGCCAGTGCTGTTTTCCTTCAGCATCGCAAAAACAAAGAGTCTTACCTAAGTCTGTAGTGCGGTTTAAATGCACAAAGAGCATCCCTGTTTCCTGAGGAAGCTGATCTAATGACAGTTTAAATGCACTGAATACTTTGCTACGCTGATGCTCCTTTTTTTTGAGTTTCGCTTTCTTAAGCGGAGCGATCAAAAAGGGAAGGGGAAAGCGCTCCATCCACTTGGGAAGAGCGAACGACTTTTGCTTGAAGAACTTGATGACATATTTGTCGTCCTCGCTTGAAAATGCATAGCATTGACCACCGCTGCCCAAATAATTGTAAGATTGCGACAGGGCTTCTGAGACCTGGGATCTTTCTTCCTCACTCAATTCTCTGCATGTCCACTTTTGCAAGCTTGGTAAAGGGGAGCAAATGGCACCAAGGCAGAACGGTTTACTTGACTTAGTTTCGGGTCGCAAAACGAGTCCGAATAAAATTGCAGTCGGTAAGAAAAGTGTAAGCAGAGCTTTTTTAATCATATCGGCTCGGGGATTTTTTGGATTTCGCTGAGCAGATGTTCAGAGAGGTCAGGATGATTCCTATCCAGCCATTTGCCGAGCTTATCCGTGATCCTCAAAATCTCCTCTCTATAAAAAGCAGATTTGACGCGTATATCTTGGCTAAACCTTCCAATATCGATCTGGATGGGGCGGCGTCCTAGAAAGCCGAAGTTAGTGGAGATATTAGGATCTTTGTCAAAAATTCCTTTTTGACAGCGCACACGCAACAAGCACACCAGGGCCGCAATAGCCTCTTTCGCAGCATCCATCCCTTCCTCATTTACCAAAGCGTCTAATGCAGGATAAACAAGTTTTGCACGCTTTTGGATCAAGAACTCCATTTCATCGGCATTCAAATCGTGAGCAACACCTCTCTTGTCATAAATTCTCAGGGACTGCTTCAAATGCGATGTTTTATTCAGATGCAAATACAGAAGACCCGTTTCTTCCTTCATTTCCTCAAGAGCGATCCTGTAGCTTCGAAAGTCTTTATGTAGTCCTTTTTGCTTGTCGATGATTTTTTTTATCTTGAAGGGTTGCAAAACCTGTGGAAAACAGACAGATTTCATCCAAGAGGGAATCGTTTTCCGATACATCCGAAAAAACTTGATGACAGTCTCTCCATCTGCCGAAGCAAAAACATAGGCTTGAGCGCCTTTATCGAGATAATAAAACGGCTGATTGAGAACTTTAGGAAGCTCAGGGAATTCGTTACAATTATAGCGCGGTTCCCACTCGGGATTAAAGGTGAGATCTGAGCGAATGCGGGCTAAAGAGAAACCTGCAGCTTTATGATAACAAAACTGCTTGAGGAGAAGTCCAATGCACATGGCTCCCACAATAAAAATGCAAATCTTCAAACGACGACTATCGACCATGGAACTATCCTACACTACTTTGCCATTTGTCTTAACGAAACCTCTAGGAAATCTCCGTGTGCGTATCTTTGATGGATTTCCTGACGTTGATTGAGGTATTTTTTTCTAAGCATCTGAGTCTCTTCAGAGCTAGAATCCGCTAAAAAATAGGGCAACTGAATAAACTTATAGCATTTTTTGTGGTTATGCTCACCAAACGCACTTTCTAGGGGATACTTTTTTGGGGATAGATTTAACGCAAAACGATAACCCTCTCGGTTTGGGTCGTCTCCCATTCTTATCCTGTTCTCATGGAACATCCATGCATTATTTCTGCCAAACCCAAGCAATATTCCGAACAGAGCTTCATGTTTCTGAAGCAGATTAAATACAGCAGTCCTTTTTTTTTGAAATGTGTTTAGCAAAGAAATAGGTGTTATTTTCTCTCCTAATATCGATTTGAAATTTTCCAAGTTTTTTTCTGCGATCTTCAAAAAATTGCGCTTGTTGATCAGACAGATTTCATAGCGATGATCATCTATTGGGTTGCACTCGAAAATGAAATTCTTTGAAGGGAACAGACTCCGGTATTTTTTCCAAGTTTTCCAGCCGTTTGAGATTTTTTGATTTTCTGAATAATAGTTCCATCTTTGTTTTGAACAGATGCTTGGCTCGCAGTCATTTAAACAGGCTGTGAACGCCATTGGCTTATCGCCAAACAAAACATATGCTCCCCCTTCCTCTAATATTAGAATGCGGAAAAAAGCTTCTAATATTCGCCGATCTTCGAGGGGAATCTTCTGAATTTTATAAGCAAATGCGGGCTCTTTTTGAAAATGTGCGGCAAGACAGGGAAGACAGGCAGCGATAATAATTAAACATGCATTGCGCTTCCATTTAGAGTGTGTCTTCGAAAAATTGGTATTTGCTTTTTGCGCCCCTTTCCCCATTTTCTACAATTATTCCTTTGGCCTAGTTATTCAACTATGTCCTGCGGAATAATTGCAGAAACTGCAAAAAGATGCATCAAAAATCAAATACCAGTTTTTCGAAGACACACTATTAGACATTTGACCTATGCCGGCTTATTGCAGTGAGGGCATATGTCGTAATACCATTTGATACATTTATCGCAATTGCGGCAGGGAAAAAATCCTTTTCTACAGCCCATCTCTTGTGGATCTAAATAGGTATACACACCTCCTTTGTCAGAAAAAAGAGCATCCGTTTTAACCCATTCGTCATCGATTTTTACAAAAATCTCTTCATCAGTCACTAAAACGTACTCAGACAAAATATAGGTCTTTTCATAGCTAAGCTGGGTTGCGCTATTAGCCTCTAAAAAGCAGGGGCTCATATTGAAAATCATACATGCAAATAAGGATTGTAAGAAACGCTTCATGCTCACCTTTGTTAAAAAGACCAATGTTAACCGAACGTATTAATTTTTTTTCAACAGAAATTTCTGATAGTCTCATTGTCTTGTATTCTGATGAGTTTCATCTCTTTGTGGACTAATTTTTTAAGATTAGGATATACGAAATTGATTCAAGAGCTGGTTTTTGTGACGTCATTTTATATCTAATCGGCCATTAAAACTTTTGAGTCATTTCAGGGTATTTTTTTCATGAAATTTTCCGGCTTGCAAAAGAACATCTCTTACACTGACTTCAATGAATAGAAGAACTATGAATTTTTTTTTGGTTAAACTAAGAAAAATTTCTGTTTTTGCGATTTATGCGCTGCCTATTCAGGTTTCGTGCGGAGAATGGCTTTACTGCAAAGAGTCTAGAATGGATCTAGAATATAATTTTGGTGAGTTTATCAGCATTGAGGATACCTATGCTGATGTCGAGCTATTTGTGCCAATTTTATACAGCGAAAAAGAAATAATATCCTTGAATGTAGGGTGGTATCAATTCGATAATCGAAAGTGTGCAGCTAATATCGGTTTGTGTGCCCGTAAATGTATAAATGAAGACAACATCGTAGGAATCAACGCTTATTATGATTATCTTAGAGAAAATTGCCACGCAAATTTCAATAGGATCGGCGTTGGGATTGAATGGTTTAATATATTTTCTGACATGAGAATCAATGCATACTTACCCACATGGAACAATCCTTATCCCTGTAAAAGATGTGTCTTTGATCAGATCGGGCAAGGCTTTTTTGCTGCTAAAACAATTTCTGTATCTGCATATCGAGGTTTTGATGCTGAGTTAGGAAAGGGTTTATGGAAAAACCACCATTTTAAACTGTATGGTGCAGCTGGCACCTATTACTTTAATGAAAAGTGCCTAAATAGTTTTTGGGGAGGTATGGCAAGAATCGAACTGAATTGGAAATCCCTATTTTTTCTGAAAGTGCGCGCAAGCTATGACCATGTGTACCATACGAATATTCAAGCTACTGTAGGAATTTCTATCCCTTTAGATTTCTCTTTTTCTAAATGGCATGAAAAAAATTGCTCCTTTAATTTAAGGCAACCCATACAACGCATTGGAATCATATTAACAGATCGATATTGCCATTGGACCTGGAATTGGGATGATGAAAGATATACCCAACGTGATTGAAAATTTGGATTTAAGAGCGAGCCAAAGCCCCGGGATTGGACGATCGAATCTAGCAACAATTTCTAATAGGGGCGACGATTCAATCGCGCCAATCGCGGGAGCTTTCGCTTCGGTCCTAAACCAAATTTTCAGTCACGTTGGGTATAACCAAATTTTCAATCACGTTGGGCATAAAGAAATATTCTGGATTTCAGTGAGCAAAGATTCAGAGAGAGTTGGATGATTGGCATCTAGCCACTGGCGGAAATTATCGGTGATTCGCATGATTTCTTCTTGATGAGCAGAAGCGGTTTTTTGTTCAGTTTGATGACAAAACCTGCCAATGTCGATCTGGATGGGAAGACGGCCTAGAAATCCAAAGTTCGTGTTGAGATCGGGATCTTTATCGAAAATTCCTTTTTCACAGCGCGTGAGAAGTAGCTTTACCAAGTTGCAAATCGCTTCTTTTGCAGCTTCTACCCCTTCTGTTTTTATGAGTGCGTCTACCGCTGGGAAAACGAGATTTGCCTTTTTTTGGACGAGAAACTCCATCTTATCCAGATCTAAATCGTAAGCAATCCCAATCTTATCATAAATGCGCAGAGACTTTTTTAAATGAGAGGTCTTGTTCAAATGCAGGTATAAGAGCCCTGTTTCTTCCTTCATTTCGTCGAAAGCAATTTTGTAACTCAGGAAATCTTTATTCAGTTCGTTTTGCTTAGAGATAATCTTTCTGACCTTGAAAGGTTGTAGCACCTGGGGGAAGGTGAGGGCTTTCATCCAAAGCGGAGGACTCATGTGGTATATGCGAAAAAATTTGATTACGCTCTTACCATCTGCCGATGCAAAAACGTACGATTGCGCTCCTTTTGCCAAGTAATAGAAAGGCTGATCGAGGATCTTCAATAGCTCAGAAGAGGATTGGTCTTCTTTGTTACGCGCTTCCCATTCAGAATGGAAAGCGAGGTTGGAAAGGATTTTGTAAAGGGCAAAGCCATCCGTTTTCTTATAGCAAAATTGCTTTGCCAAAACTCCACTTCCAATGACACAAAGAAGAAATATCCAATTTTTAAAAGTACGGCTTTTTATCATAGAGACAATCCTATCCGTGTAGAGCACGGATGTCAATCCTTCAGTTTTTGCACTGGATTAAAATTTTTAATCTTGCTACTTTGCTGCGGCAAAAAAAGCCTTAAGGAGGAATCCATGCAACCAGTGATTTCAGGTTTAAAAGCACTCTTGGCCCCAAGAAATACCCCATGCACGATCGTTCCTCATCAAAAAATTCTCTGTTCTAATTCGATACGAGCCAGAGACCAACTCACAGTTAGAGGATGTCTTTTGTATGAGGATGATCAATTGCCGGATTCTGGAAGAGTTCTCCAAGCATTTATGCGCGGATTGCTTGGAGATCGGTATAAAGGATCTACAGTCACGGATAAAAATGGCAATTTTAATATTCGATTCTCTAAGCCTCGCTTTTTTACTAATGACATCTTATTCAAAGTCATGGACGATATTCGCCCTTTTGCAAGAAAACATCCTTTTGGCGCCCAAAGTGTACCCGTGGATGAGATCCTTGTGAAAATTCCAAGGCACTTCCCCTATAACATTGTGGATATCGGAACTCAGAACCTTACTTTTGCCAATACATCTAAAGAGCTCAACGTTGTAGATAAACCTCTTCGATCCCATATGCCGAGTTTCGATTTTTTTCGACGTCTTAACAAGGCGGCTTTTCCTGAACTTCCAAAGGTTGTTTTCATCACACTGTTTAAAAACTGGCTGACAACAGAGCAAGTGCAAAGGATATGTGATGCATTTGGACCTACTTTTCCTAAACAGGATCTTACTACGGAAAATCTCATCGATGCTCTTCTCAATCAAATTTGTGCAGTGAATTATGAGGAGACAGCAATAGGGGCGGTGTGGGAAACCGCGTGGCCGCACTCGGAATTGAAGTTTCAGGGTTCCCTTGCAGATGTTCGAGTTGAGGGGCGCTTCGATGGCAATCGCAATCTGTGTGTTGAAAGCATTACTCTTCGATTTGGGAAGGACGAGCCCATTATTATTAAGCCCAAAGATGCGATGATTCCTTGGGCAGTTTACGTGGCTCGATCTCAGTTCGTACTCGCAGGAGAAATCCAGAAGCATCTCATGGTACACACTTTGGATGGGATTAAATCAGATTCTTTTTACAAATACATCAAGTCAGATAATCCTCTTTTTGACCTTCTTGATCCGATCATGGGAGAAACTCGGTGGATCAATTATTTGGCTTTCCATGGTGCCATTTCTGGTCCAGGAAGCCCGATTGGAGAGTCAGCATTAACAGATGAGTCTTTCTATGAAATTCTTCGAAAGAGCGTGGAAGAAAATGCGGATTATCGGAAAGGTCAGCCCAAACCTCCATTGAACGATCAACACCACTTCGCTATCGCAGGAAATCAGAACTATCAAGATCTGCTCAGTTTTTTTACTCGCTTTATCGAAGAAAATCGCAAAGGAATCCATGCGACCTGGTATCAAAACTTCCGTTGGTCGGAATCTATGCATAAACGATTAAATGCAATTACAAAATTCACGGAAGTCGAGGAAAACCCAACTGTAAAAGATGAGCAAGAACTTGCTAAAGCCCTCGTTGTAGCCGTTTTCATGCAAACATTTTTCCACTACGCGATTCATTCAAGACAAACGCTTTTGACCGATGTGCGGGGGGCCTCGCTCGGTATCCGCGATCGCGCCTTAGATGCGAAAGGAAACTTCAATCCTTATGGCAATACGACTCCTGCCAGCGCGGTTTTGGGGATAATCATCGCGCGTATTTTGCTCAGCTTTGAAGCAGAATCCTTTTCCGACAACCCCCGAATCCATCCAGAATTGCGTCGAATCTTTAATGCGAGCATCGACGCCGGCAAATATCCAGGCTACCCAGATGCTAAGAAGACGCACTCAACGTTAAAGATTTGAATATGCTGTTGACGCTTGAAAGCGGAGAACCTGCCGCTTTCAGCGTTGGCAAATTCCCCAGCTTTCAAGCGTCAGCAGTATAAACCGAAGACTTACTAATTTAAGATGCGATAAATTTGACCTGTTTGTAGGCCCTCGACACTTTTGCTATTGGATTTAAGACCGAGCCCAAGCCCCGGGATTGGACGATCGAATCTATACCCAACGTGACTGAAAATTTGGATTTAAGACCGAGCCAAAGCCCCGGGATTGGACGATCGAATCTAGCCCCTATTTCTAATAGGGGCGACGATTCAATCGCGCCAATCGCGGGAGCTTTCGCTTCGGTCCT
>Ga0070741_10011545_pt1 | contig 16282 bp, 19 predicted proteins | sample Coa_R1_4_FD_66440 | JGI IMG/M metagenome (GOLD analysis project Ga0070741, IMG submission 66440) | Surface soil microbial communities from Centralia Pennsylvania, which are recovering from an underground coalmine fire - Coalmine... | ecosystem: Environmental > Terrestrial > Soil > Unclassified ...
GCGGCGGTGCTCGTGCCCTCGCTGCGCCGTCTTTCCGGTCCGTACCTGATCCTGCTGCTGGCAGCGATCTTCCCGGCCAACCTGCACATGGCGCTCCGGCCCGAGCGCTTCTCCGACATGCCACGCTGGGCCCTCTACGCACGCCTGCCGCTGCAGCCGCTGATGATGGTGTGGGCCTGGAAAGCGACTCGCCGCTCCGCGTAGGCCGGGCCGCCCGCCGGGGCGCGGCCGGCGGCCTGACACGATCCGGGCGGTCGCGGCGCCCGGACGCTGCTATGTTCGGTTTTGCAGGGGAGAGGGAACCGCACCGATGGCAGCCGCGACCGCAGTCGAGACCACGTCAAGCGACCAGGAGGCGCTCACGCTCGGTGAGCTTCGTGCCTGGCGCGGCCTCCTGAGGGCGCACGCCTGCCTGGCGAAGCGCATCGACGCAGAGCTCGAACGCACGCACGGCCTGCCCATGTCCTCCTACGAGGTCCTGCACCATCTCGAGGAGGCCAGCGGAGGGCGGATGCGCATGTGCGATCTCGCCGAGCAGGCGCAGCTCTCGCGCAGCGGGCTCACCCGGATGGTCGACAGGCTCGCCCGGGACGGACTGCTCGAGCGCTGCTCGTGCAGCCACGACGCCCGCGGCTCGTACGCGTGCCTCACGGACGCCGGCAGGACGCGCGTGCAGGAAGCACGAGTTACCCATCGCGCGGCGCTGCGCGCGGCGTTCTTCTCCCGCTTCTCGGAGGAAGAGCTCTCGCTCCTCGCCGACATGTGGGAGCGCATCGCTCCCTGTAACGGCCTCTAGGCCCTTTCCGACCACCGCCGCAAGGCGGTTTTTTGATGTCCCGGACCGGTCACTCTCCGGGCTCGCCGGCCGGCGCGCGCGGCTTGGCGGCGGCTGCGTCGGAGCTGCCCGGATCCGGGGGGTCGCCCTTCCCCGCCTGCTCGCGCGCTCTGCGCGCGCGGCGATGGAGAACGAGGACCCCGAGCCCGGCAAGGATCGCGGCCGCGAGGCCGTAGAGCCCGAACGCCTGGATCGCATTGCCGGCAGAGTGCCCGAGAAAGTAGGCGATCAACCCGATGGCGGTCGCCCAGCAGATCCCGCCGAGCGCGTTCCACAGCGCGAACGAGCGCCACTCCATCCGCGTCGCCCCCGCCAGCCACGAGGCCCATACGCGCAGCCCGAGAATGAAGCGCCCGAAGAACACCGCCTTCGGCCCGTGCTTTTCGAAGAACGGCTCGCCGACCAGCAGCACCTCGCGGCGCTGGCGCTCGAAGGCTCCCGGCCGCTCCAGGACCCAGCGCCCGCCCTTGCGTCCGATCAGGTAGCCGATGTTGTCGCCAACGATCGCCGCGACGGCGGCGATCGCGATCACGACCTCGATCTGCATCTTGCCCGCGCTGGCGAGGATCCCAGCCGTGATGAGCCCCGTCTCGCCGGGCACCGGCAGGCCGCCGGTCTCGGCCATCACGACGAGGAACAGGAGGGGGTACCCCGCCGTTTCGACGAGATGTTCGACGTTGACGATCGCCGCGAGCACCCGCCTAGCATGGCGCAGCGGCGCCAGGTTCCTGGGCTATTTCGTGTTTTCGGCGATCAGCTGCTTGAGCGCCGAAACCGACTGCTGGACGTCGTGGTAGACGACCTGTTTTTCCAGACCTGTCGGCGAGCTCGAAGTCTGCGGCGCTGTCAAGAGCAGGACTGCCACCACTATCAGCGCAACAGCGATGAGGGCGACGATCACGCCGACGAGCCTCCCGCGGCCGTTCCGGCGTCGCGCGGCTGTTCTGGCGGGCGCAGCCGTCGCGGGCCGCGAGCGCGGTGGGCCCTGCCGGGGGCGGCGGGTCGCAGCGCTCGTCTGCGGTGCGCGCTTGGCCTGCGCACCGGCGGGCAGGACCGTGGTCGCCGAGGTACCGCCGCCGAGTGCGCGCGTCGCCGCCGTCTCGCCGGGCCGCCCGGGCGGGATGCCGCGCGCGCCGTCGTGCAGGGCGCGGCGCATCTCGTTGGCGGTGCGGTAGCGCTCGCGGGGGTCCAGCGCGAGCGCCATCGCGACGGCGTCGGCGAGCTCGGGGTTGACCGCGGCGACCAGCGTGTCGAGCGTGGGCGGCGCCTCCTGCTGCTGCTTGAGCGCCAGCTCGGTGAGCGATCCCGCCTCGTAGGGGAGCCGGCCGGAGATCAGCTGGTAGGTCACCACGCCGAGCGCGTAGAGGTCGGCGCTGGGACCGGCCTCCTCGCCGCGCGCCTGCTCGGGCGCGAGGTAGGCGGCGGTGCCGAGCACCGAGCCAACCTGGGTGATGCTGGACTGCTCGGTCGCCTTCGCGATCCCGAAGTCGGCGAGCTTGACCTCGCCTTCGCGCGAGCGCAGCAGGTTCCCCGGCTTGACGTCTCTGTGCACGACCCCGTGACGGTGCGCGTAGTCGAGGCCCTCGCAGGCCTGTTCGATCACCGACAGCGCCTCGTCCACCTCCACCCAGCCGTCGTCGCGCAGGATCTCGGCGCACGACTGACCCTCGATGTACTCCATGACGATGAAGTACTGCTCGCCCGCCTGGTCGCGGCCCGAGTCGAAGACCTGGACGATGTTGGGGTGGATCAGGCGCGCGGCTGCCTGCGCCTCGCGCTGGAAGCGCGACACGAACGCCGGATCGTCGGCGAGGTGTTCGGCGAGGAGCTTGACCGCGACCTGACGCTCCAGGCGCAGGTCCATGGCGAGGTGGACGGTCGACATCCCGCCGAAGCCGAGGCGGCCCTCGAGCCTGTAGCGGCCGGCTATCTCCTGGCTGCTCATTTGCCTTCCGAGCCTCCGGCGCCGTTGCCGTTGCCGTTGCCGTCTTCTTCCGGCGTAGCGCCGCTGGGGCTTTCGCTTTCACCGGGTGCGGCGGTCCCGCCGCCGGTGGGATGTTCGGCTTCTTCGTGTTCGTGCACCGGGGGGGCGGTGGTTTCGGGCGTCGTGGCGGTCGTCGTCGGTTTCGGCGTCGGAGTGCTCTGCGTGGTCGTCGGGGCGGGCGTTTTCGGCGCCGTTGCGGTCGTGGTGCCGGCGAGCGGCTGCGCGCAGGCTTCGCGAGCGACCTTGTGCAGGTTTTCGATCCCGAGGCGCAGTTTCCCGCGCAGGGCCAGGTTCACCGACGCCGGCAGCGCCGCGTAGTCCTGGTCGGTTTTCAGCAGCGCCGCTTCCGTCGCCGAGCAATTGCCGGCGCCTTCTTCGGCGGCCCGTTCGACAGCTTCGATGTCGGTCTGCAGCGGGCCGGCCTGCGCAGCCGGGATCAGGCCGTTGCCGGAGCTGCCACACGCCACCAGCCCGGCGGCTGCTGCCCCGAGGAGCGCCGCCGGCACCAGCTTCGCCACGGTGCGCCTCACTGCCCGTACTCCAGGCGCTCGGCGAGCGAGTCGGGCAGCCGCGCGGCGCGGATCGCTGCGGCGGCGCCCGCGACGTCGTAGTCGGCGCGGTGGTAGGTCGCGTCCATGCCGTCGAGGTCGAGCAGCAGCCACGCTGCGCGGGGATCGCCGTCGCGCGGCTGCCCGACGCTGCCCGGGTTCAGCAGCCATTCGCCCTCGCCGACATCCAGCCGCGCCCCGTCGCGCTGGGGCTCGCCCGTCGCGGTCTGGCCCTCTGGGCGGCCGAAGGAGAGCGCGACGTGGCTGTGGCCGATCAGGCCGATGCGCTGCTTCTGCTCGTCCATGCACAGCTCGGCGAGCAGCGCCGAGAGCACGTACTCCCAGACGGGATCGCGGGGGCTTGCGTGGTAGAGGCCGATCTTCGACTCCTCGCCCTTGGGCGTCAGCGTCTTGAGGAACTCGAGGTTCTCGGGCTCGATCACCTCGCGCGTCCACTGCGCGGCGACGCTCGCGCCGCGCGAGAAGTCGGCGAGCGAGAGCTCGCCAGTCACGGCCATGTCGTGGTTGCCGGCCAGGCACACGGCGACGTGCTCACGCGCCAGCTCGACACAGGCGTCGGGATCGGCGCCGTAGCCGACCAGGTCGCCGAGGCACCAGAGCTCTGAGGCCTCGCTCGAGGCGACAGCTTCCAACGTCGCCTCGAAGGCCTGCCTGTTGGCATGGATGTCCGAGACGACGGCGACCTTCATCACTGCAGGGTAGGAACACCACCGGCTGCCTGGCGTTCCACGGTGCGCGCCCGCGGGCGCGCCTCACGTCGAAGACTGTCCTCCCGGCTCGGGCGGTCCGCCGAACTCGGGCAGGTTCTTGATCCCCTCGCGGGTCTGCCACTTGGAGTAGTTGTCCTCCATCGCGTCGATCAGCTCCCGCATGAACCGCGGCGAGATGTTGACGCGCGAGACCACCACCCCGGGTACCTCCTCCGCCTCGACCTCGTGGTCCACGCGCGCGAACGTGACCGTGAACTCGTAGTCGGAATGGCTGACGTTCGCGAAGTTCGCGTAGACGCCCCCCATGATCTCGGGGGAGAGGTGGATGTTGATGTGCCGCTCGGAGCCTGAGTCTTGCTCGTTCACACGGCTAGTATCGCAAGGCCCGCCCTCGGATCCATGAACGCACCTCTCGCCGACAGCTCCGGGCCCCCGCCCGCGGGCCCCGATGAGCCGCTCGCCGGGCTGCGAGCCGCGCTGGGCGCGACCGTCGCCGAGCTCGCGGCCGGCGGCGAGGGCGGCGGCGAGGCGATCGCGCAGCCCACGCTCGAGCGCCCGAAGCGGGCCGAGTTCGGCGACTACTCCACGAACGCGGCTCTGCTGCTGGCGCCGCGGCTCGGCTCACCGCCCCGTGAGGTGGCCGAGCGCCTCGGCGCCGCCGTGGCGCAGCGCCTGGGCGCGGACCTCGACCGCTACGACGTCGCCGGGCCGGGGTTCCTCAACCTCTTCATGACCGACGACTGGTGCCGCCGCGCGCTCACCGCCGCGCTCGCGCCGCGGTTCGGCTCCGGCGGGGCGGCGGCAACGGACGGGGCCGAGCGGATCCTCGTCGAGTTCGTCTCGGCGAACCCCACGGGGCCGATGCACGTCGGGCACGCCCGCAACGCCGCCTACGGCGATGCGCTGGCGCGGATGCTCAGCTTCCACGGCCACAGCGTCGCGCGCGAGTTCTATATCAACGACGCCGGCAGCCAGATCGTCAAGTTCGGCGAGTCGGTGGCGGCGCTCGCCCGTGGAGAGGAGGTCCCCGAGGACGGCTACCACGGCGGCTACGTCGGTGGCCTCGCCGCCGAGATCCCCGACGCCGCCACGCTGCCCGTGGCGGAGGTTGGACGCGAGGCCGTGGCCGTGATGCTCGAGCGCACGCGCGCCTCCCTGGCCACGTTCCGCGTGCTCGAGTTCGACCACTGGCAGCACGAGAGCGCCCTGCACGCGGGCGACCCGAGCCCGGTCGAGCACACCTTCGAGTTGCTGGCCGCGCAGGGGCACACCTACTCCGCGGACGGCGCGCTGTGGCTGCGCACGACCGAGTTCGGCGACGACAAGGACCGCGTGCTCGTCCGTTCCAGCGGAGAGCACACCTACTTCGCCTCGGACACCGCCTATCACCAGGACAAGCGCGAGCGCGGCTTCCAACGCCAGATCGACGTGTGGGGAGCCGATCACCACGGGTACGTGGCCCGCACGAAGGCGGCCTACGAGGCGCTCGGCGGCGATCCCGCCGAGCTCGAGCTGCTGATCATGCAGCTGGTCCACCTCGTGCGATCCGGCGACCGCGCCCAGATGTCCAAGCGGGCCGGGGAGTTCGTGAGCCTCGACGACCTCGTCGAGGAGATCGGCGTCGACGCAGCCCGCTGGTACCTGCTGGCCCGCTCGCACGACACCACCGTCGACCTCGACCTCGACCTCGCGCGCGAGCAGTCCGCGGAGAACCCCGTCTACTACGTGCAGTACGCCCATGCCCGGATCGCCTCGATGCTCGAGCGCGCCGGCGCAGCTCGCGTCGAGGCGGCGGTCAAAGACGCCGGGGCCCAGGACGGGGGCGGAGAGCTGCATCCGTCCGAGCGCGCACTCGTGCTGCTGCTGCTGGCCTTTCCCGGCGAAGTCGCCGAGGCGGTCGCGCGGCGGGCGCCGCACCGCATCGCCGCCTACGCGCTGGAGCTGGCCCAGTGCTTCACGGCCTTCTACCGCGACTGCCGCGTGGTGGGCGCGGAGCCCGAGGCCGTCGAGTCTTTTCGGATCGCGCTCTCGGTCGCCGCGATGAGCACGATCGCGCGCGCGCTGGACCTGCTCGGGGTGGCCGCGCCGGACCACATGTAGGGCGCCTCAGTCGAAGCGAGCGAGATCGGACTCCAGCCGCGCCGCATCGGCGGCCGGGAGCGGAGCCGGAGGCTTGCCTGCGGTCCCGCGCGATCGTCGCCGCCAGCGCGGCAGCAGCACCGCGAGCAGCCCGGCCAGGACGATCACCGCGGCCAGCGGGACGAGGTAGGCGGCGACGCCGAAGCCGTGGTCCGGCGGCAGCCCGAGCACGGTCGAGCCGTACTGCGCGACCATCGCGCTCTTGATCTGCGCTTCGTTCTTGCCTTCGTCGATGAGCGAGGAGATGTAGGCCCGCTCGCGATCGGCCTGCGGCGACTGCGCGACGTTCAGCGGGATCTTGCAGGTCACGCACATGACCTGACGTTCGATCTGCGTGAGCGAGGCGCGATGGGCTGCGGTTGCTCCGGCGCTCGCGGCCGGAGCCGCGGCCACCAGCACCGCCGTCAGCGCGAGCGCCCTGCGTGCGAGCGGTGTCACGAGGAGGAGCGCGCGAGCGCGATCGCTTTTTCGATGAATCCCTTGCCGATCTCACCACGGTAGAGCGTCACGACGTGGCCGTCGCGATCGACGATGAAGCTCTCAGGCAGCTGGTCGGTTCCGTAGGCCGCTGCGAAGCTGCCGCTGCCGTCGCGCAGGCTCGGGTAGGTGAGGTGGAACTGACGCACGAAGTGCTCGGAGTCGGGCGTCGCGTCCTTGTAGGTCACGCCCAGCACGGTGCCGTGGTAGCGCCGCAGAGCCGCCTCGGCCTGCTCCAGCAGGGGGGCCTCCCGTTCGCACGGCTGGCACCACGAGGCCCAGAAGTTCAGCAGCACCACCTTGCCGCGCTGCGAGGCGAGCGAGCCGCTGCCGTGCCCGCCGAGCACCGGCAGCGCCGCGCTCGCGTCGGGCGCCACGGGACGGCGGCCGTCGTGCACCTCGGTGTCGAGGGTGCGGCTGGCCGATTGCGTGGAGATGCCGTAGATCAGCAGGCCGATCAGGCACGCGCCGGCAATCGAGATGAGGATCGGCACGAGGCGCGGTCTCACGGCCCTGAAGCGTAGAGCGCGGGCATGGCCGCCCGCGCAGGGCCAGGCGGTGCGGGACGCACCCCTGCCGCCCCGAGCCGGGCGCCGCAGCGCGGCGCGGGTGGCTCAGGCGATCGCCGGCCCGGCGACCCGGCCCGCGTCGGCGTACACGTTCACGCGCCCGCGGCGGGCGAAACCGGCGAGCGTCATGCCCTGGCTCTCGGCGAGCTCGACCGCGAGCGAGGTGGGCGCGCCGACGCCGACCAGGATCGGCGCGCCGGCCACCGCCGCCTTCTGGACGAGCTCGAACGAGAGCCGGCCGCTCACACACAGAATGCGGCTGTGCAGCGGCGTCGCGCCGCTCAGCAGCGCCCAGCCGATCACCTTGTCCATCGCGTTGTGGCGGCCCACGTCCTCGCGGACGGCGATCAGCTCACCGGCGGCGTCGAAGAGGCCGGTCGCGTGCACCCCGCCGCTGCGCTCGAACGCCGGCTGGCGCAGACGGTCGGGGAGGCCGGCGAGCACCGCCCGGTGCACCGGAGGGCCCTCGGGGGCGCGAGGCGCCTGCACCGCCACCTCCTCGAGCGCGCCCTTCCCGCACACGCCGCAGGAGGAGGTGGTGTAGAAACGGCGCGCCGAAGGCTCGCGCAGCAGCGGGCCCGCTACTTCGACCGTGTTCGCGGCCATCTCCCGGGTGAGGGAGACCGTGGGGGCGGCGTCGATCAGACCCTCGCCGAAGAGAAAGCCCGCCGCCAGCTCCTCGTCGTTGCCCGGAGTGCGCATCGTGACCGCGATCGGCGCCCCGTCGACCCGGATCTCGAGCGGCGCCTCGACGGCGATGTGGTCGCCGGCGCCGTCGCGCACGACGCGCTTCAGGGCACGGCCGAGGTAGGCCTCGCCCCCCACGGCCCCGGCCGCGGCCTGTGTCGCTCCGCTCTCCATGGCGATGGGATACCCGATCTGGAGCGGATCGCGCGCTCGCCGGGGGCTCAGGCCGGGCCGGCGAGGCGCTCCTGCACCTCCCGCGCTTCGCTCAGAGAGCGGGGCGCGGCGTCGCCGTCGCTCGCTTCGTGCTCGTCGTCGGCCGCCGACTCGACCCGGTTGCGCCCGCGGTTCTTGGCCAGGTAGAGGGCGCGGTCGGCCTGTCGCACGAGCTGGTCTGTCTCGATTGCGTCTTCCGGGTAGACGGCGACACCGAGGCTCGCCGACAGGCCGCCCACTCCGGGCACGACGGCCTGCTCGATCGCGGCGCGGAGCTTCTCCGCGAGCGTGAGCGCGCCGTCGCGGCTCGTTTCCGGCAGCAGGACGAGGAACTCCTCGCCGCCATAGCGGGCGGCGAAGTCGCTCGCCCGCAGGGCGGCGGTGAGCACCTGTCCCACGACGGCGAGGGCCTGGTCGCCCTGGTCGTGACCGTGAAGGTCGTTGATGCGCTTGAAGTGGTCGAGGTCCAGGAGGACCGCGGCAAGTGGGGTCAGGGACCGGCCCGCATGGGCTGCCATGCGATGGAGGGCTTCCTCTGCGGAGCGCCGGTTGGGAAGCCCCGTGAGGGCGTCGCTTGCCGCCCGCTGCTCGGCGAGCGCGAGGTTGCGCTGGTTCGCGACGATCGGCGCGGCCTGCACCACGGCGTTGCGCAACTCGCCCCGCTCGCGCTGGTGGATGCGGCGGGTTCGCGCGACGAGCACCGACCCGATGACCCGTCCGCCGACGAGGAGCGGCTCGCAAGCGGTGTCGGCCTGGACCTTCCCGCAGATCTCGCAGCGCATCAGCGCCTCGCGGCCCTGCACGCGGTCGAAGGGCCGGCTGAGCCGCACTGCGAGACACGAACGCGGCCGCAACTGCTCGCCGCATACCGGCGCGAGCAGGCCGTCCTCGGCGCCGGGTGAGAGCAGCGGCTCGAGGCGGTCGTCGCTGTTGTTGCGGTTCAGGATCGCCGCCTGGGCCTGTGGCAGCGCGCGCTCGATGTGGCGGAGCAGCAGTGTCCGCGATTCCGCCTCGGTTTCGGAGGCCTGCAGGAGCTCGCGGAGTTCGGCCTGCTCGCGCAGCCGCGCGGCGGCGCGGCGGGTCGCGCGCCGAAGCAGCAGGAGCGCCCCGATCGCCATCGCCAGGGCGAGCGCGGCGGCGACACCGGCGTCCAGCCAGCTCGCGCCGATCAGGTGGCTGCGGCCCTGGTCTCCGATCTGGGTCTGGAACGGGGAGTTGACGGCACGGAACCGGTCCATCACCGACTTGCGCCGCAACGCCCTCTCGATCGTCGGGCCGACGCCCGTGCGCCGAAGCCGTTCGATGTCGGCCGCCCCCAGCGCGTGCCAGGAGGCCGCCAGCGACCTCTGTTCGGCGAGCTCGCGCCGCAGCGAGCGGTCCGAGCCGGCGAGCGACGCCGACCGCGCGAGTTCGTGTTCGAAGTCGGCGGCGCCTTTGTACCAGGGCTCGAGGAATTCGGGATCGCGCGTCTGGAAGTAGCCGCGAGCCCCCGTCTCCTGGTCGAGCATCGCGGTCAGCATGCCCTGCGCGGCGTCTCGCTGTGCGCTCGAGTGTTCGGCCGCGTGGCGCTCGACGGTCGCGGTCGCGAACACGGCGCCCGCGAGCAGCAGCACCGGGAGCAACAGCACCCACAGCGCCCTCCGTTGGAACAGTGACGTCATCGTTTTCCCCGCGTGCCGGCCAGGGGATCTGACTACCCGCCCGCGGCGGCGCGCCGGCGCGGGATGGACGGATCGTCTACCCGCCGATGTAGGACATCTCGATGCGGCCCTCGGAGCGCTCGTGGAAGGCGGCCCGCTCCTCGGAGTACCGGTCGCGCCGCGCCGACCACGCGCCGCCGATCAGCCCTGAGAGCTCATCGTCGCCGCAGCCGGCGCGCAGCGGCTCGCGCAGGTCTCGCCCGTCGGCGGCGAACAGGCACGTGAACAGCTTCCCGTCGGCGGAGAGCCGCGCGCGCGTGCACCCATGGCAGAACGGGACGCTGACAGCGTGGATCAGGCCGACCTCGCCGCCACCGTCGAGATAGCGGTAGCGGCTGGCCACCTCGCCCGGACGGGTCGGCGCAAGAGGCTCCAGCGGCCAGCGCGATCCGATCTTCTCCAGGATCTCCGCGGCAGGGACCACCTCCTCCAGGCGCCAGCCGTTCGTCGTGCCGACGTCCATGTACTCGATGAAGCGCAGGACGCAGCCGCTTCCGCGGAAGCGCTCGGCCATTGCGAGCACCTCGCCGTCGTTGAGCCCGCGGCGCACGACCATGTTGACCTTGACGGGACTGAGGCCGGCATGCAGGGCCGCGTCGATGCCGCCGAGCACCTGCGCGGGTTCGACCGGCGCGTCGGCGACAGCGCGCAGCGCCCCGGGGTCGAGCGCGTCGAGGCTGACCGTCACGCGGGCGAGCCCGGCGGCCGCGAGCGCGTCCGCGTGGCGCGCGAGCAGCAGCCCGTTGGTCGTCAGCGAGAGATCGTCGATCCCGTCGATCGCAGCCAGCATCCCGACGAGCTCCGGGAGTCCGCGCCGGAGCAGTGGCTCGCCGCCGGTGAGACGGATCCGGTCCACGCCGTGGGCGGCGCTCAGCCTGGCGACGCGGGCGATCTCCTCGAAGCTCAGCAGCTCCTCGCGGGGCAGGAAGGGGTGATCGGGGCCGAAGACCTCGCGCGGCATGCAGTAGCGGCAGCGCAGGTTGCAGCGGTCGGTGACCGAGATCCGCAGGTCGCGCATCGGCCTCTGAAGGGCGTCCAGCATGCACCGAATCTACCCCTCCGGACACTCGCGAACAGCTGCCGCCGCGGCGCCGGGATAACCTGGCGCCTGTGACACGCGACGAATGGATCGACCGGTTCGCACGCGAGGCCGGCGTCGAGCGTCCCGACACCGAGCAGGTCAGGGCCCTGCTCGACCTGGCCGGCGTCGCCGCCCACGGCTCCGAACGCACGGCCGCGCCGCTCGCGTGCTGGATCGCAGGGCGATCCTCGCTCTCGCTCGAGGAGCTGCAGGCGGCAGCCGAGCGCGTTTCCGCGGACAGCTAGCCGGCCGGGATCTGGAGCATCCGCTCGGCGTAGCGCAGGTCCACCGGCTCGTTGACGTTGAAGAGCATCCGAGACGGCTCGCCGAAGCGTTCGAGCTCGGTGGCGCCGACGCGGCGCGCGCGGAGCGCGGCAAGCGTCGCGCCCATCGGCTCCTCTCTCTCGATCGCTTCGGCGATGCGATCGCGCGAGACGGCGGGATAGCGACCGGGCAACGGCTGCAGCCGGTCCGCGGCCTCGATCACGAGCGCCCCCTCCGCGGCGGCCATCCACTCGAGCAGCCCCGGCGACATGAAAGGCATGTCGCAGGCGAGCGCCAGCACGTCGCCGCGGCGGGCGTCCAGGGCGGCGAGCACGCCGCAGAGCGGGTGGCGCGGCTCGCTCGGCTCACGCAGGACCGCGACCCCGAGATCGGGCAGCTCGGTCTCCGGCTTCGCGACGATCACCGTTTCCAGGCCTGCCGCCCGGGCAGCCTCGACCGGGTAGGACACGAGCGGCTTGCCCGCGACCATGGCGAGCGCCTTCTCGCCGCCGAGACGGCTTCCCAGGCCGCCGGCCAGCACGGCGGCGCGGATGCGTGTTTCAACCACGGGCTGAGTGTGGCATCTACCCTTGTGCAGATGCCGGGACGAGGGCTGGTTGAGGTGCAGGACGCGCGCAGGGCGATCCTCGCGGCGACGGCGGAGCCGGCCGGGGAGTCGGTCGCCCTCGGCGTGGCTGCGCTCGGTCGCGTCCTCGGCGAGGATGTGGTCGCGACGCATCCGGTCCCCGCGTTCGACAACTCGGCGATGGACGGCTTCGCGGTCCGCGCCCCCGACCTCGCCGGGGCGCGCCCGGACAGCCCGGTGACGCTGCGTCTGGTCGGCGAGTCGCGGGCGGGCAGCCCGGCGACGGCCGCCGTCGGAGAGGGGCAGGCCGTCGCGATTTCGACCGGCGCGATGATGCCCGCGGGGGCAGACACGGTCCTGCGAGTCGAGGAAGCGGAGCTGGCGGGAAGCGCGACGGTCCAGGCGATGGACGCGCCCGCGGCCGGACGGAACGTTCGCCGCGCCGGCGATGACGTGCTGCCGGGTCAGACGGCGCTCCGCACCGGGACCGTGCTGGGGCCCGCCGAGCTCGGGGTGCTCGCCTCGCTCGGCCGGTCCCTGATCCGCTGCGTACGACGCCCCCGCGTCTCGGTGCTCGTGACCGGCGACGAGCTGCTCGGGCTGCACGAGGCGCCGCGGGCAGGCGCGATCCGCGACACGAGCACGCTGACGATCTCGGCCCTGGCCTGCTGCGGCGGGGCGGAGGTGGTCCGCACCGGGCGCGCGGGCGACGATGCGGCGGCCACGCGCGAGGCGGCCGCGGAGGCACTCGACGGCGTGGACATCGCTGTCGTCTGCGGCGGCGTCTCGGTCGGCGCGCACGACCACGTTCGGCCGAGCCTCGCCGAGCTCGGGGTGAGGGAGGAGTTCTGGGGACTCGCGCTCAAGCCGGGCAGCCCCGCGTGGTTCGGGCGCCGCGAGCAGACGCTCGTCTTCGGGCTTCCGGGGAACCCCGTATCGGCGATGGTCACCTTCGTGCTGCTGGTGGGGCCGGCGCTGCGGGCGATGCTGGGCCGGCCGCCCGAGCCCCCGCGCAAGGAGGCGATCCTCGACGGCGACTACGAGAAGCCTGCCGGCCGGGCCCATGCCGTGCGCTGCCGGCTCAGCGTGCACGAGGACGGGGTCCTGCACGCGACCCAGACCGGGCCGCAGGGTTCGCACGTGCTGAGCTCGATGCTCGGGGCGGATGCGCTCGCGATGATCCCGAGCGACGCGACCCGGGTGCCTGCGGGCAGCTGCGTGGCCGTCGAGTCGCTGCGCGAGTGGACCCGCGCGTGAGCCCGGCCGAGATCGAGGTGCAGGTGCGCCTGTTCGCGATGCTCCGCGAGCGCGCCGGCGCGGGCAAGCGCGAGCTGCGCCTGCCCGCCGGTGCGACCGTCGCGGACGCGCTGGAGCGCCTGGGCGAGCAGGACGCCCCACTCGGCGAGCTGCTCGCGCGGATGCCGGTCTCGACCGCGGTCAACCGCGAGTACGCGGGCGTGGCGACGGTCCTGGAGGCCGGCGACGAGCTGGCTGTGATCCCCCCGGTCAGCGGGGGCTCGGATGACCCTGGTATCCACGCCGCCGTCAGCGCCGAGCCGCTGTCAGCCGATCGGCTCACCGCGTTCGTGGGCGACCCGCGCGCAGGCGCGGTCGTGGTCTTCCAAGGCGTGACCCGCGAGATCGCCGCGCTCGACTACGAGGCCTACGCCGAGATGGCGCGCGAGCAGATCGTCTCGATCCTGCGCGGGTGCGTTCGCGATCACGGGCTCTGCGCAGCTGCGGCAGAGCACCGGGTCGGCCGCGTCGCGCTCGGGGAGCCGAGCGTCATCGTCGCCGTGTCCGCGCCGCACCGGCAGGAAGCGTTTGCAGGCGCCCGGGCGGCGATCGACGCGATCAAGGCGCAGGTCCCGATCTGGAAGCGCGAGGAGGGTGGGCCGTGGGTCGAGGGCACGGCGCCCGAAGCAGCCGGGGAGCGCACATGAGCGGCCGGCTCACCCACCTCGACGACGACGGCCGGGCGCGCATGGTCGACGTGTCCGACAAGCCGGTGAGCACGCGGATCGCGCGGGCGCGGGCGCGCCTGCGCATGTCGCTCGCCGCCGCCGAGGCCGTCCGCGACGGCTCGGGACCCAAGGGGGAGGTGCTTGCGGTTGCGCGCCTGGCGGGAGTGCAGGCCGCGAAGCAGACGCCGGCGCTGATCCCGCTCGCGCATCCGTTGCCGCTCAGCTACGTCGACGTGCAGGCGCGTGTCGAGCCCGGCGAGGGGCTGGTGGAGCTCGTAGCCGAGGCGCGCACCGCGGCGGGCACCGGGGTGGAGATGGAGGCGATGACCGCTGCCGCCGTGGCGGCGCTGACGGTCTACGACATGGTCAAGGGTCTCGAGCGGGGGGTGGAGATCGAGCAGGTGGTGCTGCTCGAAAAGCGCGGCGGGCGCAGCGACTACCGGCTGGAGGACGGCCCGGGCCCATCGGACGGCGCCGGCCCGCCGGGGCGCGAGCTGCGCGGCGCCGGCGTGGTCACCGTGTCCACCTCGAAGGCGGCGGGCCGCGGTCAGGACGAAAGCGGGCCGCGGCTGGCGGCGCTCGCGGAACGGCTCGGCCTCGAGGTGCTCGCGAACGAGATCGTCAGCGACGACCGCGGCCAGCTCGAAGCTCTGCTGCGGACCCTCGCCGACGAGCAGAGCTGCGCGCTGATCCTCACCAGCGGGGGTACGGGCGTCGCCGAGCGCGACGTCACGCCGGAGGCCACGCGCGCGGTCATCGAGTTCGAGGTGGACGGGCTCGGCGAGGCGATGCGGGTCGCCTCGCAGCCGTACACCGGCAACTGGATGCTCTCGCGGGCGCTGGCCGGGGTTCGCGGGGGCACCCTGATCGTCAACCTGCCCGGGAGTCCGCGAAGCATCGAGCAGATCGGCGCGGAGCTGGCCGATCCGCTGCGGCACGCGCTCGATCTCCTCGGCGGGGGCGACGGCGGGCATCCGCCGGGTGGCGCGGCGACTGCCTAGAATCCAGGGCCGCGCGGCGATAGCTCAGTTGGTAGAGCGCAAGCTTCCCAAGCTTGAGGTCGCGGGTTCGAGACCCGTTCGCCGCTCTGACGAAAGCGTGTGCGCATCGCGTCGGGGTTCGCGCCCGGAGGCCGGCCTGCGAGGTGTACCCTGGATGTACGCGATCTCCAGCCGGGTCGGGGCCTCTGAGGTCCGAGACGGTCTGGAGAGAGCGGGTGACGCGCACGGATTTGATCCGTCTCCTTCCTTCATGCGCGCTACCCACCTTAAGAGGGAGGCGAGAAGGGCTGGCGATGTCCAGCACCGAACAGCCGCCCGAGCGCGGGCAGATGAGCCTGGCGATCTCGAATGCCGTGGTCAAGCTGGTCAGCGAGTACACCGGGCGCGGCCCCACACGGGCCCGCAGCTATGTGAACGATGAGCTCGTCACCGTCGTGTTGCGCGACACCCTGACCAAGGGGGAGCGCAGCCTGGTCCGGGACGGCAAGGGCGAGCTCGTGCTGAGAGTCCGCCTGGCGTTCCAGCAGACGATGCGAGACGAGCTGATCGCGGGCATCGAGCAGATCACGGGCCGCAGCGTGCAGGCGTTTTTGAGCGCCAACCACATGGACCCCGACATCGCCATCGAGACGTTCGTCCTGGACGGAGCGGCCGTGGCCGATGACTCGATGCCGGCGGCGCAGGAGTAGCGCCGCCGAATCTGAGAAGTGTCAACGCTCCTGAGCGGGGGTACTATCTCATCAACGATAGGAGCGCGAGCCCCTGACCGGTGCTCTCGCGACTAGGAAGGGGCCACAATGCGCCCTCAGTCCTCTCCCGACGGGGCGCCTTCCGGCGTCGCCGCGTATATGCCGTCCAACGGCTTTGCCGCTTCTTATGTGGCGGAGGCCGCCTCGATTCCGCGAGCCCGGCATGCCGTGCGGGCCTTGGCCGAGGCCGGCGGGGCGACGACGGCACAGCTCGACGACATCGCTCTGGCGAGCTCGGAGGCGATCACCAATGTCGTCCGTCATGCCTACATCGGAACAGTGGGCGAGATCCACGTCCGCGCGAGGGTCACGTCCCGGAGGTTGTGCATCGTCGTCACGGACGATGGTGTGGGCCTGACCCACATCCCTGCAAACCCCGGCCTCGGCCTCGGACTCGGACTGGATGTGATGCGCGAGGTCAGCGATGAGATGAGCCTCGAGGACCGGCCCGGCGGAGGTGTCGAGGTCCGTATGCGCTTTGGGGTCGGGTAGGTGCGACCGGCGGCTGTCGAGGTCTGATCCGCCTCGCGCACCGCTCCTAACCGCGGCGCACGGGACGCCTATAGGCTCTGGAGCGTGGCCCCCGGGATCATCCTTCACGCCGTCCCGCCCTCGCACCCCTGCATGACGGTCGCCGCCGCTATCGAGCTGAAGGGGCTGGAGTACGAGCGCATCGACTTCCCGTATCAGGAGCGCGAGGCGAAGATGGAAGAGATCTACGGCGAGGGCAACTTCAGGGTTCCCGGCGCCGTGA
>Ga0070741_10011546_pt1 | contig 16281 bp, 13 predicted proteins | sample Coa_R1_4_FD_66440 | JGI IMG/M metagenome (GOLD analysis project Ga0070741, IMG submission 66440) | Surface soil microbial communities from Centralia Pennsylvania, which are recovering from an underground coalmine fire - Coalmine... | ecosystem: Environmental > Terrestrial > Soil > Unclassified ...
GGAACTCCAACAATGGTCGTGTTGTCCGGAACGTCCGACAGCACCAGACTGTTGGCCACAATCACTACGTTGTTACCAATTCGGGTATCGGCGATGACTTTTGCGCCGGGACCAAAATAAACATTGTCGCCGACTCCGCGCGACCCGCCCGCGATCAATACTCCAGTTCCCACTGTACAATTGCTGCCGATTTTCGTGGGTCCTATGCAGATGCCATAGGGAGTGTGGACCAGGAAACCCGGACCGATATCAGCTTCCTTCGAAATGTAAACGGCGGTCCACAGCTCAACCCAACGCTGAAAAACTACCGCCACTACACTCAGCAACTGCCGAATGACGGGAATCCGCAACTTGAAAACCCAGCGCGAAAAGCGATACGAGATCACACACCAGGTGGTCAGCGCTAAGGTGATGCGCACCGTCTCCAGGAAGCCGGAACGCTTCCATCCTCCGTTGCGCAGGGTGCGGCTGCGATCGACTTTTACCCTCGCATAATCCGCACGCAGGTTTTCAAACATGGCAGACCTTTATGTCCAAAGGATTGGAAGCAGATAGCAGGCCAGATCAAGAAAACGGCGAGCACCTGAAAACTCCGCTGCAAGGGGAGTTTGACAATGCAGGATATTGTTCGGCTAGCTCTCCTATCCTGTCAAGAGTCAATAATTTGCACTTCGTAAGGAAAAGATTTGGATACACGAGGGCGGAGCGGGAATGCCCGAAACCGAAGCCCGGGCATTCTGAAGAACACTATTTGCAGAAGGTGACAAGATCATTCACGATCTTGTCAGCTCCATCCGCTACGTCGCCGATGCGATGAGGAGCATCCTGGACGCAATCCACGACCGGAGCTCCGCCGCCCTTCACGGTAATTTTCTTCCAATATTCGGTGGCCTGGGCAACACCCGAGGTAGGATCCTGGCCTCCGAAGACGAAGTGGATATCGACGTTGGGATAATCCAACTTGGCATCGGAAGCGAGAATACTGTCATTCAGAAACGTCGAGGCATTGGCTGTGCTATGCGTGGTCTCGACACTGGAGCACATATGGGTCAAGGGGTTATAGGCAGGGTCAAGGAACATGTTGCCGTCGATCCCGTAACACTCCGAGATGGGTTGAGTAATGCTGGTGCACCCGGAGTTTTGCACCGCAGTGGCGGGACAGATACAGCCGTTATCCACGCGGCTAAACGGTGGCCCGCTGGTTTCCTCCAGCATATTGAACATGCTGTCTTCACCATAGAAGGAGATGGCGTAAGCAGCGGCACCGGAACCGGCGCTATTTCCCGTCGCGCAGAACGGAGCGGTGGAGGACGTAATCTGCGGGTTATCGTGAACCCATTTGGCCACCGTCGCCCAACGGCACGCCAGTTGTCTTGGACCACCTGGTCCCGTCAACCATCCACCGAAGATTCCGCCCCCTGGGAAGCCGACAGGTCGGTATCCCCAGGCAAATTGCACGGCCGCATAGTTGGCGGCGTTCAGACGGTTGATGATCTGGGTCCCGAATACAAAATGCTGGTCATAATAATCCAGACCAGATCCGCCGGTGGTGAATAAGATTGTGCCTACCGAAGTGCCGGCCGGAGCACTGACCTTCACTCCAACATCCTCATCCGCTACGTTAGGGCAGCTCACGGTCACCTGATAGCAGTTGGCACCTTGCACGCCCTGATCGCCGTTTAATACCTGAGAACAGCTTTCCGGACCTCCCTTCACCGTCACGGAACCCAGCGTCCCAGTATTGAAAGGGGTAGAAGGGGTGCCGGGGGCGGTTGTACTGTTTCCGCCGCCACAAGCAAGTGAAAGCAGTAAAAGAGACGAGACAGCGACTAAACAGGAAACAACAAGAAGTGAAGAGGGCCCGCGTTTCAAAATGACATCCTTATTTTTCAAAAACTGCTCATGATTCTTTGAAGCAAACCCGGAGCCGCCAGTTTTGTCGCGCGGATTGGCTGTGGATGAAGGTGAGATGCCATGCACAACTGGTAATCCCCAAAACTTTCTTCTCAGGGCAGCAGCACACACTTTCTTCCACGCTAGACGCGAGGGATGAACGGGGTTAAGCTTTCAAACTCCAAGTGGATGGCTGGATTTCGTCTTGACGTTTCCGGGTTCAGACTTGCCTCTGCGGCGCTTAAGGGAATAGAGCCAAAACAATGGTTTCCAAGTTATGCAAAACTTTGATCATTGTTTCCCTTGATTCCCTGGCGTGTGGACTTCTGACGCCGCTTGAAACCGGTCAAGTACCAATAGCAGCAATGACTTGGGATTCTTTTTGAAAGAGTTTCAGCTTACACTCGGATGGCAAGGTGGTTGCTTTAGTTGTTAGTTGTCAAGAACCTACGGGCGTGGAGGGGGACTATCGCTCAGGGTTCGTCCGAAGAACTGGCGAGGAAAGCCAGTCTACGGATTCACTGAATCTTCAGGCAAGTCCGGATCCAAGGGCGCTCCGGATAGTGGATTCAATACTCGAGACACGGAACAGACCATTCGCAAAGCGAATCGGCTTTGAATGGGCAGGCGTCCACACCAAAAAAGTGGAGCCTGAGAACGAAGTATTTTGGAGAACGATGTGATGAACAAGCTGTTGGCTCTTCTGATATCGGCATTGGTTGTTCTCGGAGTAGGCGCGTTCGCACAAGACGCTGCTCAAAAACCCGATCAGCCGCAGCCCACAACTGTCGCGGCGGACACCACCGCAACCCAGCCATCCTCAGACGTCCCGAGTTTGAAGCAGCGCGATCCGCGCTACCGCCTGACGAAGAACGACGTGCTGATTATCGAGTTCCCGTTCACTCCGGAATACAACGAGACGGTGACGGTGCAGCCGGATGGCTTTATCAATTTGCGCCAACTGCCGGACCTTCACGTTGAGGGCATGACCACGCCGGAACTGACCGACGCTCTCAAAAAAGACTACTCCAAACTGCTTCATGACCCCACCATCACGGTGGTGCTGCAGAATTTTCTGAACCCGTACTTCATCGCGTACGGCGAAGTCAACAGTCCCGGCAAATTCACGCTGTACGGTGATATTACGGTCGCGCAGGCGATTGGGATTGCCGGCGGGTTTACCGCTCATGCCAAACATTCCGAGGTGTACTTATTCCGACGCGTTTCCGATCAGTGGGTTTCCTCCCAGAAAGTCGACGTTAAACACATGCTGAAGTCAGGAAACCTGGCCGAAGATCTCCACTTGCAACCAGGAGACATGCTTTGGGTCCCCAAGAGCACAGTAGCCAAGGTGATCTCGATTCAACCCATCATTCCATGGAACGAATTCCGGGTTAACTTCGGCCCCTACTAAAGCACACGCAACCGACCTGAGGCGCATAGGAGACGCATGATGGAAAAGAACGGCAAACGCAGCGGATTCGACGGATCGAAGACGATTTCCTCCACCATTAAGCAATTTCTCGCGATCGGTTTCCGCCACCGCGACCTGGTGCGCGCAGCATTTCTATGGAGCACACTCGCCGCGCTGGTAGTGATTTATCTGTTCGGGCTTACCTGGGAATCAGACTTCGAAGTACTGGTTCGTCACGATCGTGTGAACCCGGCGGTAACGCCGGACGACAATCCGCGGCCACAACTGCCGACGGATTCCACCGCGACCACCATCGATATTACGAACGAATCCGAATTGCTGCAGAGCACAGACCTTCTGCGCAAGGTGGTGGACAACTGCCCGATGCTGCTTTGGGGCGAGCCGAAGTGGTATTCCCCCTACGTCAAGAAAGCGACCGGGCTCATCCCGGGTTACAACGAGTCCCGTTACCCCAAGGCTCTGCAGAAACTAGCTTCAGCCATCAGCCCGAACGTGGTGAGCAGCACCGGCCTGATGCAGATTCAGTACACCTCGAACGACCCGGTGCAATCGCAGTGCGTGACGAATAATCTGACCAAGTTCTACATGGAAAAACACCTCGAGGTGAACCGCATGCCTCGAGTGTTCGATTTCTTCGCGCAGCAAACGGAAATCGCCCACAAGAAACTGGCCGATTCAGAAGCTGCGCTGTTGAATTTTGCCAAGACCCAGGACGCAGTGTCCGCCACCACGCAGGTCAATATCGCCGTGGATAAGGGCAGCCAGTTCGAGTCCGACCTGCACACCGTGCAGAAAGGGATCGACTCGACCAACAAGCGCCTGTCAGAACTCAATGATCTCCTGGTGCAGGTTCCGGAACGTGAACACACCCAGATCCGCAAGTTTGACAACGGCAATCTGATTGCGACTTTGAAGCAGACCTTGAACACTCTGCAACTGGATCGCGTCAATCTGATCGCGAAGTACGATCCGAGCTACCGACTGGTCCAGGAAATCGATCAAAAGATCGCCGAAACCAAGCTGGCCCTGGAAAACGAAAAGAACAAACCTCTCACCGAGGACACCACCGACCAGAACCAGGTTCATGAGTGGGTAGAGAGCCAGATTGCGCAGGCGCGTGCCGATCTTGCAAGTTATCAAGCGCAGGCTGCTGCCGACCGTAACATCGTCAAGGCCTATCACGATGCTGCTGTTTCCTATGATCAGAAAGGGATGACGCAGGACGATTTGACCCGCGAAGTGAAAGCGGCCGAGGCCAATTATCTGCTCTACCTCGGCAAGCGTGAACAGGCGCGCATCCAGGACATGCTGGATGAACGCCGGGTCTTGAATGTCGTAGTTGCGGAGCCCCCGACCAATCCGGAACAAACTTTGTATTCGCCGCTGTTGTTGATTGCACTCGCCTTGATTTTTGGGGCATTCATCGCTGCCGGCGCCGCTCTTATTGCCGACTACCTGGATCCATCGTTCCGTACGCCCGACGAGGTCAGAGATTACCTCGACGTTCCGGTATTCGCGTCTATTCCGGAAAACGGATTTGAGGTTCCAGTGAGTTCGGCGCCTAGAAACGGCCACTAAGTCACGGTGGCTCTGTTGCAAGAGGAAGCGAGGACAAGAACTTGAGTAGAACTTTCGAGGCTCTTCAACGTTTGGAAAAAGAACAGCAGGTCACTTCACGTCCTGTCGAAGTGACCCCTATCATCCATCCCGGCAACGGGGCAGGGTCGAACGGGGCTTCTTCGAACGCATCCGTGAACGGCGCCAAGTCGGTCAAGGTCGGCGAAGAGGAAGTGCTCAAGCTGGTACAACGGGTCTTCCGATCCACGAACCCGGACGCTCCTCGCACGGTCGCGTTTTCAGGAGTTGATCATGGCGATGGCTGTAGCTGGATCACTGCCAACGCAGCGCTTACCCTGGCAGCGCAGACATCAAGCTCGATTTGTGTGGTAGATGCAAATTTCCGGACCCCCTCGCTTCACCGCTTTTTTGACATCGAAAACCGATTTGGACTGGTCGATGCTATTGCACAATCCGCACCGATTCGGGACTTTGCGCAACAGTTATCCGGCAGCAATCTCTGGGTTTTGACCTGCGGGTCAACCTCGGGAAAGATGGCCGCGAACGCACTCAGTTCGGAAGCTCTGCGCGCGCGGATGACTGAGCTGCGTTCGGAATTCGACTACGTCTTGATCGATACGCCCCCGGCCAATCTCTATGCGGACTGTCTGACGCTTGGGCGGTTGGCGGACGGCACGATACTGGTGTTGCAGTCGAACGCTTCCCGGCGGGAAGCCGCCCTGAAAGCGAAGGAGAGTTTCGAGAATGCGCATGTGCGCCTGCTGGGCGCTGTCTTGAACAAGCGCACATTCCCGATCCCTCAAAACCTCTACAACTGGCTGTAGAGATTTTCAACTAAGTTTGTGTGTTTGCGGGCGGTTGGTACGTTCAACTCGCCCTTCCGTATCTCTCCCGAGAGCGTTTGTTGGAGAGATTGGTTCGATGAGTTGTCAGTGCTTTGGTATTTAAAGGTCCCACGATCGGAGTGGGACTGACGGGGCGGAGCTATGTCCTCTTTTGGCCAAATCCAGGAAGAAGCCGTAGAAGAAGCTGCCTGGTACGCCGTGCAAACGCGCTCCCGGCACGAGAAAAGAGTTGCGGAGGACATCGAGGAAAAAGGGATTCCGTCGTTTCTACCTCTCGTGACCCGGCTCCACAAGTGGAGCGACCGTCAGAAGCAAGTGCGGCTGCCGTTGTTTCCCGGTTACGTCTTTGTGCGCGCCACAGCTGCCGCGTCGGAGCGGATCTCAGTGTTAAGAACGCCCGGAGTTGCAGGTTTCGTCGGTAGCAGTGGAAAAGGTACGCCGATTCCAGAAAAGCAGATCGAAGACATCCGATTGATTCTCGATCGCAACGTGCCCTTTGAAGATTATCCGTTCTTAGAAGTAAGCCAGCGGGTGCGCATCCGCGGAGGTTCGCTGGACGGCGTGCAAGGAACGCTGGTCGCCAAGAACTCCGACCAGAGCCTGGTAGTTTCCATCGATCTGATCAAGCGCTCGATCTTAGTGCGCGTGAGCGGTTACGAACTGGAACGAGTTTGATGTTCAACCTAGTTGCAAAGTCGTATCACCACTAACCGTTTCTGAAATTCTCCTGGAGGAGTCTGCGAATGGGTGACCTTGGTCGGATAACGAAGACGAGCGTCGAAAAAACAAAAATCGCAGTTTTGGGCATGGGGCACGTAGGGCTGCCCACAGCATTAGGACTTGCGGAACTGGGCTGGGAAGTGATTGGGGCAGACTCGAATGCCGAGACCATCGCCACCCTCAAGTCGGGAAAATCGTGGTTCTACGAACCGGATCTTGAACCGCTTTTGAAGAAGCATTTAAGTTCCGGGCTTTTCCAGCCCACCGAAGATCTGGATGGTGCTGTCACCGCAGCTACCGTGCTCTTTGTTTGCGTCGGGACGCCGCAAGGGGATGATGGCAAAGCGGACCTGACCCAGGTGGAAAGCATCGCCCGACTGGTGGCGCGCAACCTGAATGGCTACAAACTGATCGTTGAGAAGAGTACGGTTCCCGCGATCACCGCCCAGTGGGTTAAAAGGACCGTGGCGCGGTATGCTCGCGTCGAAAGCCGTCCGAATGGAAACGGAAAGAACGGAAAACGCAAAACCGCTCAAGCCGTAATGCCGCATTTTGACGTGGCTTCCAATCCGGAATTCCTGCAGGAAGGTCGCGCAGTCGAGAATTTCTTCAAGCCCGACCGGATCGTGATCGGTGTGGAATCGGAACGCGCACGAGAACTGCTGGAATCGATCTATCGCCCCTTGCAGTGCCCGATCGTAGTCACCAACCTGACGACCTCGGAACTGATCAAACACGCGGCGAACGCATTCCTGTCGACCAAGATTTCTTTCATCAACATGGTGTCAGACATGTGTGAGTCCGTGGGCGCGGATGTCGTGAAAGTGGCCAAAGGCATTGGCCTCGATCCTCGCATTGGCACTGGTTTCCTGAGTGCCGGAATCGGATTCGGGGGATATTGTTTCCCGAAAGACTTGCGCGCTTTCGCCTATCTCGGAGAGGAGCATGGGGTGGATTGCGGCTTGCTGCGGGAAGTCGAGCGAATCAATGTTCGCCGCATCGAGATCTTCCTGAAGAAAGTTCGCAAGGCTTTGTGGGTGGTGCAGGGAAAAACGATTGGTGTTCTGGGACTGGCTTTCAAGCCCCGAACCGATGACATTCGGGAAGCTCCCGCTCTAAAGGTCATCGAAGCCCTGCTCCGCGAAGGCGCTTCAGTTCGCCTGTTCGATCCCGAAGGGATGCCCAACGCACAGAAGGTTCTGCCTCCACAGGATGGGCGGGTCACGTATTGCCGCACGTCCTACGAAGCTGCGACCGGGGCCCACGCCTTGCTTTGCCTGACGGAGTGGAACGAGTTCAAGGAACTCGATCTGCGGCGGGTTCACGAACTGATGGAAGTGCCGGTGCTCATCGACGGGCGGAATATCTATGACCCCGCGGATGCTCGCCGGGCAGGATTCGAATATCACTCCATGGGACGTGAAAGCGTCGTACATCATTTGCCAGTGGTGACCAGCGTCAGCGAGGCTCCGCGAAGGAAGGCTGTGCCACCGGTTACCAAAGCACAGAAGACCGGCACCAAAATTCGCGCGGTAGTGAATTAGTTTTCAAGCCATGGAAACGGCGGTTGCAGACTCGACTGTGAAAGCGATTCCGATGCGGCCTACGACTTGGTCGTGGGCCCGCAAAGGTGCACTCGCGATCGCAGATCAAGGAGTGATTACCGCGTCGAATTTCCTGGTCGCGCTGATGCTGGCGCGCCAAGTCTCCTCTGCGGAATACGGCGCGTATGCGGTCGCATTCGAAGTGTTTCTGCTTTTAGCGGCAGTCTATCTGGCTTTTATTTTGGAACCCATCAGCATCTTCGGCGCTTCCACCTATAAGGATTGCCTGCCAGATTATCTGGGCAAGATGCTCACGATTCAGATTTGGGTCACGATAACGACTGTGATTCTGGTAGGTGGCGCGGCGCTGGCGGTCTATTTTACGCATGCATCGGAAACTCTGGCTTCTGCGTTGGCTGCGGTCGCTATTGCTGCTCCCTGCGTGTTGCTGTTTTGGATCGCCCGCCGCGCTTTCTATATCAACCTGGCGCCCGGGGCAGCATTGGTGGGAGCACTCCTGTACAGCTTTATTCTTCTCACTGGGCTTTGGGTGGCTTCCTCGACACATCTTCTGTCGCCGTGGTTCGTGTTTGCGCTCATGTCGGTCGGAGCTCTCACCACAGGCCTAGTCTTGCTGCGAAAGTTAAGACCGACTCTCGGGGAAGCACTGGCCTCCCCTTCGGTCGGAGAGGTTTGCCGGCAGCATTGGAATTACGGCCGTTGGGCGTTAGCCAGCGCGGGGGCAAGCTGGGCGATGAGTGCGGTCTTTTACTTCGCGCTCTCGGGATTTCATGGCCTGGCTGCCAGCGGTGAAATGAAAGCATTGGTCAATCTGTCCGCTCCGGCCGCTCAAGGTTTCACAGCGGTCTCACTGTTATCACTCCCCTATGCTTCACGCATCTACGACACCCAAAGCGCCACGGACATACGCAGGCTCTCGAGCCGACTCACCGCGTTGTATGCGGGAGGAACGGCGGCCTACTTCGCGTTGGTGATTGGTTTTGGTCCCTCCCTGTTGCACCTGCTCTACAAGGGCAAGTACCTGAACGTGGCCGGACTGATTCCCTGGTTAGGGTTGGCCATGGTGCTGCGGATTGGTGCCACCGCACAGGCACTGCTGTTGCGGGCGGTGCAATCGCCGTCACTGGTGTTCGTAGCGTACGGAGCATCCACGCTGGTTGCCGTTTTCGTCGGGATCCCAGCGACCAAGCTCTTTGGTCTGCAAGGCGCAATCGTGACCACGGTTGCTGTGGGTGCGACGGCCTTGTCGGTCTCGCTGTTGCTGCTGCGAAGTCGTCTGCGTGCGATCGAACCCAGGGGAGAGTTACAGGCGGCATGACCTTCACACTGAAACAGTTCAATCTCGCGAAAGAAAACGTCGCCGCGGCCCTCGACGTCGGCCCACGACACATTGAAGTTCACCGCTACGAATGGAGCCCGGAGAAACGATCGACGCGTGTGTGGGGCAACGCCTTAGGCAAAGGCTTTTTCGCCAAGACCCTGATCACCGAGCCTTACCAGGTAACGCCACGAATTTCAGTGCCTTGGGACGACGCGAACACGAACATTCCGATCTTGCGGCCGATCGTAGAACAAATCGAAGTGGAGTGGAACACCACGCACCAGTTGCGTCGACTGCTGAATGTGGCGACGCTTCCCCAACCGATTGGCCGTTCTATTTCTACGAACACCATCGTCTGGGGCGACGTCCACGGCTCTTCGTTCAACGAGTTTGTGAAACGCCCGCGTTTGTGGGGCTCCGCGAGCCCGGAGTTCGCTAAGAGATTTTCCGCTGCGGGCGCATGGCTGCGCTCGCTTCACGAGCGATCGGTTACAGGACGAAGCGTGGTCGTTGACTTGGGCGAGATCCGGCAGGGATTGCAGGCGCGGATGCGCCAGAACGGACTGATGTCGTTTCCGTATGCAAAGCGTGCGTTGCAGGCACTGGAGTCGGCAATCTCGGAGATCGGTAGAACGGTCTTCGAAGCTCCCGCAGTGTTGAGCCACGGCGACTTCATGATGACGAATTTATTGTGGAACGCGCAGGCCGGGCAACTTTACGTAGTGGACTTCGAAAATTTCGCACCGGCCAGCCTTTGCCAGGATTTACTCAGCATCGTTTTTGATTTCCGGTCGCAACTGCTGAATCCGTTCATTCCTCGGCGCTTGATCGTGGGCCTGGAAAGAGCATTCTGGGAAGGGTACGGTCCGGTCGCAAAAGAAGTTCGCGCCTTCGTGAATGGTGTGGCCTCTTCCAGAGTCTTTTACTACCACCTGCCACGGGTTCTCTCAACCCGGAAGGGCCAGGGAGGCTGGGGGGCAGCAGCAGCGTCGGTCTACGAAACCTTTTTTCAATCGTCAATGATGGCGCGCTGTTTGCAAATTTGAGAGTTTCAAAGACAGGAACATGGCTATGGAAAATTCAACTAAAACGGAGTCGACGTTTCGTTTGCCGCGGCCAAAAGCCGGATTGCAAATACAAAATCCGGGGCTACTGCGTCGCTTGCGACGATCGATCGGCGGCACCGTCGCATATCTCGCCAGCTGGTGGCGATACTAACGGGGAGCGGGATTGATCAGCGCTAAACGAGTCTGGTATCAAATGGCGAAATCCGGGCTGCGAGCACCCCTGACCCGGATCCGGCACTGGGGCTTGGACAGGAACGATGCCTTTATCGCCTCCTATCCAAGATCGGGGAACACCTGGTTACGATTTGTGCTGTTCGACATTCTGGTAAGCGGTCAGACTTCAGGCTTCGATGAAGTCAATCACATTATTCCGGACGTGGGTTTGCATAAACCAGCGATTCCACTGCTTCCCGGCGCGGGGCGACTGATCAAAACGCATGAACCGTTCCAGAAGGAATATCGCAAAGCGATTTACCTGGTTCGGGATGTCCGCGACGTCGCACTTTCGGAGTTCGCCTACCAGAAGGCGTTAGGTTGGATTTCGGACGATTTCGATTCCTTCCTGCAGCAGTTCGTGCGTGGCGAGGTGAATCCTTTCTCCGCCTGGCACGAACATGTGCCGGACTGGATTGACTCGGAACTCGCTCGTTCGCCGCACTTTCTCCTGATCAAGTTCGAGGAAATGCGGCGGAACACGGAAGACACCGTGGTTCGTGTACTCGATTTCCTGGGGGTCGACGTCGACCGGCGAGTCGTTGCCGAAGCGATCGCCAACAACACCGTAAAGAAGATGCAGGAAAAAGAGCAGAAATCCCCGCAGCTTTCCAATGCTGCGCCCACTCCGGATGGTCCAGTAGAGAGCAGATTTATTCGCAGTGGTTCGGTTGCGGGATGGCGCAATCGGCTGACCGAAGATCAAGTCCGATTGATTGAAGACAAGGCAGGGGCGGTACTGGAACGAATGGGATATCCGATTGGTGAAGCCGCGAGACAGAGGCAGGTAGTCGCGGCGCCTCTCCCCTCTGCCGTGAACATGTAAGTGGTACCCGGAGTAAGAAGTGAATTTTAGCAACCGAAAATTCGGAGACGACTCAGCACGCGTGGGAACTACCCCGGCGTGGCAAGCAATTCTGTTTGCGGTCGTGGGCTCGGTAGGATTTCTTATCATCCTGAGCCTCGCGGACTTTGTCACCAAGCATAACCAGAGTCACCGTGATTACACGGAGTACATCGTCTTAGTCCTGCTGGGTTTAGGGCTAGCGGGAAGTTTCTACTTCCTCAACACCTTCCGCCAGTTTTATCCCGGCGTTCTCTCGATGTTCAAACGGCTGGAGTGGTACCACTGGCTCTGGTTCGTTATCTTCGTGAGCGGCCTGGTCTTCCGAAAGCGAACGGCTTCGGAGGGCATGGAAGCCCCTGTGGACTCCGCCGCCATGTTCCGTATCGCCGCGGTGGGAGCGGTGGGCGCGACCTTGCTGGTGAAGCTTTTCATGAAGAAGCTGAACTGGCTGGGTTCGGCATTCACCGGAATTGTGGGCCTGCTGGTGTGGTTCGACCTGATGACACTGCTCTCAACCATCTGGTCGGTGTATTGGCAGTGGACCTTTTACAAGTCGATTGAATACGGCGTAGACGTATGCATGCTGGCGGTGATCCTCTACGTCATAAAAAAGACCGATGAGTGTTTGCTGTTCATGAACTGGACCTGGGTTCTCTACAGCGTAATGCTGCTGAACATCTGGTTCGGATGCGTGTGGGACCCCAAAGACGCACTGCTCAAAGGCGGCATTTACGGAGTTCAAGGCATTGGCGGACTGGGTTTGTGGCTTCAGGGAGTGTTTCCCGACGTTTCCTCGAACCAGATCGCCGAATACGCTGCCTGCATCGCCGTGATTGCGTTGTGCCGACTGCTCCCGATGAATCGACAGAGGAAGAACACTTCCCTGTATTCGGTCATCTTTGTTTTCGGCTTTGTCACGATGATCTTCGCCCAGACGCGATCGGCAGTCGCAGGTTTCTGCGTGGCAGTATTCCTGATTTACTTGCTTTCCAGCCGCGTCGGACAGGGCGCGACCATTGTTATTTCCGGTTTATTGCTGACGATCATTTCGGGTTTCGGCCAATATATCTTCGATTACCTGAAGCGCGGCCAGAGTGCGAACCAGCTTGAATCCTTCAGCAGCCGCCTCGAGTGGTGGGAAGTCGCGCTCGAGAAATTTGCAATGTATCCGTTCACGGGGCTGGGCATGTGGGCTGCCGCGCGTTTTGGCGTCTTGGCCAAGATCGGTTTCACCCAGACCGCTACCATTCACAGCGATTGGGTGGAGATTATCGTAGGTACCGGTGCGTGGGGCATGATTCCCGTGCTTCTGCTGATGGGGACCGCATGGTACGTACTGATCAAGTGCACCATTAATTCGCGACTGAACCTCAGGGATCGCCAATTGGCATACGAAGGCATGGCAGTGCTGGCCGTGGTAACGGCTCGTATGTTCTTTATGACCGATTTAAGCTTGCACCCGCCTTGTCACTTCTTTGCGGCACTGGGCTGCGCCGAGTTTCTCCGTAGAAAAATCAAGCGTGAAAACGGGTTGGCAGACGATGCAGCTCCAGCAGAGCTCTCGGTAGCGGCGGGGGCGTAGACGTGACTCTACGGTACGGTTTGGCCTTGGCGCTGTGTATTGCAATGAGTATTCCCGCAATCTGCGCGGAGAAGAAAACTTCTGGGGATGACACCCTTCGGCATTACTCGGACCAGTTGAACTTCCGCATTGGTTCGGGGATCCGGCCGAAAACCTGGGGGGATAGCAAGAAAGGCCAGGAAGTTCTAGCGCGCGAATTCAACTCCACGATCACCATGGGGATGATGGGAGTGAATGAGCCGGAGCAGGGACACTTCGATTTTTCGCGAATGGATACGATAATCCGCTTTGCGAAAGATCACCAGATGAAGATCTGGGGCTCGGCTCTCATATATCGTGCTGATTCCCTTCCCCGCTGGATGCAGGACAAGATGCATTCGGGCCCGCCGCGTCGATCGTTCAGTGAGTCAGATCTTGAGCAGATGATGCGCACTTATATCCAGACCGTGGTCCGGCATGGAGGAGACAATTTTTATGCTTGGGGCGTGGTGAACGAGCCGCTCTCCGGACACAATCAGCCATGGCAACTGATTTTGGGAGAAGAAGACTACATTGCGAAAGCCTTCCAGTTCGCTCATGAGGCGACGAATCTCCCTCTCGTGCTCAACGAGACATTCGGACACAAAGGGATTGATAAAGACCGCGCCGACGAATTTTTCGCGCTGGTGAAGCGGCTTAAGTCGAAGAACGTACCCATCGATGGTGTCGGCACGGAGATGCACCTCGAAGCACAGCAGCTGGATCCGGATTACCTCGACCAGTTCAAGGATTTTCTGCGTCGAGCACGCGAGTTGGGCGTTACCGTCTACATCACAGAAATGGACGTTTATCAGGGTCCCGCCGGCGCTGTGGCGAATGCTTTCGATGTTCAGAAGAAGATTTACCACGATGTGGCAGCTGCGTGCCTTGCCGATTCCAATTGCAAAGGGCTGACGATCTGGGACCTGTCGGACAAAGATACCTGGCTCAGCCATAAGCAGAAAAATGCTCTGAGCGATCCCAAGCCCGATCTCTTTGACGAAAATTTCGAAAGGAAACCTGCTTATTACGGAGTGCTCGAAGCCTTTCAAGAGCGCGCCGCCAGGAACTAGGTTGGCTCAGAAACTCAAAATCGTCACCACCAGCTGGGATGACGGCGACGTACGCGATCTAAGAATTGCCGAGATGCTCGCGGCCCACGGAATGTCTGGAACATTTTATGTTCCGATTGAGCCATTCAATGGAAACCCCTCACTCAGTGTCAGCCAGATGCGTTCGATGATCGCGGCAGGATTCGAAATTGGCGGGCATACGATCAATCACGAAATCCTTACTGAAGTCCCGGTGAAGGATCTGGATTACATCGTCACTACCTGCAAGAAGATTCACGAGAACAATCTCGGCGAGCGGCTGCGAATGTTCTGCTATCCACGTGGGCGTTACACTCCACATGCGGTAACGGCGCTGGAGAAAGCCGGGTACGAAGGAGCGCGAACCGTCCGCTTACTGGCCACCGAGGAGACTTACGGAGTTTACGATCTTCCTACCAGCATCCAGGTGTACCGACACACAAGAACGGAATATTTGCGCAATATCGGTCGAGCCCGCGCTCTGGGACGGTTGTTCGACTATGTCGGACCGCTCGGCTTCGGCGAGGATTGGATCGAACTCGGCAAGAAGCTGTTTGACCGTGTGCTGGAGAACGGCGGCATCTGGCATCTCTGGGGACATTCCTGGGAAATTGATGAAATGGGTCTTTGGGATGAGATGCGCACGATGCTCGAGTACGTCAGCGGGCGGGATGATGTGATCTATGTGAACAACGGTGACATGGTGCAGCGGCTTACCCGTTCTGCGAGCCTCGCGGTCGCGTAATGAAGATCCTCCTCGTCCATAATCGCTACCAAATTCCGGGCGGCGAAGATGTGGTGTTCGATCAGGAACGCCAGATGCTCGAAGAGGCTGGGCATGAAGTTGTCACGTACATGCGCAGCAATTTCGAAGGGGACAGCTGGACCGGTTTCAGGCGACTGTCCCTGGTCAAAAATATTGCCTGGTCGAGCGACACAAAAGGCCAGCTTGCCCAATTATTGCAAGAGGCGAAGCCTGACATCGTGCACGTGCACAACACGTTCATGATGATGTCAAGTTCGGTGTTCGCGGCCTGCAAGGAGGCCGGTGTTCCCGTTGTACAGACGTTGCATAACTACCGCATGTTCTGCCCGGCGGCTAATTATGTTCGAGAAGGAAAAGTCTGCGAAGAGTGCCGCGAGCACAGCGTTTTGCGCGGCATCCGTTACGGATGTTATCGAGGTTCGCGAGGCGCAACCGCCTCGGTGGCATTGACCATTACGACGCAGCACCGGCGCAAATCGTATCCGGACCGGTTCATTGCGCTGACGGAATTTTCGCGGCAGAAATTCATCCTGGGCGGCATTGCCGCGGACAAAGTCTGTGTGAAGCCGAACTTCGTAGCTCCGGATCCAGGGCCCGGTCGCGGTAACGGAGACTATGCGATTTATGCGGGGCGCCTTTCCGACGAGAAGGGTCTAGATACTCTATTGCTGGCTTGGAAGGGATTGCGGGGTATTCCACTGGAAATCGTGGGCGATGGCCCTCTGCTTGCACCGTTACAGGCCAAAGCAGCGGCTTTGGGGCTTCCAACCGTCAGATTCCACGGGCGCCTCCCGCGTACTAAGACATTAGAAATGATGAAGTTGGCGAGGTTTTTAGTGGCACCTAGCCAGTGTTACGAGAATTTCCCAATGGGGATCGCGGAGGCATTTGCTTGCGCAGTTCCTGTGGTTTGCTCGCGGCTTGGGGGTATGCAGGAAATCGTGCAAGATGGGCGCACTGGCGTGCTTTTTACACCTGGCGATGTCACGGATCTCGCTGAAAAAGTGCAGGCGGCGTGGTCGGATCCAGCGCAAACCGCTCGCATGTCCCACGAAGCAAGGCGGGAGTACGAGACGAAATACACGGCGGAAAAGAATTACCCACTCTTGCTAAAGATTTATCAACAGGCAATGGCTGCCAAGTCGCCTATGGTGGCGCCAGAGACGGAAGTGTTGAGTCTTTCGCATAACTAGCATTGTCGTAAATTCAGGGAAACGGGAAGAGCACTGACCATGAGCGTGGCAATCATTTCCGGATCGGCGGGACTGGTTGGATCGGAAACCGTCACTTATTTCGCCAACAAAGGCCTGGACGTTGTTGGGATCGATAATGGCATGCGC
>Ga0070741_10011547_pt1 | contig 16280 bp, 16 predicted proteins | sample Coa_R1_4_FD_66440 | JGI IMG/M metagenome (GOLD analysis project Ga0070741, IMG submission 66440) | Surface soil microbial communities from Centralia Pennsylvania, which are recovering from an underground coalmine fire - Coalmine... | ecosystem: Environmental > Terrestrial > Soil > Unclassified ...
TGCGCAGCTCGAACACCGGCCAGCCCATTTCGCGCGCTGCGCGCTTGAGCTCGGAGTCCGGGTTCACGGCGATCGGATGTCCGACGAGCTCGAGCAGCGGTAGGTCGTTGATCGAATCGGAGTACGCGTAGGACTCGGACAGGTCGATGTCCTCTCGCCCGGCCAGGTCGGCGACGGCTCCCGCCTTGGCTTCCGCGTGCAGGATCCCGTGGGGGCCGAGGCGGCCGGTGTAGCGTCCGTTCTCGATCTCGGCCTGCGTGCCGAGAGCGCCGGTCATGTGCAGGCTCTGCGCGACGATCTCCGCGAGCTCCAGCGGCGAGGCCGTCGTCAGGAACGTCAGGTCGCCGACCTCGCGGTGATGGTCGATCACCTTCGTGATGCCCTCGTACACGCGCGGCAGGATGCGCTCCTCGGCGATCTCGCGCCCCATCTCGCGGAGCTCGTCGACGGGACGCCCCGCGACGAAGTCGAGGGTGGCCTCGCGCCCTGCCTCGATGCCCTTGTCCGACTCGCCGCCCATACGGAACGCGAGTTGCCTCGTGCCGAAGCGGATGATGTCGCGCACGCGGTAGTAGTCGCGCGCGTACGCGCCCCGGGCGAGCAGGAACAGCGAGGAACCGGGAATCAGAGTCTTGTCGAGATCGAAGAAAGCGGCGCGGCGTCCCATAGAGTCATGATATTCGCGATGGATCTCGACCAGGCTCGCGCGTTCATCAAGGAGAACCCCCGGTCGGTGCTTGCCACGCGCCGGAAGGACGGTTCACCGCAGATGACGCCGATCGTCGCGGCACTCGACGCCGAGGGCCGAGTGGTCATCTCGAGCCGCGAGACGGCCTACAAGACGCGCAACGCGCGCCGGGATCCGCGCGTGTCCGTCATGTTCCAGACCAACCAGTTCTTCGGCGGACACGTGCAGGTGGACGGCACCGCGGAAGTCATCTCCCTCCCGGACGCGATGGAGCTCCTGGTCGACTACTACAGGCGCCTGTCCGGCGAGCACCCCGACTGGGACGAATACCGCGCCGCCATGGAGGCCGAGAAGCGCTTGGTCATCCGCGTCACCATCGAGCGTGCCGGTCCCGATCGCTCGGGATAGGCGTCAGCCGCAGCGCAGCTCGCGCGAGGACGAGAGCGAGAAGCGGGACAGGAACCGGTAGGAAGCAGCGGCCGCGTCCGGCCCCCGCGGATCGGACCAGTTCTGTTCCGGGTCGCCGCCCGAGTGGGCGTGGTTCATCCCGGCGACCAGCCATGCCTCGATGAGCGAGCAGCCGCGGCGATTCGCGTAATAGTCGATCGAATACGGATAGCCACCGCGCACGCTTCCCCGTCCGCTCGACTTCGGCGACTGCCGCACGGACCCGTCCTGCGCTCCGTTGTCGACCATGTCCGCGACCATCAGCCACTGCTCGATGAGGTTTTGCGTGTTGTGGGCCGGAGACACCGCGTCGATGTCACCGACGATCGTGAACAGCGGGATCTGGTGCGCGCGCCTGCCCATCTCCTCGTAAGCCCACGTCGCCGACTGCTGCGGCGGCACCACGCACGGCACCGTGAGCGTCGGCTGGCAGCGGTACTGGCCACCCGCCTCCGAACCGACCGCGGCGTACAGCTCCGGATAGGTCGTCGCCATGACGACGGACATGAGACCGCCGGCCGATATCCCGGTGACGTAGACGCGCCGCGGATCGACCGGATACCGGCGCGTGACGGTGCGCGTGATCTGGGCGAGGATCGCGGGCTCGCCGGATCCGCGGTGCTGGTCGTCCGGCAGGAACCAGTTCCAGCACTTGTTGCCGTTGGCCGATGTCGGCTGGTCGGGATACGCGACGTAGAAACCGAGACGCGACGCCAGCTCGTTGTAGTGCGACGCCACCGCCGCCGCGTCGGCGCGCTCCGAGCAGCCGTGGAGATAGACGACGAGTGGACGGCGTCCGGAGAACGAGCCGGGCGGTTGGTACAGCAGGTAGTCGCGGCTCCCGAAAGGGGTAGTCGCCGTGTTCCACGACGTGCGCCCGGACAGCGCCCCGACCGTCGCGTACGGAGCCAGCTTCGGCTCGGCAGCCGTCTTCGGGAACTGCGCCTGACGCGCGGTGATCACCGCGTAGAGCTCGGCGCTGCGTGCGACGGCGTCGGCGGCGTCCACGCCGGGCATCGCGAGTTGCGAGCACACGGACGTGCTGATGCGCGAGAGCTTCGCCGGGCCCGGATGTGTAAGCGCGTCGATGACGATCGAGTAGTAGACGGCGTCCCATGCGCTCTGGAGATGCTCGACGAACCGTCCGGGGCAGACGTCCTGCACGGCGATGTTCGACGCGCCGGCGAGCGCGGCGCTTGAGTTGGGGGCCGAAGGCTGCACGACCCAGTCCGTCAGGCTGTACGCGCTGGTGTACGAGACGTTTCCGGGCGTCTCGTCGATTGCGTTCAGCGCCGTCAAGAGCTGCGGGGCGGCCCGGTAGTCGTCAGTGCGCGCGTACTGCTGCCAGAGCGCCGGCGCGCACGACTGCGAGCACGACGCGTTGCCGAAGGCGGCGCCGTGATTGGTTCCCGCCATCGACACGTAGTCGTCGATAAGCGTCCGGACGTCCGGCCACCACCTGATCGCCCAGCGCGGTTCGAGCGACCCCTGGCTCAGCCCGATGACGTCGATCTTGCGATGAGCCTGTTGTGCCATCCGGCGGATGGCGTAGACGACGTACTCGCTCGAGATCTGCACGTCGCTGAGCGCGTAGTGCGGCATCAGCACAGTGCACACGTCGAAGCCGAGACGGCGGAGCTGCGGAAGGTAGTTCCACCCCCAGTTCTCCTCGTCGGTCACGGTCGTGCCGTGCACCAGGAGAACCGGCTTGTGGCCGCGCCGTGGGAATGACGCCGCACAGTGGAGGCCGCGCGCGAGCGTCTTGAGCGGAACGGAGTAGGCCGGTCCGGGCAGCGCATGGGCCGCGCGGGCGCTCGGCGCGACGAGGATCGTCCCTGCGACGCAGACACTGAGAAGCGCGGCTCGGATGCTCACTTCGTCCCTTTCTTGCTCATCGGATGTCTCATGAAGAACTCGTAGGCGGCTGTGGTCACGTTCGGCCCGATCGGGTCCGTCCAGCCGTAGTGCGGATCGCCGTCCGGATACGCGTGCGTCATCCCCTGGATGACCCAGAAGTCGATCAGTGACCGGCCCTTCGCGTCCACGAAATGCTCGACGGTGTACGGATAGGTCTTCAAGCCGAGCGCGCCGCCCGGGCAGGTCCAGCTGTGCGGGCGCACGCACGTGTCCCCCGGCGACCCGACGCCGCTCAGCGACGACGGATCGAAGCCGTGACTCTCGAAGGACGCCGGCGTGCGCGCGATGCTCCCGTTGAGCGTGCCGTCGTCGGCCATGTCGTCGGTCGCGAGCCACTGCTGCACCATCTCCTCGCCGAGCGGCAGCGGGTTGAGGTTGTCCGTCGAGCTCTGCACGGCGAAGACCGGCATGGCGCGCGCGCGGGGGCCCATCTGCGCGTAGGCGAGCGACCCCGTGACGTCGGTGCAGGACGCGTACGCGCAACCCGCGAGCACGCCGATCGCCGCGTACAGGTCGGGGTACGCGGCCCCCATGTTGACGCTCATGTCGGCGCCCGCCGATGGACCCATGACGAACACCCGACTCCGGTCGATCGGATAGCGCGCGATCGTGCGACGGGTAATTCCGGCGATCGTCGCCGTCTCGCCGCTGTCGCGCTTCTGATCGTCGGGGTTGAACCAGTTCCAGCACTGGATGCCGTTTCCGTGGGACGCGGCGTCGCCGTCCGCCGTCTGGTCGATGCGCTGCTCGGGATAGACGGCGATGAACCCCTTCTTCTCGGCGAGCTCGTTCCAGCGCGTTCCCCACGCCGCTTCCGGCGCGCTCTGCGTGCACCCGTGGAGGTAGACGACGAGCGGGACGCGCCGTCCGCTCAAATGCGACGGCCGGTACACGTAGTAGTCGCGGCCCAGGCCGGGATCACCCGCGGCGTAATGGAACTTCGTGAACGTGCCGTGGGGCGTCCGCGCCGAAGCGGGTGCCCCAAACGCCAGCACGGCGACCACGAGCGCGAGGAGAGCGGTCTTCATACGGCCGGCGGAGCCGAGCGCTCGCTGGTGAGCAGGCGCACGGCAAACGTCGCGTATGCATCGGCAACCTGCTCGACGGAATAGCCGAGGGCGTCGTCCCACCACTCGGCGACGCGCATCCCCATCGCAGCGGTGGCCGCGGTGGCCAGCCACTCCTCGGCAACGTGGAACACGCCCATCTTCATCCCGCGGTCGATCACGTCTGTGATCAGCTGCACCGACCGGTTGCGGACGTCCATCACGCGTTCGCGGCTTCCCGCTCCGAGCGCCTCGAGCTCGCGGTTGCAGATGCGGGCGAGCAGCGGATAGGTCGCGTGCAGGTAGACGTGCGCGCGCATGATGCGCGTGATCTGATCCACCGGATCGGCGCTCGCCTCGAGGAGTGCGCGCCGCAGCAGGTCGTGGTGCTCCTCGTGTCCGATGGTCACGAGCTGGGAGAGCAGCTGTTCCTTAGACTCGATGTGCGCGTACACCGAGCTCGCGCGGATCCCGGCGGCCTCGGCTATCTCGCGCACGGAGACCCCGTGAAATCCCCGTTCGCCGAACAGCACGAGCGCCTCCTCGAGGAGCTTGCGGTGCGTGCCGTCGGCCGTCGCGCGCGCCGGCAGCAGGGTCTTGGTCAGTTCCATCAGCGGACGCTCCTGCGTCGAGTGGTCGTCGTCTTCTTCGGTTTCGTGGCCTTCTTCCGCGCCGGTGGCTTGCGCTTCGGCCGCGTGGTCCTGCGGTTTCGCGCGCTCCCGAGCAGCTCGCCGATGCCGAGCAGGGACGCGACGCGCTTTTCGTCGAGATGCTTCGCCTCGTGGTGGTACACGACGCGGCCCTTCTCGAGGACGAACACGTCGTCGGCGAGCTCGAGCGCGTACCCGACGTTCTGCTCGACGAGCAGCAACGACGTGCCGGACTCGCGCACCTTGACCAGCGTCGCGCCGAGCTGGGAGACCATCAGCGGCGACAGACCCGCGGACGGCTCGTCGACCAGCAGCACCCGCGGGTCGGACATGAGCGCGCGCCCGACGGCCAGCATCGCCTGCTCGCCGCCGGACAGGCTCCCGGCGAGCTGGCTGCGGCGGTCGCCCAGAATCGGGTAGATCTCCATGACCCGCTCGCGGTTGGCCGCGAACCGTTGCTTGTCCTTCACCATCGCGCCGCCCAGTCGCAGGTTCTCGTCCACGCTCAGCGCCGGGAACACGGCTTTGCTCTGCAGGACGTGCGCGAGTCCGGCGCGGATCCGGTCCTCTGCTTCGAGCCGCACGAGCTCGCGTCCGGCGAGCTTCACGCTCCCCTTCCACGCCGGCTGCAGACCGGAGATCGTCTTCAGCGTCACCGACTTGCCGGCGCCGTTGAGCCCGAGCAGCGCGGCCGTCCGCCCCTCGGCGAGCTCGAAGTCGACGCCGTGCAGGATCTGATTCGAGCCGAAGCCCGTCTCGAGCCCGGTGACTTCGAGAATCCCGCTCATCGCGCGCGGCCCCCGAGGTAGGCGGCGACGACGTCCGGGTTCCTGCGTATCTCCGCCGGCGTCCCCGTCGTCAGCAGTCGTCCCGAATCCATCACGTGCACGCGGTCGCACGTCGCCATCACCAGCGGCAGATGGTGCTCGATGAGGAAGATCGTCTGTCCGATCTCGTCCCGGATCTGAATGAGCCGCTCGGCGAGCGCCTCGGCGGCGGCCGGGCTCATCCCGGCGGACGGCTCGTCCAGCAAAAGAAGACCCGGCGACGTCAGCGACGCGGCGGCGATCTCGACGATGCGCTGCTGTCCGTGCGACAGCTCGCCGAGGTCCGCGTCGGCGTAGCGCTCGAAACGCAGGACGCTGAGCGTCTCCGCGGCGCGTTCGCGCAGCCTGCGCTCGCCGCGCGAGACCTGCGGGAGGAAACCGAGAGCCGAGACCGGATCGTAGGACGCGAGCCTGTGCTGCGCGAGGAGCAGGTTCTCCGTGACGCTCAGGTCCTTCACGAGACCGATCTGCTGGAACGTGCGGCCCATGCCGGCGGCGGCGCGGCGGTGCGCCGGCATCTTCGTCACGTCGACGCCGTTGACGACGATCTGGCCCTGCTGCGTCTGCACCAATCCGGACACGGCGTTGAACAGGGTCGTCTTCCCCGCGCCGTTCGGCCCGATTAGCCCCGTGATGCGGTTGTGCTCGACGTCGAGGGACACGCCGTCCACCGCGACGAGGCCGCCGAAGCGCACGACGACGTCGCCGACCACGAGCGGTTTCTCGACGTCGCGCGTGTCGGTCGCAACCGGCCGCGGCAGCGCGAGATGGCCGGCGGCTTCGTCATCGTCGCTCTCGATCTTCGCGGACCGGCGGCCGCGAATCGCGTGCTGGATCTCCGCGATCGCGCCGCCGAGGCCGCGCGGGTGCCGCACGAGGGTGAAGAGCACGAGCGCGGGCGCGACGAGCAGCACCCAGTCGTGCAGGAACCCGAACAGCCGTGGGCTCGCGCCGAAGAAGAACGCGGACAGCGCGACACCGGAGCGCGAACGAAGCCCCCCGATCAGCACGATCACGACGAAGATCAGCGAGAAGTCGAAGGTGAACGTCTCTTGCTGCGCGAAGCCGATCACGTGTCCGAGCACCGACCCGGCGGCACCGGCAAACGCGCCGTACAGGACGAACGCGTAGATCTTGTACCGCGGCACGTCGATGCCGAACGCGGCGGCGACGTCCTCTTCCTCGCGCAGCGCCAGGAACGCGCGGCCGACCTTCGTACGCATCAGGTTGCGATCGAGCAGCCACACCGCGCCGAACAGCACGATGACCATGGCGAGCAGGTCCATGTTGTTCGAGAACTCGAACGTTCCCGCCTTCGGACGCGGCACGGCGATGCCCGCGTAGCCGCCGGTCACCGCGCGGAGGCGGAAGACGAGCGAGTACATCGCCAGACCGAAGCCGAGGGTGACGAGCGCGAGGTACAGGCCCCTGATGCGCAGCGCCGGAAGTCCGATGACGAGCGCGGCGACGGCGCCGGCCGCCATCGCGACGAGCAGACCGAGCACAAAAGGCAGGCCGAGGCGCCCCGCGATGATGCCGCTCGCGTACGCGCCGACGCCGAGAAAGGCCGCGTGGCCGAGGGAGATCTGTCCGGCGTACCCCATCAGCAGGTTCAGCGGCAGAGCGGCCATCGCATACGTGACGCCGAAGCAGAGGATCAGCGCGTGGTAGCCGTTGAAGGGGCCGGACAGCGCGCGTCCGAGAAAAGGCGACAGTGCCGCGAACGCGACGAACACGAGGCCGACCTGCCAGGACGGACGCGGCGCCGAAAGCGAGAACGTCGTGCGCACCGCCGGCTCGCGTTCGAGCGTCTTGGCCGCCACCTACGCCGCCCGTCCCAGAAGGCCGCTCGGGCGGACGAGCAGCACGAGCACGATCACTCCGAACATCACGGTCTCCACCAGTCCGGGAACCGAGATCCAGAAGTGCGCGATCGTCGCCTCGGCGACGCCCACGGCGACGCCGCCGACCAGCGCGCCGGGCAGGCTCGTCATGCCACCCACGACGGCCGCCGCGAATGCGAGGAGCATGAGCCGCGCCATGAAGAACGGCGCGAACGCACCGAGCGAAAGCGCGATCACGATGCCGGTGATGCCGCCGATGACCGACGACACACCCCAGGTGAACGCGGACAGGTGGCGCAGGCGAATGCCCGTCAGCCGCACGCCAACGACGTCCTGCGCGGCGGCGAGCAGCGCAAGACCGAAGGTCGTCCTGCGGAAGAACCACGCGGCAACCGCGGCGGCGACGATCCCGATGATCAGCGCAACCAGACGCGGCGGCGGCAGCACGACGCCGGCAATGCTCGGCCCCCGGAAGGTGAAGGGCGAGGACAGGATCTTCGGGTTGCCTCCCCACGCCTTGAGCTCGACGCCGCCGACGAGCAGTCCTGCGGACACGGTGGCGACGACCAGGGTCAGTCGCGATGCCGAGATCAGGGGACGGATCACCAGCCGTTCGAAGGCCATCCCGACGATGCCGGACGCCGCGAGCGCGATGCCGGCGGCCAGCGCCCAGGGGAGGTGGACGGGATTGGTCAACGTCCACGTGAGGAAGGCCGCGAACGCGCCGATCTCGGCCTGGGCGAAGTTCAGGACGCGCGTTGCCTTGTAGACCAGGACGAGCCCGAAGGCGAACAGGCCGTAGACGGCACCGGTGGCGATGCCGATGACGAGGATCGTCCCCACAACAAGTCCCCCGCAGACGAGAAACGAACGAACGCACGCTAGTTTGGGGCAGCCTCCGCACGCCCGTCAAGCGCTTGACAGGCCCTGTACGCCCGGCACATCATTCACGGCAACACCGAACGATCGTTAGGGGAGGACGCGGGGATGCGACGAGCCCTACTCGTGTTGTGCGCGTTGTCGCTGCTGGCGGCGGCGTGCTCCGGCAACAAGCAGGCCACGAACGTGGCGAACTCCGGCACGCAGGACACGACCTCGACGGCGCCGGACGCATCAGCGCTGCCGGGGGCCAAGGCTCCGGGAGCCAAGACCTCGGGCGGATCCGGCGGCGTCGTCCCCGGCGGCGGCTCGTCGTCGGCCGGCGGCTCGTCCCCCGCAGGGCGCAACGTGGCCGGCACCAAGCAGACGACCAAGAGCGGATTCACCTACAAGGCGGCAAACCTGTTCCCCGCCAGCCAGGACCGCGTCGGCATCTCGAAGTCGGCGATCGACCTGTGCATGCACGCGGCGCTGGTCCTCGGTCCCGCGTTCAACGATTCCGCGAAGGACTTCCAGGTCTACTGGCAGTGGCTCAACGGCAACGGCGGCATCTACGGACGGAAGGTGAACATGACGTTCACCGACGACGCGTACACGCCGACGGGCGGCGTGCAGGCCGCGCAGCAGTGCTTCTCGGGCAACCCGGAGCCCTTCCTCATGATGGCCGGTATCGGCTTCGACACCGTGCCCGCGGTGCGTCAGTGGGCCGAGCAGAACCACAAGCTCTACTTCGCCTCGTTCGCGACGGAGCACGGCCTCTACAACCTCAAGTACACGTTCCAGTTCTCGCCGTCCGTCGAGCATTTCGGCGACGTCGCCGGCAAGTACGTCGCGTCGAAGTACCCCGGCGGATCGGTCGGCGTCGTCTGGCGCAACTCCCCGAACTGGCAGGGCGGCCGCGACACCTTCGAGAAGGAAGTCAAGGCGCGCGGCGCGAAGGTCACCGACCTCCCCGTTTCGCAGAACCAGGGGAGCTACACCAACGAGATCCTCGCGCTGAAGGCCGCGAAGGTGACGACCGTTCTCGCGTGGGTCAACGTGCTCGAGTACGCACAGCTCGAGAAGCAGGCCGCGCAGCAGGGCTACTACCCGCGCTGGGTCGTCGCCGGATTCAACCTCGTGACCGACACCGTCGGCGCCGACATCAACGGCACGCACGGCCCCGCGGCCGTGGGCATCTGGGTGACGCCCGAGTACCACAACGGCGACACGACGTCGCCGTGGGCTCCCGAAATGAAGAAGATGCGCGCGGCGTACGCCAAGTACGACTCGGGGCACACGATCACCGACACCGACTGGCAGGCGTGGCTCGCGTTCAAGTCGACGACGCAGCTGTTCGTGGACTGCGGGCCCGACTGCACGCGGAACAAGATCGCCGGCATGCTGCTCGCCGGCTACAGGTCGACCCTGGCTCCGCTGTGCGCGACCGACTTCGCGCGCGGACGCGGGAAGGTCGGCTCCTTCGCGTTCAACATCTGGAAAGCGGTGAACCGCAGCGGCACCAACGGCTGGCAGCAGACGGAGTCGTGCAAGGAGTCGTTCTGACATGGGCGCTCCCGAGCTGTTCACGGTTCCCGTAGACGGCGGAGACCTCACCGTCGCGGCGTGGGGCGACGGTCCACCCGTGCTCGCGCTGCACGGGATCACGGCCAACCACCTCATGTGGCAGAAGGTCGCCGAGCAGCTCGGTGGTGACGTGCGGCTCATCGCGCCGGACCTGCGCGGGCGCGGCAAGAGTGCGGCGCTGCACGGGAAGGCCGGCATGGCCGCTCACGTGCGGGACGCGATCGCGACGCTCGACCATCTCGGCATCGACCGCGCGATGGTCGTCGGCGGATCGATGGGTGGGTACGTGACGGTCCTCTTGGCCGCGAATCACCCGGAGCGCGTCACCAGCGTCGGCCTCTGCGACGGCGGCGTCGCGCTTCCGGTCCCCGACGGCATCGACCCCGAGGACATGATCCGCGCCACCGTCGGGCCGACCATCGCCCGGCTCGACATGACATTCGACTCGCTGGACGCCTATCTCGACTTCTGGAAGGCCCACCCGGCTCTCGCCGCCGATTGGAACGACGACATCGAGCGCTACGCCGGCTACGACGCCGTCGTCCAAGCCGACGGGACGGTGCGCTCGGGAACCGCGAAGGACGCCATCATCTTCGACGGAACAGATCTGCTGACGAACGCCGACGTGCACCAATGCGTCGCCGGGATCACGTGTCCCATTTGGCTGCTGCGCGCGCCGCGCAACCTGCTGGACCAGCCGGTCCCGTTGATCAGCGACGAGATGCTCGCGCAATGGCGCGGGGACAACCTTCCCCAGCTCGAAGAGCAGATGGTCCCGGACGTGAACCATTTCACGCTGTTCCTCACCGATCGCGGCGCTTCGGTCATTGCCGAGCGGATACGCGCGTCGGTGCTGGCGTACGCCTAGCGCGTCCGCGCCAGACGCAGCAACATGAGCAGGACGACGGCCCCGATCGTCGCCGTCACCACCGAGCCGACGAATCCCGCGGCGTGTCCATGGACACCGGCCAGCCGAAAGAGCATTCCTCCGACCACGGCGCCGATCATCCCGACGACGGTGTGCACGATGCAGCCCCGCAGCCGGACATGGCCGCGCACGAGAATGGCAGCGATCCATCCGGCGACGAAGCCGACGAGAAGAAAGCGAATGATCTCGACGTCGACGCGCACGTCCCGAGAAACTCGTTGATCGTGACCGAGCCAGGCAAACTGATCGCGAGGGGCCGCGCCGCCGGCTTCTAGCGTTCGGGCGGGAGCTCGATCTCCATCCCCTCGCGGGCGAGGACGGGCGCGTCGTTGTGCGATCCCCACAGCTCTTTCGCGCGCGAGCGGTGCGCCTCGAGCTCGGCGTCGGTGTGCGCCGGGTCGTGGTGGAAGAGCACGAGATTCCGCACCTTGGTCATCAGTCCGAAAGTCACGGTGTGGTCGATGGCCGAGTGTCCCCACGTTCGGTGCGACGGATACTCGACCTCGGTGTACTGCGCGTCGTGGAAGAGCACGTCCGCTCCGTGCGCGACGGAAAAGCCCGACACCCACTCGGGTTCGATCTTGTTCAGGTCCACGCCGAGCGCGGGCTCGTGGTCGGGAATGTACGCAAACGACCGTCCGTCCTCGTCGATGCGGTAACCGACCGTCGAACCGCGGTGCGTCACGGCTTGCACCTGGATGGTCGCGTTGCCGATCGCGATCTCCTGATCGTTGGCATCGTGGAAGATCGGGCGGCACGGTACGTCGCCGAGATGCACCGGGAACAGGGGCGGCGACATCAGCTTGCCGATCCGGTCCTCGAGGGAGCGAAGCGAGGACGGCGGCCCCCAGATGTGCAGCTCGATGTCCGGGTTCCAAATCGCCGAGAAGAACCCGAGGCCCTCGACGTGGTCGAGATGCAGGTGCGTGAGGAAGAGATGGACGACCTTCACGGGCTCCTGCTTCGCGAGGTTGATGCCGAGGTCGCGGATGCCGGTGCCGGCGTCCATCACGAGAAGACTGCCGTCGTTCAGACGCACTTCGACGCTGGACGTGTTGCCGCCGTAGCGCACGGTCTCGGACCCCGGAGCGGCGAGGGAACCACGGCAACCCCAGATCCGGATACGCACTAGACGTCGTCCATTTCCCAGAAGACGGCCATCGCGCCCACGAACTGATCGCCGCGGACGAACAGCGGGATGGCCGTCACCGAGATCGTGCGCTTCACACCGTCATAACCCGTAATCCGCAGTATTTGTTGCGCCGGACGCCGATCGCGCAGGGCGACGCCCGACGGAAGGTCGGGAACGGACATCTGGTTGCCGTCGAGGTCTTCGGCACGGAACTGGCCGATCTCGTCGAGGTGCATCGTCTCGACGTCGTCGAACGGGCGGCCGATGATGGCGGCTGCGGGCTCGTTGTAGTACACGAGCATGCCGGACTCGTCCCACATCCACATGGGCGTGGTGACGTTGACCGCGAGTTCTCGCGCCAGAATCAGCGCAACATTGCGCTGCCGAACTTGAGCCATCCCCTCTGCGAGACTAACCGAATCCGGCCGCGGTTCCCTTGAGGACGCTCCGCAGACCCTCAGGATCGAGCGCCGCGGCATCGGCCTCGGGCACGAGGCGGACGGCATGGCCGAGCCCGACGTTCAGCTGGAAGAGGTCGGTCATCGGACGATCGAGGAGCCGCAGCAAAATCGCGCGCAGCGGCTCGAGGTGCGAGACACCGACCACGAGACCGTCCGTGTGTTCGCTCCGGACGTCGTCCAGCCACGACTCCACGCGATCGCCGAGCTCGGCGAGCGACTCACCCGACGTCACCGATCCGGGGTCGCGCTGATATGCGTCCCAGGCGTCTTTGCCCTTCGTACGCAGCTCGTCCCAGGTCATCCCCGCCCACTGCTGCCAGTGCTTCCACTCGTACAGCCGCTCGTCCGGACGGATCTGCAGCCCCGTGACGTCGGCGATGGCCGTCGCCGTCTGCATGGCCCGGTCGAGAGGCGACGCGTACAGGGCAACGACGCCCGCGTCGCGGAAAGCCTCGCCGACGGCCGCCGCCTGGCTGCGCCCGAGCTCGGACAGGCCGTAGCCGTCCAGACCGGCGTAGATCACGCCGTCCGGGTTGTGCACCTCGCCGTGCCTGACACCCAGAACCCTCAGGGACACGGCCGGGCGGGACGCGCCGGAAACGCTCCGTCTGATAGGCGGGCCATGGCTGTGGCAATACTAGAGACCCATGGCAACCGGACGAGCCGCGAAGCGCGCGCGCAAGAAGGGGCGTCGGAACGAGCAGCGTGAAGCGGCGCGCGCAACGTGGATGCGGTACCGCCGTCGCCGCCGCATCCTCTGGCTGTCGCTGGTCTCGGCGGTACTGATCGGCGGCGGAATCGCTCTCGTGCTGACGGTCTTCCCGAAGCCTTCGTCCAAGAAACCGATCGCGTCACCGCAGGCGCCGGGAGTCGTGGCGCCGAAGCTCACGCCGGTGGCATGCGGCGCGAAGATGCCGGCCGCCGCCGGGACGCGAAAGGACGCGTACGGCGCGCCGGGCGACATGCACCTCGACTCGAAGAAGCACTACACGGTGCAGATGAAGACGTCGTGCGGTGAGATCGACATCGCGCTGGACGTCGTGCACAGCCCGAAGACGTCGAACTCGTTTGCGTTCCTCGTGGCGCAGAAGTTCTACGACGGGCTCGTCTTCCACCGGATCTCGCCGAACTTCGTGATCCAGGGCGGCGACCCGAAGGGCAACGGCCAGGGCGGTCCGGGCTATCAGGTCGTCGAGGCGCCTCCGTCCACGTTCAAATACAAGAAGGGAACCGTTGCGATGGCCAAGGGGGGCGCCGATCCGCCCGGTGCGTCGGGGTCGCAGTTCTTCGTCGTGTCGACTGATCACGGCGAGTCGGTGCTGACCCCTGACTACGCGGTGCTCGGAACCGTGACAAAAGGAATGGACGTCGTCGGCAAGATCACGGGTCTTGCGACCGGCGACATGACGCCGCCCAAGGCCTACGCGTACATCGAGACGGCGACGCTCGTCGTCACGTAGTGAATCAATCCTTCGCGCCGGCGGACGGCGTCCACATCCGCATCCACCACCTCGGCGGCGACGGACCGCCGCTGCTGTGCGTGCACGCGACCGGTTTCCACGGACGCATCTGGGAGCCGTTCGTCCCGCAGCTGCGCGAGCACTTCAGCGTGATCGCGCTCGACCAGCGCGGCCACGGTGACTCGGACAAGCCCGACCACGGCTACCAGTGGGCGCGTTTCGGCGACGACGCGCTCGCGGTGGTCGAGCATCTGGGGCTGGAGCACGTGGCGGCGCTCGGTCACTCCGCCGGCGCCGCGGCGCTCATTTTCGCCGAGACGGCGAAGCCCGGCACGTTCGAACGTCTCGTCCTCATGGACCCGACGACGCTGCCGACGGAGTTCCGCCGACTGACGGCGCACATGGAGAATCCGATGGCGGAGCAGGCACGCAAGCGCCGCTCGATCTGGGACTCGCCGGAACAGATGGTCGAGCGGCTGCGCAACGGCACGCCGTTGTCCGGCTGGCGCAAGGACTTTCTCGATGCGTACGCCATCTACGGGACAAGGCCGCTGCCGGACGGCACCGTCGAGCTCAAGTGTCCGCCCGCCGTCGAGGGCCAGATCTACGCGGAGGCCGGGAGCAACGACGGGTGGGAACGTCTCGCCGACATTGCGTGTCCGACGCTGCTGCTGACGGGCGAGGATTCGCCGATGTGGAGCGGGGGACGAAACCTCGAGGCACTCGAGCGCCTCCGCAACGGACGCGGGGCAACCATTCGCGGGGGCCACTTCTTTCCGATGGAGAACCCCGAGGACACGTTGGCCGAGGTTGTGCCGTTTCTGCTCGAGCGGCGGTAGGGCAATAAGAGCAAAACCAAAGGCACGTGGAAAACCCAAAGCAGACCTTGCTTTAGCCGCGCGCTTCGCGCGCGGCTAAAGCACTTGAACACGCGCTGCCATGTCGTCCGGCTTCGGGTTCTTCGCGTCGCTCGTGTGGAGCGTGCAGTAGAGAACGAACGTGCCGGGCCGGTCGGGAACGCGCACGGTCAGCCTGTCCCCGGGTTGTGTGCGCTTGTCGATGCCGAGGGCGTCGATGGTGAACGTGTGGACGAAGGGATCGTCGTTGCGCACGAGCACCGTCGAGCCCCGACGCAGCACATAGTGCTTTGCCGTGAACTTGAAGCTCTTCATGACCACCGTCGACTCGGCCCCCGAGGCGCCGACGGTGGTGCGCGACGTCAGCGTGAGCACCCCCGACAGCACCGCGAGCACGACAACCGCCGCGAGGGCGACACGGATAGCGCCACGTTCCCGCCCGGCGGGCGACCTTCCGGTGTGACCGCGGCGGCCGGCCACCAGCGCCGCGATGCAGGAACCGAAAGCGAGCAGCGCTCCCGGCACGACGAGAACCGCCGGCATGAAGTCGAAGAAGCTCTTGAAGGACGCGATGCTGAACGCCGTCCAGGACAGCATCATCACGAGAGCCACGGCCACGACACAGCCGGTCAGCTTCGCCCACCAGCCGAACGGCCAGACCACACCCGCGCCGACGAGCGCAACCGCCGCGACGACGAGCAGGAAGGGACGCTCCTGTGGGTTCAGCCCGAAGGCGGTGATCGCCAGGAGCAGCAGCACCGCACCGGCCGCGCTGAACGCCAAACCGAGGACGGCGAGACTGGTCCACCGTGCCCTCATCCCCGCACGGTAGGAAACGACCCGTTACGAAGCCGTTACAGCGTCGATTCCGGCTTGTAGACGCCCCACTCTTCGCGCAGCACGCCGCAGACCTCGCCGAGCGTCGCCATCCGGCGGAAGGCCTCCTTCATCGGCGGGAGCAGGTTGTCCGTGCCCTTCGCCGCCGCTCGCACGTCCTCCAAGGCCTCCTTGACGGACGGGTTGTCGCGCTCCGCCCGAATGCGCTCGAGCTTTGCCAACTGGCGGCGTCCGATCTCGGGATCGAGCTTCAGCGTCTCCGTCGGCGTTTCGTCCTGGATCGTGAACTTGTTGACGCCCACGACGATCTGCTCGCCGGCTTCGATGCGCTTGGCCTCGCGGTAGGCCGACTCTTCGATCTCGTTCTTCATCCACGTGATCGACTCGACCGCACCGCCCCGCTTGATCACGCGCTGCAGCAGCTCGTCGGCTTCTTTTCCGACCTGCTCGGTCAGCGACTCGACGAAGTACGAGCCGGCCAGCGGGTCGACGGTGTCGGCGACGCCGGTCTCGTAGGCCAGCACCTGCTGCGTGCGCAACGCGATGCGGGCGGAGCGCTCTGTCGGGAGGCCGAGGGCCTCGTCGAAGGAGTTGGTGTGCAGCGACTGCGTGCCGCCGAGCGCCGCGGCCATGGCCTGGTAGGACACGCGCACGATGTTGTTCTCGGGTTGCTGCGCCGTGAGCGTGCAGCCGTCCACCTGCGTGTGGAAGCGCAGCATCATCGAGCGCGGGTCCTTCGCC
>Ga0070741_10011548_pt1 | contig 16278 bp, 17 predicted proteins | sample Coa_R1_4_FD_66440 | JGI IMG/M metagenome (GOLD analysis project Ga0070741, IMG submission 66440) | Surface soil microbial communities from Centralia Pennsylvania, which are recovering from an underground coalmine fire - Coalmine... | ecosystem: Environmental > Terrestrial > Soil > Unclassified ...
CGGCGTTGCCGCTGCCGCATCGTTCCGCTATCTCTAGCGCAGGCGCCCGTAGCTCAGCTGGATAGAGCGTTGCCCTCCGAAGGCAAAGGTCGGACGTTCGAATCGTCTCGGGCGCGCCATATTTTTCAAGAAGTTAGCTGCTCTACCCTTTGAGCCGATTCACTCCGGGTAGCACCGGGGTAGCACGCTCTTCGAAATTTGCTCGTCTGGCGCTCAATGCGATTGCCGCTTCCATCGATGCCGCCCGGCGTTTCTCAAGATAGATAGAGATAGGAAGATAACGGTAGTTCGCTTTCCTCGGAGCCGCCTTCGCACAAACGAAGGAAGGCGGCGATGAGGAATGCGAACGGGCTTTCCTTGGTGAGCCTGAGCCACTGAAGTAGCTGCTCGCTACCGAGCGTCGTTCGGAATGTTGTGCTTCAATCTTTGGTGCTCGACACGATGACAAGTCGGACAGAGCAAAGCAAAGTCCTTGATCGTCGTATAGCGCTCGCCCTCATCCAGGGGGTTCTTGTGGTGAACGTCCAACAAGGTCCGGGGGCTGACCTTCGTTGGGTCCAGGACCGTTGCAGGGTTAAAACCGCAGTCGTCGCACAACAAGCTGCCAGACCGTCTTCGCTCGCGAATGAACTTGTCGGCGAGCCACGCCGCGCGCAGGCGTATCTTCGCTTTGCGCTCTTCGGTCATTCCCTCTAATGCGCGGTCGTTGAGGTCGGACCCAATCAATTTCGCGGTGCGCGGGTCTATCTCGCTCTGCTCTGCAAGGCGAATCTCGTCCTCGATCCCAATCCATGCGTTCGATGTGCTCAGCGGCTCAAGTTCGAGCGAAGCCACCGCCGCTCGCTCATCGTCATTCAGCACACGCAATGTGGCGGAGGAACGCTGGTACAGACGGCGGTACATGGCATCGCCCAACACCGCCTTCGCCTTCGGACGGCCGACAATCCGGTAGGATTCGACGATAGGGGAATGCCACTGACCACCGGTAACGATTTCCGTCCTGAGCCCACATGTCTTGAAGGCGCTTGAAGTCGTCTTCGCCGATGATGGTTTCAAGATCGCGGGCGGTTGTTCTGAGCTTGTGAACGGCTTTGAAACGCCCCGCCAACTCTTTGTGGGCCTCGCGCTCTTGCAGATACCCCGGATCATTTTCAAAGCCCGCGTTCGGCTGGCTGAACTGTTCCGTGATGTATTCGATGACGTAGCCGTTCCCGAATTGGCGCTGAATTGTGCTCTGGCACATGTTCCGGGCGGACTGGTCACCCCCGGTGGGGGTGAACCCAAGCCAAGTCGTGCCTGCAAGCCAATCGGCCTTTGAGGCGGCAACGGGGGCCGGGAGGTCGCTAACAAGAAGCTTGGTGGTCATGGTCGATTAGATTTACCGGCACGAGAGGCCGCACAATGCCTGTTCCCTTGGTCGTTGGCAAAAAATAAATACGAGGCGCTCTCAAGCCATATTGACTCACCGCTAGAATTTTGACAGTTTGAGCCATGCTCGAACTACGAGAAATCGCGACCGTCTTTTCCGGCATCCCGGCGCGGGAGTCAAAGAAGGGCTCCGCGCGCCTTATGAGGCTCGCCGACCTGACGGATGTAAAGGCTGGGCGGGTGCCTGCGATGGTGCGCGGCGAGCCCCCTGAGGTTGCGCGTGCTTTGCCAATCGAAGACGGCGACCTTATCGTCGCCGCGCGCGGTAACAGCACCGATGTTTGCGCGGCCAACGACGGCATCCTTGGGGCCTTTATTTCGCTCGACCTTTATCTCGTCCGACCGCAGCCGAAGCGCATCGACTCGGAATATCTGCGGGCCTTCCTTGAGCTTCCCGCCACTCAGGCGGTTCTCGCGAGCGAAAAGCAGGGAAGCGGTCTGGCGCGCCTGCCGAAAGAGGCTTTGGAGAAGACGGCAATCCCGGTGCCGCCCCTGCATCGGCAACGGCTCATCGCCGGATTGGCTCGTTCCTTTGAAGACGAGCGAAAGTTGCTGAAGAGGCTCGGCGAACTGAAAGAAAGTCTCGGGCGCGAGGCGCTTAGCCGCGCCATCAGAGGCGCAGAAGCGAATTTTTCAAGGAGGTCTGCATGACCGCTCTTCGTCAAGAAGACATTCTGGCTGCTGTATGGCGGGCCTGCGATACGTTCCGTGGCGCAGTCGATGCCACGCAGTACAAGGATTACGTCCTCACTATCCTCTTTCTCAAATACATCAGCGATGTCCGCAGGAAGCATGTCGAGGAATTCCGCCGGGAGTACGGCGGCGATGAGTTGCGCATTCAGCGCCGGCTTGATCGCGAGCGCTTCAAGCTGCCCTCCGTTGATATCAAGAATGCAAAGACGAACGAGGTTGAGGAAAGCTTCCTCGGCGATTTCTACAGCCTTCATGAGCGCCGGACGCGCGACAATGTCGGCGAACTGATCAATATCGTTCTCGACGCGATTGAAAAAGCGAACGAAGGCAAGCTTGGTGGCCTCTTCCGCGCAATCGACTTCAACTCGGAATCGAACCTCGGGCAGACCAAGGACCGCAATCGCAGACTGCGGACGCTGCTTGAAGATTTCGCCAAGCCCGGCCTCGATCTTTCGGACACCTCCGAGGATGTTTTGGGCGATGCGTACATCTTCCTGATCGAGCGTTTCGCCTCCGATGCCGGGAAGAAGGCCGGAGAGTTCTTTACGCCGCGCAAGGTCTCCGAGGTGTTGGCCAGGCTGGCGGGTCCAAAGTCCGGCGACCGCATTTGCGATCCGGCTTGCGGCTCCGGTTCGCTCTTGCTCCGCGCGGGTGAGGAGGTCGGCGACGGCAACTTCCAGCTCTTCGGGCAAGAGTCAAACGGTCAGACGCGGGCGCTCGCCCGCCTTAACATGCTGCTGCATGGACAAGACAGCGCGCGCATCGATTGGTGCGACACGCTCAACTCGCCCACGCTGATCGAAAGCGATCACCTCATGCGCTTCGATGTGGTGGTCGCCAATCCCCCGTTCAGCCTCGACAAGTGGTGGGATGAGAACGGCGGTGCCGATCCCTACAAGCGCTTCACGCCGCACATGCCGCCCAAGAGCCGCGGCGACTACGCGTTCATCCTGCACATGCTGGCGATCACCCGGCCGGTGACCGGCCGCATGGCGGTGGTGGCACCGCACGGCGTCCTGTTCCGCTCCGGCGCGGAGGGGCGCATTCGAGAAATGCTCATCCGGCAGAACAGCCTCGATGCAGTTGTCGGTCTTCCGGGGCAGCTTTTCCCGACCACGGGCATACCGGTCTGCATTCTTGTCTTCGACCGCTCCCGCGAGACAGGCGGCATGCGCGCCCACGAGCGCGACGTGCTGTTCATCGACGCCAGCCGCGATTTCGAGCCGGGCAAGAAACAGAATCGGCTGCGCGATGCGGACGTGAACAAGATCGTCGAGACCTACCGCACGCGGGCCGAGCGCGAGCGCTACTCGCACAAGGCGACGTTCGAAGACATGGAAGCCAACGGCTTCAACCTCAATATCCCGCGCTACGTCGATACGTTTGAGCCCGAGCCCGAAGTCGATCTTCAGGCGGTCCAAAATGAAATCCGCGATCTCGAAAAGCAGCTTGCCGAGACGCGGGAGAAGATGAACTTCTATCTGAAGGAGCTGGGCATCAATGTCTGACGCTCCCTCCCGCTCCCCGTCGCGGCGTGGTCGCACGCTGAAGCTCTATCTCGCCGATGGCACGCCGTCCGGCGTCATCACGGCGGAGCTTGGTGTGTCGTCGGTGCGGGCTGCGGTGGCCTCGCGCACGGCGCTGCCGGAACTGATCCGCCGGGAGGAAGCGACCCGCACGGGCGTCTATCTGCTCGTAGGGCCGGACCCTGATTTGCCGGGACGCAAGCTCGTCTATGTCGGCGAAGGCGATCAGGTGAAATCCCGGCTCGCCGCGCACGATGCGGATGAAGCGAAGGAATTTTTCACGCGCGCGGTGCTGATCGTTTCCAAGGACGAGAACCTCACCAAGGCGCATGGGCGATATCTGGAAAGTCGGATCATTGCGGCGATTCGTGGCGCGGGCCGGGCGAAGTTGGTGAATGGCACGGAGCCGCCGTTCAAGGGCCTTCCGGAACCGGAAATCGCCGACATGGAGCGGGTGCTCGATGAAATCGAAATCCTGCTGCCTGTTCTGGGCTTTGATGTGTTGCGACCGGCCGGTCAAGAAGCAGGCGCGCCGAACTGGGCTGAAGCCGGCGAGCGGGGAACGCCCCCTCTTGCGGCAAGTCAGGATGCGCTCTTCCTCTTCACAGAGTCTGGGACGGATGCGAAGGCGCGCGAGGCCAGTGACGAATTCGTCGTCCTGGCAGGCTCGATTGCCAAGGCGCAGGAAGTGCCGAGCTGCGGCGAAGGACTGAAGCGCCGCCGTGCCCAACTCATCGCCGATGGCATCCTTGCGCCAGCGGACGATAGCAAGTTCCTCCGCTTCACGGCGGACACGGCATTCGACTCGCCCTCCGGTGCGGCCGGCGTCGTCTATGGCGGCAATGTCAGTGGAAACCGTTACTGGCGTCATGCCACCACGGGCCAGACCTATGGCGACTGGCGCAAGCGTCGAATTGGCGACGGCGGTGCGGCATGAGCGACGACACGGAAATCGCCGACATCGAGAACCCGAGTGCTTACCCGCCGAGCATTCAGGCGGGCATCCCGAAGCTTGGCGTAACCCCAAAGGGTTGGACACGCTTTCTATTGGGCGATCTTCTGCGCAAGGTTGAGAGACCCGCCAAGCTCGTCGATGCCGAAACGTACCAGCTCGTCACGGCAAAGCGAAATCGAGGCGGCATCGTCGCGCGCGAGAATTTGCGCGGCGATCAGATCAGAACGAAGACCCAATTCTATGTCGAAACAGGCGACTTCCTGATCTCCAACCGACAGATTTCCCACGGGGCTTGCGGCGTCGTGCCGGCGAGCTTGCATAGGGCTGTTGTCTCAAACGAATATACGGCCTTCCACACATCTGACGCGCTCGATCCGCGATTTCTGAACGCCCTCTCGCATTCCGTTTATTTCCAGCAGACATGCTTTCATTCGAGCGTCGGCGTGCATGTCGAAAAGCTCGTGTTCCGTTTGGAGAACTGGCTTGATTGGGAGTTCGATATTCCCCCTCTCCCCGAGCAACGCCGCATCGTGGCCGTGCTCGATGCGTGGGATCGGGCCATCGATCAAACCGAACGATTGATCGCCGCCAAGCGGCGGCGGTATCGCGGATTGATTGCGCGATATGCCGCACAATTCCACGGCGAGCGAATGGAGTTCGGCGAACTTGTAAATCTTATCTCCGACCGCGTTCAACCAGGCGCAGGAAACGCTCCGGGCACGAGCATAGAGCTTGAAAACATCGAATCGGAGACGGGCCGCATCCTTGGAAGTGAGAACGTCTCCGGCGACTCTGCGCTTCGCTCACGGTTTGAGGCTGGAGATACTCTGTTTGGAAAACTTCGCCCCTATTTACGCAAGTTCGCAACCCCCACCTTTGACGGAATTTGCTCTACCGAAATCTGGGTCCTTCGCGCCGCCGAAGGAAAGCTCGTCCCATCACTGCTGTTCTATCTCGTACAGACACCCGAGTTCGAAGCGGCCGCGACAAAGCAGAGTGGATCGCGGATGCCACGTGCAGACTGGGACCTTGTAAGTACGACGCCGGTTCCCTGCCCTCGCGATCTAGCTCGCCAGTTGGAAGCAGCAACCATGCTATCCGCGGCAATAAATGTGCTCCATCCGGAAATGGTGAAATTGGATGCTCTCCGCACTCAAAAGCGCGGGCTGATGCAAAAACTGCTCACTGGCGAATGGCGGCTCGGTGAGCGGTTCGATCCGCCGATGCTCGCGCCTCGCGCCGCCCGCGTAGGGGGTGCGGCATGACCTTCAAGCTGATCTCCTTCGACGAAGCCCTCAAGGCCGCGGAGCAATACGGCAAGAAGCATCTTCTTCTCGGCAACGGCTTCAGCATTGCCTGCAAACCGGACATTTTCGCTTATGGCTCGCTTTTCGAGGAAGCGAAGAAGACGATGTCCAAGGAGTTAGCCGCGATCTTTGCGGCGATGGGAACTCAGGATTTCGAGGAGGTTATCCGGGCATTGCAGCACGCAGCCGCGATTGTCAGTGTCTACCGCCCCAGGTTTACAACCACTCAGCGCTTGCTTCTCAGCGATGCAGACAAGCTCAAAAAGGACCTTGTCGAGGCGGTGGCGGGACGGCATCCGGCTCGCCCCAATGAAATCTCCGATAACAGGTACCACGCCTGTCGTACTTTCCTAGCCAATTTCATCGGCGATGGCGTTGGTGGAAAAATCTACACGATGAACTACGACCTCCTCCTCTACTGGGCGGTGATGCACGAAGAGGAGGACCCTGCAAATCTGATTTCCCTACAGCACGATGACGGCTTCAGAAAAGACGGCGACGACTACGACGCGCCATATGTTGAATGGCAGGGCGAAGGCGCGGCTCATGGCCAGTGCATTCATTATCTTCACGGCGCGCTGCATCTGTTCGATGCTGGCCACCAGCTCCAAAAGTACACCTGGGTGAACACCGGCAAGGCGTTGGTGGATCAAGCCAACGAGGCGCTGAAGAATAATTTCTTCCCCTTGTTTGTGGCTGAAGGCGACAGCAAGAGCAAGTTGACCAAGATTCAGCATAGCGCCTATCTACACCACTGCTTCAAGAGCTTCGCCGGGGTTTGCCAGACCGGTTCAAGAAACGGCACGGCTCTGTTTGTTTATGGCCATTCGTTTGCGAAGAATGACGCTCACGTTCTCGATCAGATTGGGCATGGCAAGGTCAGCCATCTATTTGTGAGCCTCTACGGCGATCCCGGCAGCAAAACGAATCTGGCGATCCGCGCTGGTGTGGAACGTATTGCGGCGCTCAGGCCGAAAATATTTACAGGTTTGAAGTTCGATTTCTTCGACGCTGCCTCGGCCAAGGTGTGGGGGTGACGATGTCTGCCTCTCCCAAATTCACCACCTCGGAAGCTGGTGGTCCCCAGCTTCAGGCTCTCAACACGCTGGTCAATTGCGGCTGGCGCTATGTGACCCGCGCCGAAGGGGACCAGTGGCGCGACGGGAGGCGCACGCTGCCCTTCCTTGAATCGCAGCTTCGCGCCGATCTTGCCCGCATCAACCGCATCCAGCACGACGGGCGGGCGCACCCGTTCTCCGAGGCCAACATCGACACCGCCGTTCGGCGGCTTACAGATCGCATTCCGGAGGGCGTCGTCCGCGCCAATGAGCGAATGACCGATGACCTGATGCTCGGCATCGCTTTGCCGCAGACAATCGGCGCGACCGCGCGCGAGTGGCCGTTCAAGTTCATCGATTGGGACGACTGGCGGGCCAATACTTTTCAGGTGACGAGCGAATATACGGTGACCGAAGCCGGCGGGCCGACGATCCGTGTCGATCTCGTGCTCTTCGTGAATGGAATCCCGCTTGGCATCATCGAAGTCAAAGCCTCGCATGTCTCTTCGGAGCAAGGCGTCAGCCAGCAAATCCGCAACCAGAAGACCGGGGAAGGCGTTCCCGCTCTCTTTTATTCGGCGCAACTCCTGATCGCCGCCAATAGTCACGATCCGCGCTACGGGACGGTAGGAACACCGCGCAAACTCTGGAGCGTATGGAAAGAGAAAGAGGATACGGCGGACTTCATCTCCCAGGTCGTCAACCGGCCGCTCGATAGCGTCGAAGGCAAGCGTGTTGCGCCCGATTTCGCGCCCTATATGAAGCGACACCACGGCCTCATGGAGGAGCACCGCTTCGTTACGCCGCTCGACGAGACTTTGGTCGGGCTGTGTCGCCCCGAACGGTTCATTCGACTCGTTCGGCGCTACATGCTGTTCGACGGACCGCAAAAGAAGGTTGCCCGCTATCAACAGGTCATAACCGTCGAAAACCTGCTGAAGCGCGTCGAAGAGAAGGATGCGAAGGGCAGGCGCAGGGGCGGCGTCGTTTGGCACACCCAAGGCTCAGGTAAGAGCCTGACAATGGTGATGCTGGCGAAGGCCATCGCCATGAAAGTGCCCGCTGCGCGAATCGTCATCGTCACGGATCGGACCGATCTCGACGATCAGATATCGAAGACCTTCAAGGCAACCGGGCAGGAACCGAAGCGCGCGGCCACGGGCGAGCACCTGCTTTCGCTGATCGAGAACAAGACGCCCGTCATCACCACCGTCATTCATAAATTCAGGGCCGGACTGAACAAGCGGCGCGTTGCCGACAACTCGGCGGACATATTCGTTCTCGTCGATGAGAGCCACAGGAGCCAGTACGGCAATCTCGATAGCCTGCATGCCCGCATGCGCGAGGTGCTGCCCAATGCGTGCTTCATCGCCTTCACCGGCACGCCGATTGCGAAAAGGGAGAGGAGCACCTTCGCCAAGTTCGGCGAGCTGGTCCAGCCTTCCTATTCGATGCGCAATGCGGTCGAGGATAAGGCAGTCGTGCCGCTCCTCTATGAGGGCCGCGAGGTCGTGACCGATGTCGATGAGAGTCAGATTGATCGCTGGTTCGAGGTTCACACGCGCGATCTTTCCGACGAGCAGCGTGCCGATCTAAAGCGCAAGATGAGCCGCGCGAGAGAAATTGAAGGCATCGAATCGCGCCTTCAATCCATCGCCTTCGATGTAGGCCAGAATTTCGCGACCAACTTCAAGAGAACCGGGCTTAAGGGACAGCTCGCGGCGCCTTCAAAGCGCGCGGCCATCCAGCTCAAGAAGCTGTTCGACACGTTCGGGGTGGTGACCACCGAGGTTGTCATTTCCGCACCGGAAATGCGCGAAAGCGAAGACGAGGTCGATGAGTCCGACGACGACATCGTCCGGTCCTTCTGGCGCAAGATGATGGAGCGCTACGGCGGCGAAGAGGCCTACAACAAGACCATTATCGAGCAATTCAAGGGGCCGGGCGATCCCGACATCGTCATTGTCGTCGATAAGCTGCTGACCGGCTTTGATGCCCCCCGGAACACCGTTCTCTATCTCGCTCGCCGCCTGAAGGAACACGCACTCTTACAAGCTATCGCGCGCGTCAATCGCGTGTTCGACGAAGAGGGCGCGCCCGATAAACCTTTCGGTTTCATCATCGACTACAACGGCATTCTGAAAGACCTCGCCGATGCGCTGGCGAGCTATGATGCCCTTCAGGGTTTCAGCGAGGAAGACATCGCTCGGAGCGTCACGGCGATTCAGGATGAGGCCGCGAAGGTTCCGGCTGCACACGCGGCGTTGCTGGATATCTTCAAGGGCGTTTCGAACACGTTCGATGCGGAGGCTTATGCACGTCTCCTTTCCGATGAAGAAGCGAGGGACGATTTCTACCGGCGACTCTCTGAATTCTCGCGTGCGTTCACCGTCGCTCTTGCCTCTCCAAGTTTTGTTGAGGGTACGAAACCGGACCTGCTCAAACGCTGGAAGGATGATCTCGGACGATTTACCTCACTGAGGGCTTCCGTGAGCCTGCGCTATAGCGAGCGCGTAGATTGGCGAGAATACGAGAAGCGAATCCGTCATTTGCTCGACCGGCATGTTGTTTCGCGGGAGGTCGTTGGTGTCGTCGAGCCCCTGAATATTTTCGACGATATTGCCATCGAGGCGCGCCGGAAGGACAAGGTCGAAACGGATGCGTCGATTGCGGACACCATCGCCCATCAGCTAACCCGTTCCATTGAAGAAAAGTGGGACGAGGACCCGATCTTCTTCGAGAAGTTCTCGAAGCTGATTCAGGCCACGATAGCCGATTTCCACAAGGGCCGGATCGATGAATTGTCCTATCTCGCGAAGATACGCGAGCTTCGGGACAAGGTTCAAAATCGGCAGGACGACACCGATCAGACGCCTGCCCGCGTTCGCAGCGATAGTCACGCTCAAGTGTTCTGGAGGCTGGCTCGTAGGAATCTCGACGGCGTCGGCCTCGCCGATCCGGAGTTGGCTGCGGATATCGCTCTCGAACTGAGCACGATCATCCAACGCCGCCGAAAGGTCGGCTGGCAGAATGATCGCGATGTCGAAAATGCAATCCGCAATGACGTTGACGACTTCTTCTTTGAGGAGTTACGAGCCAAGCGCGGGCTGATCATCGATCCGGGCATACTCGACACGATTGTCGATGACGTACTCGCTTCTGCACGGGTAAGGCTGGCACAATGAGCAAACTAGCCAGACAAATCGACGTTGCGGAACAGGTCGCGATTGCTTGGGGCTCGCGTGAGATAGCAGCGAAGCTCTGTAGGACTGATCGGCGGGTTCTGAAAATAGAAATCGAACCCAGTGGGCAAGTCACGGTGTTTGCCCCAAGCGATGCGCCCTCAGAGGCCATCACACTCCGATGTCAGCGCAAAGCTCCGTGGGTCTTCCGTGAGCTAGACCGGATGCAGGCTGGGCCGGCCTTCACACCTGAAAGACGTTATCTCTCGGGGGAAACGCATCTTTTCGCTGGCCGTCCCTATCGGCTAGCAGTTGAACGGTCAGACGATCCTTTTGTGCGGATCGACGGGGCGCGGCTTATCATCGGCGCACGCGAACCAAACAATGTTGCACACTGCCGGCAGCTCCTGACTGCGTTTTATGCAATCGAAGCCCGCTCTCTCTTTCCCGAACGCCTGAGCGCGGTGGTGTCGCCATTCGAACGAAGGGGCCTGAAGCGACCTCATTTAATCATCCGCCACATGACCAAGAGATGGGGCAGCTATACGCCTAGCGGGAATATAACGCTCAACGTTGACCTCGTGCGGGCCGGTCCAGACCTGATCGACTATGTGATTTGTCATGAACTCGCTCACGCCTTTCATAGCGATCACAGCGAGGAATGGCGAAATCTTCTATCCAGTGTGATGCCGGATTGGGAGGAGCGGAAGCTACGGCTTGAAGGGACGCTCCGTTGATGCTCGTTCGGATTGACAGCACCGCGGTTTCAGTACGGACCTGTCTGTCAAAGCGAAGCAACCGCCTCGGCTTGGATAACGGTGATTTCAAGCTCTCGGTCATCCATTGCACTAGCCGCCGCATTCAAGCGGTCCCTCATCAGTGACCGCCTAGACCGCTTTACCTCCGGTCCGAAACCCAATAGTTCATTGGGCGTCGTTTCCAAAACCTTTGCGATCCGAACGAGGGTCGCCAAATCCGGCTCGTTCCTTCCGGCCACATAGTGCGCATACCGCCGTTCGCTGAGGCCCATTCTCCGGGCTATCTCCGCGTGGGCTAGCCCCAGCTCTTCCGCACGCCTTCTCAGATTTTTGGCCAGTGTGTCCATGGGAACAAAATGTTCCTGACACGCTGAACTAGTCTATGTATTATATGTTCAGTTAAATGAGAACTATTCCTGTGGTATAGGGATGGATCAATCCTCAGTCCTCAAATTGCTCCTGGTAGGGGTCGCCCTGTCCCCGATCTGGGGCGCGCTCCTCTGGGAGCTATGGGACGGAGGCGTCCGGCCTCGCCTCGTTCCGCGTGCGGAGATTGATGCAATGTCTGCCGCGATGCTCGCCCGGCATGGGGATAGAGCAGAGGAGATGGCCTTCATCGAAGAAGATCGCGCATGGCGCTATTCGGACAGTTTCGCGCAAGGGAAGTGGCGGCGGGTGCGGAAGCGGATCGAGGGGATGCGAGTTGATGGCTTTTCTCCGGACACGCTTAGTCTGCCTGATACGTCATCGGGCCTGAACGCAAGAGGGCATCACCCGTATGGATGATGCCCCCTCATATCCTTTATCTATCCAGGTCCGTTGAATGTCCAAACTTACTTGCGATCCGTTTCTCTCCAACTTTCCCTTCCAATTGTCCTATCTTCATTTTCCAGGTCCATCATGTCGATGAAATGTGGGTTGCTTGGGATTGCCGGGTGCTCTTTTTCGTACAAGGAACGCGTCTCGGCCCCGGCATGAGAACAGTCGTTTCAGGGAGCGCCGACCATGAAAGATCGCCGTCGCTCGCAAATACAGACTCCCTGAGTCTGCAACAGAAATTCCGAACCACGATTCCACGGTGGCCATGCTCGGTTTTCGAACCATAGTCTCGCGCGCTTTCGCGGTCCTTTCACGTTTATTTCTTCTATTTCATCGCCCAATAGATGCACCGGAGAAAATCGGGCGTCCTGCGACGTATCATTCGTTTCGTAGTGTTTTCTCGTCCTATTTCATTGCGGCCGGGATGAAGCGGAATCATTGGGAGTCGTTGGAGCTTCCGACCGAATTCGAATTTGTTTCGCATTTCATTCGAAGCGGCGCCCCGCGACACTATTGCCTTCCGATGTTCATGGCTTGTGCGGTGAAACGCGGCCTTCCACGCCACCGTGCGGGCCTTCACCGGAGGTGCATGGTCCGAGGGTAATAACAGGGTAATCGTCCAACACGGCATCATTCGGTTTCGGCATCGTCTGCCGATAGAGACTGAGCAATCGCGCTTGCCTCATTGTGCAGCCGATGGAGATATTCACGCGCGGCCTGCCTGGCGTCTTCAAGGGTCCAGTTTCCCGCGCGGCCAAGCGTGATCTTTTTGAGTCTCCCACCGGGCCAGCAATAGAGAACGAAACATTTGTATCCCGATGGCCGGACCCTGAGACCGAAGCCGCTGATTTTATGATCCCAGATCGTATATTCGGACATGCGAGGCAGTGCGTTCGCAACAGCGTCTTCCGTCAGGGGCGGGCGGACAGCAACCTCGATTTTCGTGAATGTCGAGCCCGGCGGAAAGAGAATGTCGTCTGGATCGCAGTCGGCAACGGGGACGGCTTCCTGCTTTACGACTTTGGGCGGCTCATCGCGAAAGGCGCGCTTGGCGTAGGAATGCGAATAGCCTTGGAGTCTGAGCGCCCAATAGCCGTCTTTCTCATAGCGAGGATCGTGCTCGGACTCGGGGCGGCGTCGCAATCGCCTCATGATTTGCTGAGGTTTGGGATTCTTACGAGCCTGCACCGAAGGCCTCCCAAGTAGTCATGTGCCGCCGGTGGTGAACCGGCGGCACACTGAGTTGCGGTTACTCGCGCCGAATTTCGGCGACATCCGCGCCGAGGTAACGCGCGAGCTGCGGCACGGTCGCGGTCGTGTAAACGCTCGGCCCAGCCGCGAGATACACGATTGCGCCATCCGCCCCGTTCGCGCGTCCGCCCGCGATCTGGCTGCGGCGCAGGAGAGCGCCGCCACCCGATGCCGCCGGGAGCATGATGAAGTTGTCTTCGGCTTCGATGTCATCACGCATGATTTGGTCCTTTCCGTTTGCTGTGAAAGGGCGAGACCATCCCCGCCCCTTCAACACAAACCAGGCCTATTGGTGGTGTCAAGTTTTTGATTTCATTGTATAATTTCTGTTTTGCTGGCGCCGGACATCACGCGTCCGCGAAAGGCAACCCCTCGCCGGATCGAAGATAGGAACGTGGTGGCCTCAGCCGCGTGTCGTCTGTGTCGGGATCGCTGGATGAGGTCCAAGGTCCGCTGACACGGCGCGCCACCCAAGCGTCTAACGCATCGCGTCTGTAAAGAACCGCGCGCCCGCTCTTCCAGTAACGAGGACCGCCACCGGTCACGACCAGCTTGGCGAGCCATTTTTCGGAGCATGGCATTCCCCACTCGTCGCGCACGTATTTCGCAGCGACGCGGCGTCTGATGTAGATCGATTGCATCGGCAATCTCCCTTGCTCAGCTTCGCCGGAGATTTCCCGGCTGCGCTGAATACAGTCGTTCGTGTTTTGTCCGCGACGTGGAAACGGTACGTTCCAAAAGAAACTGGCGGTGTTGCCAAAATCACTCATCGCCGAGCGCCGACGCTATGACGTTCGCGATGTGCTCGGACGCGCGGCGTAGCGGGTCGTCCGCCAGATGCGCGTAACGCTGAGTGGTCGAGGGCGAAGCGTGGCCGAGAAGCTTGCCAAGCGCCAGCAATCCCATGCCGCTCGCTGCGCCAACAGATGCGTAGGAGTGGCGAAGATCGTGCAGCCGCAAGCCATCCAGCTTTGCGTATTGCGTGATGCGCCGCCACGGGCGGTTCAGGTCCGCGCGCGGCTTGTCCGGCTCCTTGCCCGCGATGACATATTCCCCGCATCGCTCCAATTGGTCGAGGATTGCAACTGCCGCTCCCGCAATAAGCACCTTCTTCCGCCCGGTCTTGCTGTCAGGCAGGTTGAGCACGCCACGCTCGAAATCCACATCCTCCCAGCGCAGATGCAGAATTTCGCGCAACCGGCAGCCTGTGACCATGAGAAGACGGATCGCGTCGGTGACGTGGCGCGGGAAGACTTCGTTCAAGTTCTCGGGCTTGACGGGCCGGTGCTTGGCCTTCTTTCCGTCGTTGAGATTCCAAGGAAGCCCCTCGGTCTCAGCCAAGCGCAGCGTTTCGCCCAAGCGGCGAAACTCGTCGGTCGTGAGAAAACGCTCACCCTTCTTGTCCTTGTAAAGTTGCACGCCCCGGCAAGGGTTCTCTTTCAGATATTCGCGGCGCACGGCATAGGAGAAGATGCCACCCAACAGGCGCACGGTTCGGGAGGCCGCGCCCCTACCGCCGCGCACAATCGACCGGCCATGCTTGCGCGTCTTGATGTTCCGCTTGGCCTTGCCCGTCGCCACGTCCCGTAGGAACTGGCTGATGTCGGCGCGGGTCACCGCACCGATACGCTTGCGCCCAAGCAGCGGGCGGACATGACATTCGATCCGGCTCACGTCACTTGCGAGGGTCGAGGGCTTCTTATGGTCCACGCCTTCGCGCATGTACTCGTCGCACAATTCGGAGACGGTCATTTCCGCGCGCACTCTCGCCCGCTGAAGCGCTACGTCCTCCCCAAGCTCGGCCTTCGCCAAAATCTTTTCGGCCTCTTCGCGTGCCTGCTCGACCGTGATCTTGCCAAAGACGCCGATGGTCACCTTGCGCGGCGTCGCGTTGCGGCCACCCGCTCGGTACATGACGATGAAAGATTTGTGTCCGGTGGCGCGCACGCGGCAGCCAAAGCCGGGCAGCTTCGCGCACCACACGACATAATCCTTGTCGCGCGGAGCGAGGTCATCGACGATCTGCTTTGTGAGCCGCTTTCCTGTCATTTCCCGACCTGTTTCCGAGGCGATGCCGTGAGGACACCGCTCCGTGCACAGGTCAAGGAAAACAGGAATTTTTCTGAAAAATCAAATGCTTAGGTAATGACTGGCGATCTCTGGTAATCACCGGAAACAAGTAAATTTTAGAGGCGCTGATAGACCGCGCGTGAGACATCGTTCGCGCCGTTTATGCAACGACGTGCGCGCGATGATCGGCCGAGCGCTTGCGTTGCCGCACGGTAATTGCAACGTCCACGTCCCGGCCCAAGCGGTCGAGGATCGCCATCAGACGGTCAACCGTGAAGCGGTCGAGATTGGCGTTGCGGATGCGCGAAAAGTCGGCCGCAGCGATGCGGGTCAGATTTTCGGCCTTGCGAACGGTGAGGTTGCCGTCATCGAGCGCCCGGACAATTTCAGCCGCAAGAAGCGCCTTGAGCTGCAAGGCCTCGGCATTCTCACGACCAAGGTCGCGAAAGACATTACCGCTGCCTCTGACGGTCCTAAGCTTACGAGCTTTCATCGCAGTTGTTCCCTTAGCCGTTTGACGCGTTCGCGCACCAAGTCGATTTCATGCTTTGGCGTGGCGATGCCTCTCTTGGATTTTTTCTGAAACGCATGAACGACCCAGATGTCCTCTCCCAGTTGAAGTGCGTAAACGACCCGGTACGCATCGCCTCGCGATTTGATCGCCAACTCCCAAATACCGCTTCCAAGACCTGTCAGCGGCTTTGCTATATCGGGCGTGGTACCCTCGGCGACATAGGTGAGTGCCGTGGCAGCGCGATCTTGGGCTTCTTTCGGAAACTCCAAATAGTCCTTCAGAGCCGCCTTTACCCAATTGATCTTCCGCGTGTTGCGGGTCATCCACGCTCCCTATGTAGTCATATTTGACAACAAATACAAGGAAAGAATCAGATGGCCATTGTAGCCAATGATCGCATGTGATCGGCCGTTCAGAGAAAATCCGGAACGGCTTGCGCCCGTCTCCGGGTAGCACCGGGGTAGCACGCTCGCGGTAATTTCGGGCGAACACCGGGGCACGTCAGGTTTACAATAGACAGAAATTCGTTAATAGCATCAACCAACTACGTGGCCTCCGGCGATCTTCGGCAATCTCGGGAAAAATGGCGATATCGCGCTCCGAAGGCAAAGGTCGGACGTTCGAATCGTCTCGGGCGCGCCATTGATTTTCAGCGCAAAAGCCGTGTTTCAGGGCGGCGCGAAAAGTTCCACGCCGCGGCCGCTTTTTTCAAGGAAC
>Ga0070741_10011549_pt1 | contig 16275 bp, 16 predicted proteins | sample Coa_R1_4_FD_66440 | JGI IMG/M metagenome (GOLD analysis project Ga0070741, IMG submission 66440) | Surface soil microbial communities from Centralia Pennsylvania, which are recovering from an underground coalmine fire - Coalmine... | ecosystem: Environmental > Terrestrial > Soil > Unclassified ...
CAGTTGGGATGTCCAAGTCGCCATCGCCAACTTCCACAGCTCGGTCCGACATCGCAGGCCCGAGGCGATTCCCCACTAGCCCTCCGGAGCCCGCCTCGCGCCGGAATTCTAAATTTCCACGCAGGAAACTGTGGGGTTCTGTACCGCCTCTGTCAAGAATTTCAACCGCTGTACAGGCATTTATCGATCACTGCGATCTGCATTTTTTATCCACCCTGACCTGCGCCTGGACTCATCCAATTCGTGTATGGTCGCCGACCTTCGAGGATGGCCGTTTACTTGCCCGTCCCCTGGCGATATGATTCCATCTCCAAAAATTCGAGAGGCTTCCCCGGCGAAAAACGAGGCCTTATGACCACCTCTCCCGACGAGAAGTTCTATCGCTCCCGCATCACCAAACGCATCGATCTTGCGCCCGACTTGTGGACCATCCGCCTCGCTCCCAATGGCCCCTTCCCCTTCGCTCCCGGGCAATACGCGACCCTGGGGCGCTTGGGACCGGACAAGCGCTCAGAACGCGCGTACTCCATCGTTTCTTCACCCTATGAGAGTGAGCTCGAGTTCTTCCTGGAGTTAGTTCCCAACGGAGAACTCACGCCCCAGCTCTACGATCTCAAGGAGGGCGATGAGTTGCTCATGCGCAAGGTCCCCAAGGGACGTTTCGTACTGGATACCAGGAACGGCCGTACCAATCACCTTCTGCTTTGCACCGTCACCGGCGTCGCGCCTTTCGTGAGCTACGCGCGCACTCTGTACCGCGACTGGAAAGAGGGTCGCTTCACCGGCGACCAGAAGCTTTACCTTCTGAACGGCGCCAGTCGCTCATGGGAATTCGGGTATCAGCGCGAAATCCAGCAGATCGCCGACGAGGTCCCCTGGCTCACTTATGTTCCGACCGTTAGCCGTCCCTGGGAAGATGAAACTTGGTCAGGCGAAACCGGCCGAGTCGATGACCTGGTGCGCAAATACACGGACCTGTGGCAGCTTACGGGAGAGAATTGCAACGGCTATCTATGCGGACATCCCGAGATGATTGAGCACTGCAAAGGCATCCTCAAGCGCCATGGATTTCCCAAGGAAGCTCTAAAAGAAGAGATCTATTGGATTCCGGCCAAAAAGGCTGTCGCCAGCTAAATTTTCGACATTGAGTTTAGATACCGACGATTTTGCTGCGGCGCTCCAGCAGGGTCGTGCTCCGCCAGACGCCGTTCAATTGTCCCACGCGTTCTCGCTTCCCAATTTCGCGAAAACCGCATGCGCGATGAAGAGCGATGCTGCCTGTGTTCTCAGGAAAGATCCCCGCCTGCAAAGTCCATATGCCCTGTCGCTCCGATTCCCTGATCAATGACTGCAACAGTGCCTTCCCGACCCCGGCTCCGCGCGCGCTGCTGGCGACGTAGACGCTGACTTCCGCGACCCCGGCGTACACTTTGCGGGTAGAAACCGCACTCAGCGCCGCCCAGCCGAAAACCTGTGCCCCATTCCGCGCCACCAATCGGCAGCACGCAAGGTGTCCACGATTCCACTTCTCCCAATCCGGAAGCTCGGTCTCAAACGTCGCGTTACCAGTCGCGATGCCCTCGCGGTAGATCTCGCGCACCGCAGCCCAATCGCCCTCAACCATTTTCTCGATGACAGCATTCATGACTCGATGGGATCAGGCGTCCAGACTGGCGGCTATCGCAAGTTCAGGATTAACGGAAACGTGCCTGCGCAACTCACGCGCTCTCCGCAGGAGCGAAAAAGACCAGCACTACCAGTTCCTCGGCAACGTCAAAGAAGCGGTGCTCGGCATTGGCTTCGACGAAAACAACGCTTCCACTGCCCACCGCCTGCTCTTCGGCGCCCACCTGCATGCGCGCGCGTCCCCGGACCACGTAATACAATTCATCTTCTTTGTGCGGATGCTGCGGATCCACCGCTCCCGCGGGAAGGACGTACACGCCGGCGCTCATTGCCGGCACGCGTAAGAACTCCAGGTATAGCTTTAGACGCTCCGCGCGCTCGCGGCTCAGTTCCGAGACATCGAAGAAGTGTTTCACCGCCCCGCCCTTGTGTTCTCGACCAGGATCAAGCAGAACTCGCCGCTCACTGGAACGCTCCCGCGAAGAAGATGTCAGTGTAGTGACGGACCAGGTCTTCCCCGCTGAGCGCGCCTTCGGGGTTATACCACTGGTAAATCCAGTTGATCATACCCAGCAGCGCGAATGCGGCCGCCCGTGGGTTCACGACGGCGCGAGATTGCCGGATTCGCTGAACTTCTGCCACCAGGTTCTCCACAAAATGAACGTAATCTTTCTTCCGCGCATTAATCCGCCGGCGCAGCGAGGGCGGCAGCGGATGATTTTCGTGCAGCATGACGGTGATCTCGCGATCGCGGGCGCTGAGCACCACGTTGATGTGCAGGCGAATCAGCGTGCGTAGCCGCTCTTCCGGATCGGGCACGCTCCGCGCTGGATTGATCACGTGCTCCTCGGTCAGGTCGAGGGCGTGATTCATGATGTTAAACAGGATTTCGTCTTTGCTTTGGAAATGATGATACAAGCCGCCCTTGCTCAGCTTGAGAGCCGCTGCGACGTCATTCATCGATGTAGCGTGATAGCCCTGCTGTTGGAAAAGACGGGCGGCGGTGCGCAAAATTTCCTGGCGGGAATCGATCAGGGTCTCGCGGCTCATCCGCCACTCATACTATCCAGTTGCGCTGGCGAATGCCAACGTCCCGGTTACTTCCGCTTCCCAAACCGTTTGGACGCCTGTTTCCGAGCTAATGTAACGCCCAACCGGACAACCAGTGTTGCTGCCTGAAATGACCTGCCCGGCAGAACACGCTCCAATTACCCCGTCTGTAGTCAGGGTTGCCAGTATGCTTCCGCGCGCTCTGGCTCGCACCCGGAGTGATGACTAGAGGAATTCAAGAGTTCCTGAGCACCCGCGCCAGAGAAGGTGGCTGGTGGCTTTTTTTAGGAAGTCCCGTCGCATGCAATGAATTCAGGAGATCATTGCACGACAAATCCCCCTTGACACAGACAGGCCCTAAACCGTACGATTTTGCCTGTTACAGACCGACCGGTCGGTCTCTACGCGGCCCCAAGTTGCTAGTTACAAAGGAGAAGACGTGGCCAAAGTATTTTACGAGAAAGATGCCCACCCAGAGGCCTTGAAACCTAAAAGCATCGCCATTCTGGGTTACGGAAGCCAGGGACACGCGCAGGCGCAAAATCTCCGCGACACCGGCTACAAGGTTATTATCGGTCTCGGCCCTGAACGTCCCTCGGCGCAGCAAGCCAAGGAAGGCGGATTCGCGGTATTCCCCCCTTCAGAGGCATGCCAGCGCGCCGACTGGATCCAGGTCCTCACTCCCGATGAGACCCAGGGCGAATTGTACGAAAGTGCGATCCGTCCACATCTCACGCGCGGCAAGATCCTAGGCGTCTCGCATGGCTTCAGCATTCACTTCAAAACCATCACTCCGCCGCCCGGCGTCGACGTTGTCATGATCGCGCCCAAGAGCCCGGGACATCTGCTGCGACGGGTTTACGCGGAGGGCCGCGGCGTTCCCTCTTTACTGGCGATCTTCCAGGATGCGAGCGGTCGCGCCCATGAGTACGCGCTTAGCTACGCCTATGGAATCGGGTCCACCCGCGCCGGTGTTCTCGAGACTACCTTCAGGGAAGAAACCGAAAGCGATCTCTTCGGCGAGCAGGCGGTGCTCTGCGGTGGTCTCACATCGCTCATCAAGAAAGGTTTTGAGACGCTGGTGGAAGCCGGATATCAGCCGGAGGTCGCCTACTTCGAGTGTCTGCATGAGATGAAGCTGATCGTCGACTTGATTTACGAAGGCGGGCTGAGCCGGATGCGTCACTCGATTTCCAACACGGCCGAGTATGGCGATTTGACCCGCGGTAATCGCGTGGTTGGCGATCCTACGCGCGCTGCCATGAAAGAGATTCTCACCCGCATCCAGGACGGCACCTTCGCTCGCGAATGGATCGACGAAAACAAGCAGGGCGGACGCAACTTCGCCATCCTCCGCAACATGGAAAAGAAACATCCCATCGAAGAAGTCGGCGCGCGGCTGCGCGGCATGATGTCGTGGTTGCCGGCGGAGAAGAAAAAAAACGAAGCCGCGGATGCTCCGGCTGCCCAGGCGGTCCATGCTTAAAGGAGCCGAGATTGTCTTGCGCTGCTTGCGGGCGGAGGGCGCGGATCTCGTCTTCGGATACCCCGGAGGCGCGATCATGCCCTTGTATGACGCGCTCGCAGGAAGCGGCGTGCGCCACATCCTGACCCGACATGAGCAGGGAGCGGTCTTCGCGGCTGAAGGTTATGCGCGCGTCACGGGCAAGGTGGGCGTAGCCATTGCCACCAGCGGACCGGGCGCAACTAACCTCGTAACCGGCATTGCCGACGCCAAGATGGATTCGGTTCCCCTCGTCTGCCTCACCGGCCAGGTGAGGTCCTCGCTGATCGGAACCGATGCGTTTCAGGAAACGGATATCTTCGGCCTCACTCTTTCTCTCACCAAGTGGAGCCGCCTTGTGCGCTCGATCGAGGAGATTCCCGAGGTCATTGCACAAGCCTTTCACTGGGCCCGCAGCGGACGTCCCGGTCCGGTGTTGATCGACCTTCCCGTCGACATGCTAAAGGCCGCGATGGACTTTCGCGGACCGGTCAAATTTCATCCGCATCCCAAAGCGGCCGGTGCTCACGCCGATGCGGCATTTACCGACACGGCTCTCGCGCTGCTGCAGAAAGCTCGCAAGCCCGTGGCCCTGGTGGGAGCGGGAGCCAAATTATCTGGAGCGGTCAAGGTCTTGCGCGCGCTGCTGGATGATTTGCAGATTCCCACCTTCGCCACCGTCCACGGCCTGGGCGCGGTCCGGAAGGACGCTCCTTATTACCTCGGCATGGTCGGAATGCACGGCACTCGCGCCGCGAATATGGCGCTGCATGAAAGCGACCTGCTGCTCGTTTTTGGCGCCCGTCTGGATGACCGCGTCACCGGAGATCCATCGCGCTTTGCTCCCAATGCTCGTGTCCTGCATTTCGAAATCGATCCCGCTCAACTGGACCGGGTTCGGCCGTGTGAGCTTCCTATTATCGGAGATCTCGCCGAGACCATTCCTGCCGTCCATCATAAAATTCGCCGCTCGTCCCTGCCCAACTGGAACGATTGGCGATCGCTCGCGTGCGGCCCTGATCGCGCTGAGGTCGATCCCAGGGGATTCGCTCAGCCTACCAAGCGTTTCCTCGATGAACTTTTTTGCCGTTTGCCCGTGGACAGCGTTGTTGTGGCGGACGTGGGGCAGCATCAGATGTGGGCGGCGCAACGTTACCGCTCATCGTCGCCGCGCGGCTTCGTTACTTCAGGGGGCTTGGGCGCGATGGGTTTCGCTCTGCCCGCGTCCATCGGTATTCAGTTGGCCAAGCCGGACACTACCGTGCTCTGCGTTTCCGGCGACGGCGGCTTCCAGATGAACATCCAGGAACTGGCGACCGTGCGGCGTCTGGGATTGCCCATCAAGATGGTCATCGTCGACAACAAGTACCTCGGCATGGTGCGGCAATGGCAGCAGCTTTTCTACCAGCGCAATTACGCCGAAACCGACCTGAGCGACAATCCCGATTTCGTGGAAATTGCCAAGGCCTACAAAATTCACTCGTGCCGTTTGCATGAGGAAGCGGTAACTGCGTCGTTATCGACCGAAACGGCGAGGGAGTTGGATCGCTTTTTGCAGTCGCCCGAGCCGGAGTTGCTGGTCTTCGACTGTCATCCCGAGGCCAATGTCTTCCCCATGGTGCCTTCGGGGGCAGCGCTTTCCGAAATGATGCTGGAAGAAGATTAAATCGCCAAGGAGTTGGGCCTGGAGGACAACGACATGCACGTGTTTCACATTCGCTACCGCAACACCCAGGGCACGCTGATGCGGATCCTGAACGCAGCTTCCCGTCGCGCCATCGATCTGCCTTATGTGCAGGCGGAGCCGGCCGAGCACACGCATAAGGCAACACTTCTGCTCGATGTGAATCCGAAGCAGGTAGGCCAGCTTTGCCGTGACTGGCGCGCGATTGTGGACGTCATGGATGTGCGCTCGGGCGCGCCTATCAAGGATTTCTGGGAACAGCACGCCAGTTGGGCCACGGCAGGCGGGCATCCGCCGGCGATGGTAGCCAGCGGCCAAGCCCGTCCCGCCAGCGCATAAAGATTCCGAACCGCGTGGCGAAGCTGCCCTGGGCTCTCCGCTAGGGCGCAGTCCTGCTTCCTGTCACGAATGCCCCGGCGTTTCACTATAGCCACTCGAGTGTCATAATCTCTCAAAATCATGGACCTGAAACATCGCAGTCGCGGCATTACCGACGGGCGCGACCGGTCTCCGGCGCGCTCCATGTTCAAAGCTATCGGATTCACCGATGCCGATCTCAGCAAGCCCCTCATCGGCGTGGCCAACACCTGGATCGAAACCATGCCCTGCAACTTCCACTTGCGCCGCCTGTCGGCCAAGCTGAAGGAAGGTATTCGTGCGGCCGGCGGCACGCCCATGGAGTTCAACACCATCGCCATCAGCGATGGCGAAACCATGGGCACCGAGGGAATGCGGGCTTCGCTGGTCAGCCGCGAAGTCATCGCCGATTCCATCGAACTGGTTTGCCGCGGGCAGATGTTCGACGCGGTGGTTTGCGTTGTGGGCTGCGACAAAACAATTCCCGCCGGAGCTATGGCACTGGCGCGCATGGATCTCCCTGGCCTTGTTCTTTATGGCGGAACGATTGTCCCCGGCAACTACCAGGGTAAGGACGTCACCATCCAGGACGTATTTGAAGCGGTCGGCGCCACTGCCATGGGCAAGATGAGCGACGCCGATCTCCGCGCGCTCGAGAACGTGGCCTGTCCGGGCGCCGGCGCCTGTGGTGGGCAGTACACCGCCAACACGATGTCGACCGTCATGGAACTGATCGGCCTCTCTCCCATGGGATTCAACGGCGTTCCCGCCATGGACCCTCGCAAGGATGAGGTGGCGTTCCGTAGTGGCGAGATCGTGATGAACCTGCTGCAACGTGGCATTCGTCCCAGCGACATTTTGAAGCGCCCCGCATTCGAGAACGCGATTGCCGCTGTCGCCTGCACCGGAGGATCGACTAACGCCGTGCTGCACCTGCTCGCATTGGCCAGAGAAATCGGCGTCTCCCTTCATATCGATGATTTCCAGACGGTGAGCGAGCGCACTCCCCTGCTGGCCGACCTGAAACCTGCGGGGCGCTTCGTCGCCGCCGACGTGGACAAGGCCGGTGGTATTCCAGTCATTGCGCAACGGCTGCTCGCAGCCAAACTGGCGGACGGCACGATGCTGACTGTCACTGGGAAAACCTTTGCCGAGGAGGCGCGCGCCGCGAAGGAAACGCCCGGGCAGGAAGTAATTGCCCCGCTTACTCGTCCTCTGAAGACCACGGGCGGGCTGGTGATCCTGCATGGCAATCTCGCTCCTGAAGGCTGCGTGGTCAAGATCAGCGGACATGAACGTGTGTCGCATCGCGGCCCGGCGCGGATTTTCGAATCGGAAGAAGATGCCATGGCAGCAGTGACAGGCAAACGCATCAAGGCTGGTGACGTCGTGGTCATTCGCAATGAAGGACCCAGGGGCGGGCCCGGCATGCGTGAGATGCTGGGTGTAACCGCAGCGATTGTCGGGGAAGGACTCGGGGAGTCAGTCGCCCTGCTGACTGATGGCCGATTCAGTGGCGCGACTCGCGGACTGATGGTTGGACACGTTTCGCCTGAAGCTGCATTGCGCGGACCCATCGCAGCTTTGCGCGATGGTGACATCGTCGCGATCGATGTCGCCCAACGTAAGCTCGAAGCCGAAATCGGCGACGCCGAATTGCAAAAACGCCTGGCGTCCTGGAAACCAGCTCCCCCCAGATACCCGTCCGGGGTCTTCGCGAAATATGCGGCCCTGGTTTCTTCCGCTTCCGAAGGAGCGATCACGCGTCCCGACGCCGACATTCAGTCCGGCCGCGGCGCCGGTTCGTCAGCATAAGGCCAGTCCGTACGCATGAAGATGTCGCGTGTAGGCCCAATGAAAGTTCTTGCACGACTCATCCCGGCATTTCACTTCTTGCAACCTACGCTTCTCCGGTCCGTAGGGTCTCCCTCTACTCCCAATCCAGCACTGGATTCCAAGCGCTCCACGTCCAACCCGTCGCCGATGGGCCTCATCTTTAATCCATCACGGCGCGAGGTTCCTTGTTGCGGAAACGCAAAGCCAATTACAAATTGTTGTCCGTCGGCACAGGCGTGGTTGCCGGAGCGGCGGCCATTTCCATCGCCACCCGAGCGCTGGCACGCAGAAGGCGTTATCGGTTATCCGGGAGAGGTGTCTTCATCACCGGCGGTTCGCGTGGTCTCGGATTATTGCTGGCGAAGGAATTTGCACGCAAGGGTGCTCGCGTAGCGATATGCGCGCGCGATGCCGGCGAGTTGGAACGGGCGCGTTGGGAGCTCCTGCGCAGCGGCCATGAAGTGTTCACCGTCGTTTGCGACCTGGGCGTCAGTCAGGATGTCGACCAGGCCATTGCTCGCGTGCAGCAGCAACTGGGCAGCATCGAGATTCTGGTCAACAACGCCGGAACCATCCAGGTGGGCCCAGCCGAAGTTATGCGGCCGGAGGACTACCAGGAGTCCCTCGATACGCACTTCTGGGGACCTCTCTACACGACTATGGCTGTGCTTCCCCAGATGCGCAAGCGACGAGAGGGCCGCATCGTCAACATCTCGTCCATTGGCGGCAAAATCAGCGTTCCCCACCTGCTGCCATACAGCGTTGGCAAGTTCGCCCTGACCGGCTTTTCCGAGGGCCTGCGCGCGGAAGCTGCCAAGGACAACATTCGCGTGACCACCGTCTGCCCGGGACTGATGCGTACCGGCAGCCCGCGCAACGCGAAGTTCAAAGGCAAGCATCGCGCCGAATATGCATGGTTCAGCATCAGCGCAGGCTTTCCGCTGTTCTCTATCGGCGCGGAACGCGCGGCCCGCCGCATCGTTGCCGCTTGCGAACGCGGCGAAGCCGAGGTCGTACTCAGCATTCCCGCCAAACTGGCCGTGCTTTTGCACGGAATTTTCCCCGGACTGACGGCCGATGCCTTTGCGCTCGGCAATTTGGTAATGCCCTCGGCGGAAGGCGGAACTTCCGATTCACACCTGGGGGAAGACAGTTTTTCCAAGCTGTCTCCATCCCTGCTGACAGTTCTTAACGAGCGAGCCGCCCGGCGCAACAATGAAGTTGCGTAGCCCGATCAAGCTGCTCGCAATTCCATTCAGAAATGAGGAGAGCCATGGAAGAAAAAATTACGAACGGGACTCCCGCCACCGAGGCCTTGGGACAATCGGGTAACGGTCGTCTTGCTCAGGCGGGCAGGGTTACGCCGCTTGTCGCGGGCGTCGCGTTGAGCGCCTGGAGCATTTCGCGACGAAACTGGCCGGGCGCAGCCGCCGGCGTGGCGGGAGGCTATCTTGCCTATCGCGCATTGGCACGGCTGCGGCCTTACCGCCTTTCCGTAGTCGTGGGACAAACCATCAACAAGCCCATCGAGGAGGTCTATCGCTACTGCCGCGATCCGCGGAATTGGCCTGTCTTTATGAAGCATCTGGAGCACGCACGAAGCGGCAGCGGCAACCCGCGATCGTCGGGCTTGCGTAGTCAGGGCCACGAACTCATCCGGTGGAACACCGACGTGGAACAGGAGCGCGAGAACGAACAGATCGGCTGGCTATCGGCCGAGGACTCGCCCGTCTACACGCGCGGTGTCGCGCGTTTCCAGAAGGCGCCGGGAAACCGGGGAACTGAACTGCGCGTGGCGCTCTACTTTGAAGCTCCATCCGGGCCGCTGGGACACGCTCTCATGCTCGCCCTGGGCCGCGACCCCGAGCAGCAAGCGCGTGAGGGTCTACGCGCCTTGAAGGCAATGCTGGAAGCCGGAGAGATTCCGACGATCGAAGGCCAGCCTCACGGCAGCCGCGGAGTGACCGGCCGCATGAAAAGAGCCATGTACCGGGAGACCCAGGTTACGGCGCCTCGCGCCGCTTAACGCAACTTATCACCGGCCAGCCGTAAACAAATTTGGAGGATCTTGTGAAAGCACTTTGTTGGCAAGGAAAAGAGAAACTGACGGTTGAGAACGTCGATGATCCTCGCATTCTCAATCCCAGGGATGCGATCGTAAAAATCACTCGTTCCGCCATCTGCGGGTCTGATCTGCATCTCTACGATGGCTACATACCTACCATGGAGCCCGGCGACATATTGGGCCACGAGTTCATGGGCGAGGTGGTGGAAGTGGGTCCCGGCGTGAGTGACTTGAAAGTCGGGGACCGCGTCGTCGTGCCCTTCACCATCGCCTGCGGCAACTGCTACTTTTGCGAACAGCAATTGTGGTCGCTGTGCGACAACTCGAATCCCAATGCCTGGCTGCCGGAGAAGTTGTACGGCTATTCGCCTTCGGGACTCTTCGGCTACTCCCATATGATGGGCGGCTACGCGGGTGGACAGGCACAGTACGCCCGAGTGCCATATGCCGATGTCGGTCCCATCAAGGTCCCCGAACAACTGAGCGATGAGCAAGTTCTCTTCCTCTCGGATATTTTCCCCACCGGCTACATGGCGGCCGAGAATGGCGACATCAAGCAGGGGGACGTGGTCGCCGTTTGGGGCTGCGGCCCGGTGGGCCAGTTCGCCATCCGCAGCGCATACATGCTGGGCGCGGAGCGCGTCATCGCCATCGACCTCGTTCCCGAGCGGCTCGACATGGCCGATCGCGGTCACGCCCAGATTGTGGACTACGGGAAGACCGACGACATTGTCGAAGTTCTGAAGCAAATGACCGCCGGCCGCGGCCCCGACGTCTGCATCGATGCCGTTGGACTAGAGGCGCATGGCCACGGCCTTCCCGGCCTGTACGACGTAGCCAAGCAAAGGTTGAAACTCTCGTTCGACCGGCCGACCGTTCTTCGCGAATGCATTCAGGCGTGCCGCAAGGGCGGGACCGTGTCCATCCCTGGTGTCTACGGCGGATTCCTCGACAAGATTCCCTTCGGCGCGGCGTTCAACAAGGGACTGAAGTTCCGCATGGGACAAACCCACATGATGCGCTACATGCGACCTCTGCTGGAGCGAATTGAGCGGAGTGAGATCGATCCATCCTTCGTGATCACTCACCGCATCACGCTGGACGATGTGCCAGACATGTATCGCATCTTTCGCGACAAGCAGGAGGGTTGTATCAAGTGCGTGATTGATCCCTGGAGAGAGGGGCAAATGCAGTTGGCCGCCTAGACTTTCTGCCGATTCACTTACGCAATGGGGTTCATATGAAGACGAGTTCCCGGAACTCGTCTTTTTTTGCCCGCTCCCTCGACTGTCCTCGTTGTATTGGCGATCGCAGTCCTGAACCGCCCAAGTTTAACGAGTAACCACCGCCCGGTTACTAAGGTGAGCCCCGAGGTAAGTACCCCGATTGGGCTATCCTCGCCCACGAAGGGGCCATTGCGACAAGCCGCGGGGGAGCGCACCTTAGTGTCGTGGGAGTCCCTATGAAGAAGTGGAAAACCTTCGACAGCAGTGACCGCCTCTCTGTACTGGTGCTGGCAATTTGCGTCGCCACGCTCGCGGTCATTGTGCTGATGCGCTGGTCCTGAGGGACACCGCGTTTTGATCGCGCAGTCATGTTGTCAAATCATACTTGGAAAACGAGTGAGGAGAAGAACATGGGTGTGCTCAATGTTTGGCGCAGGCTGTGGCAGGAAGAGGAAGGCCAGGACATCGCCGAGTACGCGGTCATGTTAGCTGTGATTCTGGTGATCGTCGTGGGAACGGTCCGGCTGATCGGTTCCAATTCCAACACGGTCTTTTCCAACGTCGCCAGTTCGATACAGTAAAATTCGCAGTCTCCCCCTTCGCTGACGCTGGTTAGCCTTCGCTCCGCCCCCGATGAATATGCGCAATGCCGCGGCGCGCCCGCAACGGTGACGCTTTGGCCATAGTGTCGCCGCCGGTTGACGCGCAGAGCCGGGCGAAGCAACTTCACGCAGCCCGCTTCAGGTTTCCATCCACGAATGTCTGCACGCGTGGACCATTCTCGCCCTGGGTACTGCCTGCCAGAATGGCGTCAGCAGCCTCGAACTGGGGCGCTTCGGCCATCACCGAGAGTTGCGGCTTTAGCAGCCAACCGCAAGCGTCTTGATCCACAAGGATGTCCACGTCACTATGTCTTTGCAACATGGATGCGGGAACGTCCGGACTGCAAACCCCCCAGACACACCGTTGGATCGCCTCGCGTTTGGCTTCTCCCGAAGCCAGCAGCATAACTTTCCTGGCTTTGAACATGGTGCCCAGCCCGAGAGTGACCCCATAGCCGGGCGTCTCCTGCCCGTTGGAAAAAAATCGCCGGTTCGCTTGGCGCGTGCTTTGGCTCAACTCGACCATTCGCGTGCGCGAGTCGAAGGCGGAGCTGGGCTCGTTGAAACCTAGATGGCCGTTGCGGCCAATCCCGTGCACCACCAGGTCAAGACCTCCGGCATCTTCCAGTCGACGCTCGTGTTCGGCCAGCGCATCCGCATCGCACTCCCGCCCGTTAGGAAGCAGCACGAAATTCGTGATCCCCAGCGGCTCAATTACCCGGCTCAGCAGGTACGCGGCCATACTCTGATTGTCCGAGGGGTGAAGCCCGAAGTACTCGTCCATTTGAAAGAAGACCAGCTTGCTCCAGTCCACAGCGCTGCGATAACGGGTGCGCAGCAGCCCGTACAGAAGCTCAGGCGTACCTCCTGCCGACGCAGAGATCACCGCCTTGCCTTTACTGGCGATGGCATTCGAGACCGTCTCAACGAAAGCCTCGGCTGCCATTTCACTCATTCGTTCGTACCTCTCGGCCACTGCCACCGTCATATTGGCCAGACCGCCCGCTTGCGTCAGCGCATCCCCAGTTGCCAAGGGCGGAGCCAGCATCGGACTGCCTGCGACTCTCACCGAATTTCCCCTGATGCGAACGTCGAGATTGCTGACATCCATGGCGCAAAGCATTCCGCTGTCAGCGAAGAATCCCAGGTTGTTCACCCGGAGCAGCCGGGCATCTGCCTGAAATTGTCCCGAACGGCCCAGCAAGCGGCTCGCGCCCGACTGCCACAAATTGCGCAGGTCCGCGGATTCGCTGTGCCTGGAAGAGAGAAATACTTCTCCGTTCTCTCCCACGATGACGTTGCAGTCCGACAAGCCCTCCACTTGTAGCTGCCATGGTGATTCGCAAAACAACAGGCAATCCTTCGTGCTGGAGGCACTCACTTCACCACGACAGCGGTTGCCGTGCTCGTCGCCACGACAGGTCTTTTCCAGCGTGCGATAGCCTCCCACGTCGCTCCAGCCAAAATCGCCTTTTACAAATACGTGGCGGTGATCGTCTCCGGGCCGCACCTGCTCCATCACGCCGTAATCAATAGAAATTTTCGGAAGCTTTCCGTAGAGCTCCGTCGGCTCGTAGCTGTGAGACGCCATGCGGATCCGATGCATGGTCTTGAGCAGGCGGTAAATGACGGGCTGGTAGCGCCGCAGCGCGCTTAACAGGTGATCCGTCTGCCACACAAAGATGTTGGTGTTCCAAAGATAGTTCCCGGCTTTGATGAACTGCTCGGCAATCTGCGCGCTCGGCTTCTCCACATAACGCACGCCATCAAAGGCATGGGATGCGATCGGCAACTCTTCTCCACACTCCATGTAGCCGTATTGCGGATTCGGCTCTGATGGCGGCACTCCAACGCTCACCAGGTACGTGCCGCTTCGCGCTGCCTCGATCGCAGTCTGCAAGCTCGCCTGAAACTGCGTGATGGATTCAACATGCTGGTCCGAAGCCAGCACCACCATCACGCAATCACCGAACTTCTGTTGTATGGCAAATGCCGCATAGCCCAGCGCGCCGGCCGTGTCCCGCACTTGCGGCTCAGCGAGCACATTCTCTCCCGCAACCTGCGGCAGTTGCTGGTGCACCAGCGACACGTGCTCGCGCCGTACCGAGACAAAGGTTCGTTCCGGCGGCACCATGCCGGCCAGCCGGTCGGCCGTCAACTGCAACATGGTGCGGTCGCACAACAAACGGCGAAATTGTTTGGGCTTGGCAGTGGTGCTGAGCGGCCACAGCCGCGTTCCATTACCGCCTGCCAGGATGAGCGCTGCTACGTCGTTCATATGGCGTCCTGTAGTGGCCCCGAGTCCTGTGCTTGGGAAACGACGCAGATGGGAGCGGGACCGGTGCCCAGGCCGATCCGCGATTCCGAAAGAAGGTATTGTTCCGAAAGTAGAGAACGGTGGCGGTCAGTGCAATTGACCTGGCTCTTGCGGGTCGTGCTCAGATGCAGCCTCATATAGAAAGCGGAGAGGCAAGTACTCTGCTGAGATGTCGCCAGAGCAGCCTCCGTTGCTCCTGAGCCGCGCCGATACAGGGGTCGCATCGGTCTTGCGGTTTCGGCCGTGGCCCCGACTCACCTCACAGATCAGAGGTGTCTCTGCGCCTGGCTCATTGGAACGCACTGCTGATTTTGTAGGTTCATCCGTCGCAGGCACGGTAGAGGCAATGTCGCTGAGCCCAGTTATGACCGTTGCGAGACCGCAATCGAGGCGACGGGAACGGCAAGGTTGATAGCTTTCAGCAAAGCGCAGGTTCGAGCTGATGAATCCTGTTTATTGTTCCTCTGGCCTGCGCCAGTTTCTGAGATTCATCCCATACAAGACCAGGCAGAACAGGTTGGCCGGAACAAATCCCAATTGGGATGTCTGCACGCCAATCACGCATACGACAAGGCTGTTGATGCCGGCCAGAATCCACCCCTCCCAGCAGCGCCTCCCGATCAGAACAGTTGAAAGAACGGTAAGAATGCAAGATACATAGTCCAGACGAAACGGCACGGAACACACACCTCCGAAGGATCTATTCGCAGTGTGGTTCAGGTACTCTGGATTTTGCTAGGACGATCATCACAGCCGGTATAACGACAGTAACCCTGGGGCGGGATTGGATCGGGAACTCACCCCGGTTAGAGATATGGAAGGCCCGGAACCTAGAAACATCCATTAAAATATGGGAAGGCGGACCGCATGCCCACCCTGCGCGATGTCGTTTACCAGAACGTACGTGAGGGGGACCTGTACGAAAAAATAGATCGCAACCGCGTGCGCTGCTATGCGTGCGGGCATTGCTGTCCCATTCCCGAAGGCCAGCCTGGAGTCTGCAAAGTCCGATACAACCGCGGTGGCACCCTGTACGTTCCCTGGGGGTACGTAGGCGGGGTGCAATGTGATCCTATCGAGAAGAAACCCTTTTTTCACGCCTACCCCGGCGCGCTTGCCTACAGTTTCGGCATGCTCGGGTGCGATCTGCATTGTGCCTATTGCCAGAACTGGGTGACGTCGCAAGCCCTTCGAGACCCGAGCGCCGTATCTTCGCCACTAGAAGCCTCGCCTGAGGCGCTGGTGCAGGACGCTCTCCGTCAGGGAGCGAAGGTTCTCGTCAGCACGTACAACGAACCCCTGATTACCAGCGAATGGGCGGTAGCAGTCTTCAAAGAGGCAAAGGCCGCGGGGCTGCTCACCGCCTTCGTGTCAAACGGAAACGGAACTCCGCAAGCTCTGGAATATTTGCGGCCCTGGATCGATCTGTATAAGGTCGACCTGAAGAGCTTCGATGACCGCCATTATCACGAACTGGGCGGACGAATCGGTCCCATCCTCGACACCATTCGCCGGCTCCATGCCATGGGCATATGGCTGGAACTTGTGACACTCCTCATTCCCGGATTCAACAATTCTGATGATGAACTCCGGCGCTTGACCGACTTCGTGGCCGGCATTTCTCCGTTTATTCCGTGGCATGTGACCGCCTTCCACCAGGATTACAAGATGACGAGTCCAGAGGACACACGGCCTGAAGATTTGTTGCGGGCCGTGGAGCTCGGGCGCGAGGCGGGCCTGAAATATGTGTATGCGGGGAATCTGCCCGGATCAGTGGGCGAGTTTGAGGACACGCAGTGCCACAGTTGCGGCGAAATGCTTATCGAGCGATACAGCTACCTCATTCGCGACTATCGCCTGACATCGGAAGGACGTTGTCCAGCGTGTGGGACCGCGATCCCGGGACGGTGGGCGCCGCAGTTCGATGGACAAATCACAGCCATGCCGTTCTCGCCAAACCGCGTGTCTCGATTGGTTTCTATTCTCACCAACCGCTAGTCTCTCAATG
>Ga0070741_10011550_pt1 | contig 16274 bp, 13 predicted proteins | sample Coa_R1_4_FD_66440 | JGI IMG/M metagenome (GOLD analysis project Ga0070741, IMG submission 66440) | Surface soil microbial communities from Centralia Pennsylvania, which are recovering from an underground coalmine fire - Coalmine... | ecosystem: Environmental > Terrestrial > Soil > Unclassified ...
AACCTGCAGTGGATCTACGACAAGACGAATCCTCAGGCGAAGGGAAAACTGATCTCCCTGGCCACCGAAACGGATCGGACCCTCTTCTTCGACTTCCTTCCCCTCGATCTGGGGCAGGTTCGCGGATTCAAGACCCGCTTTCACCTCTATACCGTCCCCGGCCAGGTCTTCTATGACGCCTCGCGCAAGCTGATCCTCAAAGGAGTCGACGGCGTGGTCTTCGTCGCCGACTCGCAGGAGGCGCGCATGGAGGCCAACGCCGAGTCGCTCCAGAACCTGGAGCGAAACCTCAAGGAGCAGGGCTACGAGCTGAAGTCGCTTCCGTACGTTTTGCAGTTCAACAAGCGCGATCTTCCCTCCGCCGTCGCCGCCGAGGAGATGTACCGTCAGTTGAACTTCAAGGGAGAGCCGACCTTCGAGGCTGTGGCCATGAACGGGACGGGAGTGTTCGACACGCTGAAGGCGGTGGCGAAACTCGTCCTCACGGAGTTGAAGAAGAAATAGTTGCTCGCTTCCTGGGTTGCTCAGCAACTCAGCAACCCGGAAACCCAGCAACCTCGACTATGCGCCAACACGGTCTCGACATCGTTGCCGTCGGCGGCGGCACCGGACTCTCCACGCTGCTGCGCGGACTCAAGCGCTACGTCGGTGCCGAAGGGACGTGGTCGATCAACCGCCTCGGCGCGATCGTCACGGTCACCGACGAAGGCGGCAGCTCGGGCGCGCTGCGGAAGGAATTCGGAATGCTCCCACCGGGCGACGTGCGCAACTGCATCGTCGCGCTCGCGGAGGAAGAGCATCTCCTGTCGCGGCTCTTCAACTACCGATTCGAAAACAGCGATTCGCCTCTGGCCGGCCACTCGCTCGGCAACCTTCTGCTCACCGCGCTGACCGACATCACCGGCGGGTTCGACGCCGCCATTCTCGCTGCCTCGGAAGTCCTGGCCATCCGCGGCGACATCTATCCGTCGACGCTCGAGCAGGTGCGCTTGCGTGCGACTCTGGCCGACGGAACGGAGCTGATCGGCGAGGTGGCCATCAGCGGTTCCTATCTCGGCGAGAAGGCGAGCACCAAGCCGCGTCACGCGCGCATCGTGCACCTGGGGATCGATCCTGCCGATGCGCAGCCGCCCGAACGCGCCATTCGCGCGCTCGAAGAGGCCGATCTGATTTTGATCGGCCCCGGCTCGCTCTACACCTCGGTGATTCCCAACCTCCTGATCAAACCGATCGCCGAGGCGCTTCGGGTGGCAAAAGCGCTTCGCGTCTACGTCTGCAACGTGATGACTCAGCCGGGTGAGACCGACGGGTACAACGCACAGGAGCATCTCAGCGCGATCATCGAGCACGCCGGCCTGATCGCCGACGTGATGGTCCTCAACGGCAGGCGCCCGTCGGAGACGATTCTGAAAGCCTACCAGGCCGAGTATCAGGTGCCGGTGCAGTTCGACATTGCGGCCATTCGCGAACTCGGCGTCACACCGTTTTTCGGCGACGTCATTTCCGAGGGGAATTACGTGCGCCATGATTCGACGGCGCTGGCGGAAACCATCTTCCGGCTCTACGATCGCTATGGCCGGACTCTCGAACGAATGCGCAAGGAGCCATGAACGATCTCGAAGTGATCATCCTCGCGGCCGGGCAGGGGACGCGCATGAAGTCGCGAACCGCCAAGGTGCTGCACCACGCCGCGGGGCGCCCGCTGATCGATTACGTGCTCGACCTCGCGTCCGCGATCTCTTCACGCCCGCCGGTAGTGGTCGTCGGGCACCAGCGCGATGCCGTACGGCAGCACCTCGGCGACCGCGCTCGTTACGCCGTGCAGGAGCCGCAACTCGGGACCGGACACGCCGTCCAACAGGCGGTCGCCGTCCTCGGAAACGAGATTCGTGGAACGCGGGTTCTCATCCTCTCGGGTGATGTTCCTCTGACACGGCGCGAGACGCTCCAGCTGCTCATCGAGGAGCACGGCCGCGCCGGAAACGCGCTGACGCTGCTGACCATGAAGCTCGACGATCCGGCGCAGTACGGACGGATCATCCGCGATGCCGGTGGCGCGGTGATCAAGATCGTGGAAGCGAAAGACGCGAGCGAATCGGAGCGCTCGGTCTCCGAAGTCAACGCCGGCATCTACCTCTTTGACGGCGCTCATCTCACGGACAACCTCCGGCGGCTCTCGACCGACAACGCGCAGCGCGAGTACTACCTGACCGACCTCATCGCCATGCTTCGCGAGAGGGGCCAGCGCGTCGGCGCGATGGTCGTCGATCCGATCGAAGTGCGCGGCGTGAACTCACGCGCGGAGCTGGCGGGCGCCGAGGCCGAGATCCAGCGGCGCGTGGTCGAGCGCCTGATGGCGGATGGCGTCACGTTTCGGAATCCGTCCACCGTGGTCATCGACTCCTCGGTTTCCATCGGGGCCGATTCGGTCGTCTACCCGTTCGTCACGCTCGAAGGGACCACGCGCATCGGCACCGGATGTGTGATCGAGCCCGGGGTTCATCTGCACAACGTGAACGTCGGCAATGACGTGCATCTGAAAAGCGGAACCGTGGCCGAGGACGCGATCATCGAGGACGAGGCAACGGTCGGACCGTACGCGCACCTCCGCCCCGGCACGCAGTTAGGCCGGCGCGTGAAGGTCGGCAACTTCGTCGAGACGAAGAAGGCTCGCCTCGGCGAAGGGGCCAAGGCCTCGCACCTTTCGTATCTCGGCGATGCCGACATCGGCGCCGACGTGAACATTGGTGCCGGTACCATCACCTGCAACTACGACGGCGTGAAGAAGCACAAGACGATCCTCGAGGATGGCGTGTTCGTCGGCTCCGACACGCAGCTCGTCGCGCCGGTGCGCATCGGTCGCGGCGCGTACATCGGCGCCGGATCGACAATCACCCAGGACGTGCCGCCCGACGCGCTGGCCCTCAGCCGCGCGCCGCAGAAGATCATCGAGGGTTGGGCCACGCGGCGCCGGAAGAAGTAAGCGCTGCGCCCTACGGCGGAATCCTTCCCTGATCGGCCGTCGGCGCCTCCACGAGCTTCGTCTCCAGCGAAGCCAGCCCGATGGGCGCGAGATCGACGCGCATCCGTCCGAAATCGATCACCACGTCGAAATTCTTCAGGAAGTTCTCGCCGATGATGCCGGTGGCGCGTTCGCTTTTGCCCGCGTCGTACATCGGGATGGTGCGAAACGTTCCCGCCCACCGGTCGATGCCGATCTCGACGTTCTCCAGTTTCTCGCCGCTTTTGCGCGCGCCGCCTAACCCCTGAAGGGTCGCGTTGTGCAGTCCGGGGGCGAAAATCTGGATCGGCAGCGCGCCGAGCTGCAGTTCGTTGAGGAATGTCACTTCCGATCCGGTATCGAAGATGAACAGATACCAGCCGTGGCGGTTGACCGTGGCGCGGATCGCGGGACGGAACTGTTCGATGAACAGATTCTGATCGGCCGCCGGCTTGCGCGCGCCGGGCGGAATGCGGCGGAAGGTGACCACGGCGCGCCGGAAATCGAGATCGATGCGAAATTCCTTGAGCAGGTTCGCGCCGAGGAGAAAATTGATTCGGAACTCCTTCTTGCCGCTGACCAGGAACTTCATCTTGTCGTCCGGCATGATCGCCACCGGCACGTTGGCGATGCTCATCCGGCCGATCTCCAGCGTTTCCAGCATGCCGAAGCGAACGCCGATCGGCTCCCCCAGCAGTCCGGCGAACGTCCCCTGGAACGGGCCGAGCGAGTGCACGGGAAGAGACTTCGCCAGGCTCTCGGAGACGATCGAGAGTACCGCGCCGGAGTCGATGATCGCCGAGACGTTGCGCTGTCCGTTCAACTTGATCTCGATGCGCGGAACGTCGGGGCGTCCGATGTGCATCGGTACGCGCTCGGTCGTGGCGCCCGTGAATCGGTAGACATCGATGTTGGAGAGCGCCATGAGGTACTCCAGATGCCAGGGACGGACGTTGACGCCGTGCTCGATGGCCATGCGCGCCCAATCGAGGCTCGATTCGAAGTTGTTGCACATGTACTCGACCTGGGAAAGGTCCCAGGCGATCGCGCCGTAAACCGTGCGGAACGGCTGCAGGTCGATGGCCGCGCGCAGATGCCGCCGCGCGTCGTCGTAGCGTCCGGAAGCGAGTTCCGCGGCACCGAGCGCGCCCAGTTCCTGAGCGCTCGGATGCTGCTTGGCCTCGATGACGCTGGCCAGAGCGACGGCGCGATTGAGGTCGGCCTTGCGAAGCATCGACACCACGTCGCCGCCACGCTCGATGTTTGTCGGATCGTAAATCAGGGGAGAGATGGAAACGTCGGAGTAGAGCGCGCACCCCCCCGCCACCACCACTGCCAGCAACCAACGGGGATTCGGGGCTTTCATCGGGGAGCCTGCTGGCGACGATCTTACACGCGGCGACGTTGCGAACCGGTTACAGAGGTTGCCGGCAACTACGACCGCGGCGGTTTTGTCGGCCGGACGAGGATTCCCAGCTCGCGGATCTGATACGCGAGCGCCTGACGCGAGATCTTCAGCATGGCCGCGGCCTGATTCTGATTGCCGTCGGCCTGCGCCAGCGAGCGCTCGATCAGATCGCGCCGGAAGCGGGCCACGGCATCCTGATAGGAACCGAGCCTTTTGCGCACGATCTTGATCCCGCGCAGCCGTTCCGGCAGGTGTTCGAGGTCGATCTGCTTCGCCTCGCCGGCCAGCACGTGCGCGGCGCGGATGGTGTTCTGCAGTTCGCGCACGTTTCCGGGCCAGTGGTACGAGGCGAACGCCGCTTCCGCCTCGGCCGAGAGTCGCAGCGGCCCGCCGCGATGCTTCTGCCGCTCCGCGGAAAGAAAATGGGCGGCGAGCAAGGCGATGTCCCCGCCGCGATCTCGCAGCGGCGGCACGACGATTTCCACCCCGCGGATGCGGTAATAGAGGTCCTCGCGAAAGCGGCCCTGCTCGACCGCCGCCTCGAGTTTGCGGTTCGTCGCCGCGACCACTCGGACGTCCGCGGAGCGGTTGGCCGTCTCACCGACGCGGCGGAATTCGCCTTCCTGCAGAAACCGCAGGAGCTTCGCCTGCGCCGGGAGCGGCATCTCTCCGATCTCGTCGAGGAACAGCGTTCCGGCGTCGGTGGTCTCGATCAGACCGGGACGATCGCGATCGGCACCAGTGAAGGCGCCGCGCACGTGCCCGAAAAGCTCGCTCTCGATCAGGTTCTCCGGAAGCGCGGCGCAGTTGATCGGCGTGAACGGCTTCGGCCGGCGCGGCGACTGGCGATGGATCGCGCGCGCCACCAGCTCCTTGCCGGTGCCCGACTCGCCCAGGATGCAGACCGGAACGTCGCGCTTCGCCACGCGCACGATGAGCGAGCAGAGTTCGCGCATTCCCTCCGACTCGCCGACGATCCCCTCCACGTTCTCGCGTCCGGCCGGCGGCAGGTCTTCGTCGAGCAACCGTTGCAGCCGGTGATGCTCCGCGCGCACGCGGACGAGAGCGGCGATCGCTTCGCGCGACTCCGCGGACCATCGATCGAGTCCCTCGATGTACAGCAGCTCGCGCTCGCTGCACGCCGTCCAGTCCTCCCCCGTCTGGGCGAGGATTCGATCCAGTTCGGCGGCGGTCAGCGGCGGGAGCGAGCCGATCTCCTGCCACTGACCGAGACGGTTGCGGACCGCGTAGCGCCAGCCGGTTGATCCGAAGTCCTGTTTGCCGAACGGGAACGTCGCGGTAGTGGCCGACCGCAGGATGCGCAGCTCGGATTCGGCGGAGTGCGGCGGCAGCTCCTCGGCGATCTTCAGCTCCCGCGACAGCGCCGCGGAGAGCTCTTGGCGGTGATGTCCGAGCGCGGCGCGGAACAGCATCTGCTTCTCCGATCCGCTCCCGGCGGCGGGAGGGGCGCCGCCGCGCGCTTCCCAATCCACCAGCGCGCGCACGAATTCCGAAAGCGGCGCGGAGTGCGGGAGATGCCGGCGTGCGCACAAGAGGATGTGCCGGTCGGTCAGCCCGAGGTTCGCCGTGCCGCCGGTCGATCGAAGTGGCGCGTCGCGTCCTTCGATCCAGTCGATTTCGTCGAGGATGAGAGCGGCGGCCTCGCGGATCTGGTCCGGCATGCGCGCGGCGAGGACCTGCTCGGCCGCGCGGCGCGCGGCGTCGAAGCGTCCCCGCGCGAAATCGATCTGCGCGCCGAGCATCTCCAGCTCGATGAGGCGCCGCTCATCGCGAACATCGCGATAGAAATGCCGGAGGCGTTCGAGCAGGTGCACCGCGTTCCCGCACTGGCCGTCGTCCGCCGCGAGATAGGCCAGCAGGAAGAGGATCCCACCCGCACCGCGGTCGCCCTGCGTCTCGTCGATGAGCAGCAGCGCGTCGAGCGCCGCCGCGCGCGCCTCGGGCCAGGAGCCGTTGCAAAAGAGAACGAACAGCAGATCGAGCGTGGCGTCGATCCGTTCGGGCGCGCTCCGGGCGCACTCCACCGCGCGCCGGGCGCTGTCGAGGGCCACGGCAAGGTCGCGCGTGGCGATCGCGCGATAGACCGCAAACCGCGCGGCGAGGAAGTCGCGCGACGGCGAATCGAGATCCGCCCACTCCTCGTTCGCCGTCTCGCCCAGCTCGAGGGCCAGCACGGCGCGGTGATAGCCGTGGCGTACGCGCTGCTCGTCGGTCGTGGGATGACATCGATCGAGTGCCGCCAGCGCGTCGGCCTCCCGTCCGCAAAGGAAGAGTAATTCGGCCCGCAGCAGCTCGGAATCGAAGTCGCGCGCCGGTCGCCGTTCGAGCCGCGCCAGCGCGGGAGCGTAGTCGCCCATCCGCCGCTCGATGCGCGCAAGGAGCGCCTCGCCCGGCTCGAGCTGCCGCGCGTCGATGTATCTTCCGCACTCGATCAACGCGGCCGCCAGATGCTCTCGCAGCGCCGGCGAAAGTGCGGCCGGCGGCAGACGCCGCAGCGTCCGGATCGTTTCTTCCGGCGAAGACCATTCGATCGACTCCAGAAGCTGCGCGGCAACCTGGTAGAGCGACGGCCGCGACGCGGGCGGGATCGATTGCACCGCCTGTCGATGGACGTCATCGGAGGCAAAGACGAAGCTGCCGCCCTCGATCGAGCTGACGTTCTCGAACAGCAGATCGGACGCCCGCGTCGTCGATTGCAGCCGCTCGAGAAAGCGGTTTGCCAGCGCCACGGGAACGTGCGCCCCGAGAAGGGCGACCGCGCCGAGGTACGAACGCAGCGGTTCGCGGATGTTCATCAGCGCCGCGGCCGCGATCGCCGGCAGTTCGCCGTCATCGAGATAGTGATCGAGCGCCGGCGAGTGCACGATCGACTCGAGCCACTCCTTGCGCGACGTCACCGGCATCGACGCCAGACGCGATTCGAGTTCGCGCCGCGCATCGAGGCGCGGCGAAATCAGGAACCAGGATGTCTCCGCCAGCTCCGCACCATCATCGATGCCGATCCACACCCCGGCATCCGAGGCCACCAGCAGATCGACAACGCGGCGTGACGACTCATCGAACGCCTCCGCGCGGGTGAGCGCGAAGAGACACCGCCGCTCCGCCACCGCGGCGAGGGCGCGCTCGACGACATCGCGTTCCGCGAGCCGGTCGAAGGGACCGATCAAATCCTGCAGCGACGCGATCGCGGAGTAACGGTCGAGCGGCGAGGCGGTTTCGCCGATCACGGCAACCGGATCGCCGCACAGCTTCAGCGACTGCAGGCAGAGATCATCCGGGCAGCGAAACCGGCCTGTCCGTTCGGTGAGAAGCGTGCGAAGGCCCTCGATTCCCGGCGAGGCCACGCAACCGGAGGCCGACGCGCGCAGCCATCGCAAATCGGCGGCAGCATCAGTCCGCAGCCGCGCCTCGACTTCCTGATACGCCGTGTCCGCACGCGCCCACGAGCGCCGGAAGACTTCGAGCGGCTCGGCACTGACCGCGTGGGCGAACTGCTGGATCGATGTCAGCGATGGGACCGGATCGCAGGGCGGCGCGCCTTGCACCCGCACCAGGCGGCAGTCGGTCCCTCGCTTCCGCACCACCATCCACTGCTTCGGATCGAAGTCGCAGTCGCGAACGCCGGCGAACTGCAGGAATGCCTGATGCGCCGCAAACTGGCCGGTCAGCGACAGGCGGTCGCGCTTTCCGATCTCCTGGAGCACATCGAGCGGCATGGCATCGAGCGGCTCCAGCCACGGCAGAGTGGAGTGACGCAGCGTTGCCGCCACCGCCCGGTCCCAACCGAACGAGCGAGGATCAATCGCGATCGATGATTCCGCGCGGCGGGCGTTTCCGCGCATTCCCATTGACTAAGGTGTGTCTTCAGGCCGTTTGTCCACACCCCCAATTATGGAAAATGAACCTAGAATGCCGCCCGTGCGTGAGATCGATGCGGCCACGGAAGCCGCCAAGCGAGGAGCGGAAATCCTCCTTCAATACTGGGAACAGCTCGGGAAGGCTGACGCCGACCTCAAGGCGCGCAACGACTGGGTGTCGCGCGCGGACCGTGAGAGCGAGGCGGCGATCATCGCCGTTCTTCATGAACACTTCCCGGAGGACGGCGTTCTCGGCGAAGAAGGCAGCCGAAGCGGCGGCAGATCGGGACGCACGTGGATCATCGATCCGCTCGACGGCACATCGAACTACCTGCAGCACTTCCCCATCTGGTCGATCTCCATCGGACTGCAGCACGGCGACGAGGTGGTCGCCGGGGTCATTTACGAGCCGCTGCGCGACATCGTCTTCACCGCCGAGCGCGGCGCCGGGGCATTCCGCGACGGAGTTCGCCTCCGCGTCTCCACGCAGCAGCACGTCGAGGGATCGTTCCTGGCGACCGGATTTCCGTTCCGTGCGCAGTCGTACGTCGCGGTCTACTGCGCCATTTTCGAGGATGTGATCAGCATGGCGAAGGGCGTGCGGCGGGCGGGTTCCGCGGCGCTCGATCTCGCCTACACCGCGGCGGGGATCTTCGACGGCTTCTTCGAGATCCATCTTTCGCCGTGGGACGTCGCGGCCGGCTCACTGATGATCACCGAGGCGGGAGGCGTGGTGACCGACTTCAGCGGCGGGCAGAGATGGTTCGAGCGCGGCAACATCGTCGGCGCCGCGCCGGGGTTGCACCCGGAGCTGATCTCGATCATTCGCCGCTATGTCGATGAAGAGCATCTCACCCACTAAACTCCCGCGCGAGTTCTACCTTCGCGAGACCATTCACGTTGCGCGCGACCTCCTCGGCTGCGTCCTTTGGCGGCGGCTCGGCCGCACATTGCTCGCCGCACGCATCGTCGAGGCCGAGGCCTACCTGGGGGCGAATGATCCGGCGAGTCACGCGCGGCGCGGACTTCGCTCGCAACGCAACGAATCGATGTACCTCGAGGGGGGTCACGCCTACGTCTACTTCACCTACGGCATGCACTACTGCCTCAACGTGGTGACGCAGGAAGCCGATATCGCCGAGGCGGTGCTGCTGCGCGCGGCCCAGCCGCTGCAGGGCATCGATTCGATGCGCAAGCGCCGCCCGAAGGCAAAGCGCGACGTCGATCTGATGAACGGTCCGGGAAAACTCTGCGCCGCGCTGGACATCGATCGCCGCCTCGACGGCGAGCCGCTCGACGGCGACCGGCTGTTTCTTACCGCGCGCGACATCGACGCCGGTGAGATCGCGGTCAGCGCGCGGATCGGCGTGGAGGGCGCCGGCGAGGCCGCGCACTGGCCGCTGCGGTTTTATCTGCGCGGAAACCGATTCGTCAGCGGCCCGCGAATGTAGAGCCGGTTTAGTTCTTCAAATACTCCATCAGGTAATCGGACGCGTCCTTCGAGCGCATCAAGGAGAGTTTGCTGATGATGTTCTTTTTCAGCTCGGGATTCGTCTCCCGCCGCGCCAGATCGACGAGGGCCTTTGCATTCCCCTGGATGAAGAGGGCGTTGATGACGGCAGCGCGCACGTCGCCGCGTGAATCGGAGTCATACAGCGACACGAGGAACGGTCCGGTCTTCTCGCCGCCTAACAGGCCGAGGTTGCGGATGGCGGTGAGTTTCAGATCGAGGTTCGGCTCGTTGCGTGCGATGTCGTAGAGCTTCTCCGAGGCGCCACCGAGGAACATGGCCTGAATGATCTTCTTGCGCACCTCGGTGGAGGTCTCGGTGGTGTAGAGCTCCGACAGCTCGTTGCGCGCTCCGATCAGACCGAGCTGCGAGACAGCTTCGGAGCGCAGCTCCGCGTCCGGCTCGCTCCTGGCCAGCATCAGAAGGCGCGCCCGGTCGCCGGCGAGCATGTAGGCCTTGAGCACCGATTTCTTGATCTCCACGTCCGCGGTCGAGGCGTAGACGTCGGCGAGCAACTTCCGATTCCGCTCGCCCCCCATCATGCCGAGATAGCGGAGCGCCCGGCGCTGCAGATCGACCTCGCTGCCGTTCTTCGCCACGCGCGACAGGATCTCGTACGCCCGTGGAGACGACGACTGACTGAGGATGAACAGCGCCTTCTCCTTCAGCTTCGGCGACTTGTTGCTCTGCAGCATTTCCTCGAGGATCGGCATTGCACGTTCGGGGTCGGTCTGCATCAGGCCGTTGAGGGCGATCAGCTTGAGCTCTTCATCGGTGACGCGCTCCGGTTCGATCTTCTGACCGGCCGATTGCCGGATCTCCAGGTCGAGTTTCTCCGCCTCGTTGTTCCACTTGCTCTTCGGGTAGGCCGTTTTCAGTTGCAGCAGAGCCGACAGCGCCTCGGCGCGCATGCCCATCCTGTTGCGCGCGAATGCCAGCCAGTACAGCGCCGCCTCGGCGCGGGACATCTTCATCGCCGCGACTCGTTCGAAACTCCGCGCCGCGGTGCGCCAGTCGTGATCGTCGATGGCGTCGGTTCCCTGCTCATACAGGTCCTGTTCGCGTTCGACGCGCGCCTCCTGACGGTCGCGCTCTGCAAATCCCCACGCCTGCGCGGTGGGAGTGGTCAATGCGATCGCGGCACAGGCCGCGCAACAGAGCAGCGTTTTCATAGTGAGTTCATCCCCTTCGTCTGTGCGCTGGCAACGCGCACTTTGAACAGCAGTCCTTTGGAATCGATGCGTTTTTGCAGCGCGGCCACCTCCTCCGGCGTGAGCTTCGCGTCGGAGTTGGCGATCTCGATGAGCACCGGCTCGAGATCGGAGAGCACCGCGGCCAGGCGATTGTCGCCGCGCCGCGCGGCGGTCTCGCGGTATAGCTGATTGGATGTCAGCAGATTCTCCGCGCGTTTGCGCTCCGGACCGAGGTCCAGGGTGCGCTTCGGGTCGGCGTTGGCCAGATCGACCAGCATCCGCTCCGAGCTGTCGAGATGATCGGTAACCACCACGAGCAGGATGCGGTCGCGCGCGCCCGTTTGCGGCGCGGAGGCCACTGCTGCCGGCCGGGGTATGCCCGGTGTTGTGCTGCGCGCGTGCCAGAGCGCGCCGGCGACAAACGCCATCGCCAGCACCGCGGCCGCGGCTAGCGCCCATTGCCATCCCCATCGCCGCTCCCGTCCCAGCCGCCACCGCAGACGGTTCCACACCTGCTCGCCGTAGGCCTCTCCTCGATCCGGCACGGGCATCTCCTCGACGAGCGCGAAGACGCCGCGGATGGAATCGTATTCCGCGCGGCATCCGGCGCACGCGGCAAGATGCTGTTCGATCGCCGCCGGCGATTCGTCATCGTGATAGTGGTGCAGGACGAGGTCCTGTTCGGTCAGGTGTTGCATGGTGACGACCTCACGAATGGTTCCAGTGACTGACGCAGCTTCTTCACCGCGCGGAAGATGGTGTGCTTCGCGGCGTTGACCTGAATGCCCAGTGCCTTTCCGATCTCTTCGACCGGCATCCCCTCGAAATGGCGCAGCACGAACGCGGTCCGCTCGTTCCCGCTGAGCTGCTCCATCGCCTGGGCGACCTTCTCGCGCAGTTCGGCGCTGAGCAGCAGGCGGTCCTGCTGCGGATCGCCGCTGGCCGCCGTTTGCCCGGCGGTCTCGGGATCACCGCCGTAGCGGCGATCGAGGCGGCCGCGCGCGCGAAGCAGATCGAGCGAGCAGTTGACCGCGATCCGATGCAGCCACGTGGCGAAATTCGCACGCTCTTCGAATCGGCCGAGCTGGCGGTAGGCCCGGAGGAACGTTTCCTGGACAATGTCGTCGGCGTCGTGCTGATTTCCGGTCATGCGATAGGCCACGCGAAACACGGGCTGGCTGTGACGCTCGACGAGCAACCGGAAAGCCTCGCCATCGCCGGAGCGGGCCCGGCTTATGGTTGCGACGTCGGTCATCTCCATCCCAATGGCCTTAGACTCTGATTCCGGAAACTGGTTAGCCCATTACCATGCCTCGAGAACTTGGACGTTTGCTCATCGTACTCGGCGCGGTCCTGATCATCGCAGGGCTGGCCATCACCGCGCTCGGCCGGCTGCCGGGCGACTTCGTCTGGCGCCGCGGCAGCGTCACGTTCTACTTTCCGCTGATGACTTCGATCCTACTCTCGCTACTGCTCACGCTTCTGATGTGGATCTTCTTTCGCCGATGACACAACTGATCGATTCCGTCATCCGCTACGGCGTGCCGCTGGTCTTTCTGAACGTGTTTCTGGAGCAGATCGGCGCGCCCGTGCCGGCGCTGCCGATGCTGATCGTCGCCGGCGCGCTGTCGGCCGAGGGGCGGATCTCGTCGACGCACGTGCTGGTGGCGTCGCTCGTCGCATCGCTGATCGCCGACTGGTTCTGGTTTCTCCTCGGCCGGCGGCACGGCTACCGGGTGCTGCGCACGCTCTGCCGGATCTCGCTCTCGCCCGATTCGTGCGTGCGCGAAACGGAAGCGCGGTTCGAGCGCTGGGGATTGAAATCGCTCCTGATCGCGAAGTTCGTCCCCGGCTTCTCCCTGGTCGCACCGCCGCTCGCCGGTGCCGGGAAGCGCTCGACCATCGCCTTTCTGATCTACGACGGAATCGGCGCCATGCTCTGGATCGCCGCCGGCGTCGTCACCGGCCGCGCGTTCCATGAGGCCATCGCCGACATCCTCACCGCACTCGAGAACCTCGGCTGGTGGGCCCTGGTGATCATCGCCTCCGCGGCCGGCCTCTTCATCGCCTTGAAGTGGATGCAGCGGCAGAATTTCTATCGCCAGTTGCGCATGGCGCGCGTCTCGGTCGACGACCTCAAACAGATGTTGGAGCAGGGTAAGGCGCCGCTGATCGTCGACGCGCGCAGCAGCGCCGCGCGCAATCGCGACGGACGCCGGATTCCCACAGCGGTGACCGTCGAAGGGGCCACCCTCGACGAGCGTTTTGACGCACTCCCCGCGAACCGCGAGATCATCGTCTATTGCACCTGACCCAACGAAGCCTCAGCCGCCCGTGTGGCGCGCATGCTGATCGAGAAAGGATTCACCCTGGTTCGGCCGCTTCAGGGCGGCTTCGAGGCATGGATCGAGGCCGGCTACCCGGTGGAAAGCCTCTGAGCTGCCCACAGTAAGCGGCATGGGCCATGCACTTTCCACGGAGCCATGCCGTCCGTTACCCCCGCGTCCGCTGTGGCGCCCGATGAGCGAAGTCACGACTTCTACCGCGAAGCGCTGGTCCTGCTGAAACAGGCTCAGATTCCATTTTTGGTGGGTGGCGCGTACGCGCTCGCGCGCTACACCGAGATCGAGCGCTACACGAAGGATTTCGATCTTTTCATTGAGCGGCACGACTTTCCGCGCGCGGCGAAGACGCTCGAGGAGGCCGGCTACGAGACCGATCTGACGTTCTCGCACTGGCTGGGGAAGGCATTTCGCGGCGATGATTTCATCGATCTGATTTTCAGCTCAGGAAACGGCGTCGCCACCGTTGATGACCGCTGGTTCGAACACGCGGTGCCGGCGCGGGTGCTCGACGTCGACGTCCTTCTGATCCCGGCCGAGGAGATGATCTGGTCGAAGGGGCTGATCATGGAGCGCGAGCGCTACGACGGCGCGGACATCGCGCACCTGATCCGCGCCGTGGGACACAAACTCGACTGGGGGCGGCTCCTCGGTCGTTTCGGCGATCATTGGCGGGCGTTGTACTCCCATCTGATTCTGTTCGGGTTCATTTATCCGCCGCATCGATCGGTGGTGCCGAAGTGGGTCATGGAAGAGCTGGCGGCGCGATTGCGGAACGAACTGAGCGAGCCCGACCCGGAAGGCGACATCTGCTTCGGCACTGTGATCTCGCGTCAGCAGTATCTTGTGGACATCGATCGCTGGGGATACAAGGACGCGCGTCTGGAGCCGATCGGGAATCTGAGCGAAGAGCAGATTGCGCACTGGACGGCGGGCATCGATCAGGACGGATGATGCTGATGGACCGAGACACGCTACGGATCGCGGCAACTGCCGATCTGCACGTGAAGAAGGGATCGCAGGGCTCGCTGCAGGCGCTGTTCGCCAAAATCACCGAATCGGCCGACGTCGCCCTCCTCTGCGGCGACTTGACCGACTACGGTGACCTCGAAGAAGCGAAGATTCTGGCAAAGGACATTGCATCCTCGCTCCGCATCCCCGCGCTCGGAGTTCTCGGCAATCACGATTTCGAAGCAGGCAAGCAGCAAGAGATCACCAAGATCCTCAGCGATGCAGGCGTGATCATGCTCGACGGCAGCGCCACCGAGATCGAAGGCGTCGGCTTCGCCGGTGTGAAGGGCTTCTGCGGCGGATTCGGTCGAAGATCGCTCGGCGCCTGGGGAGAAGAGATCATCAAGCGATTCGTGCACGAGACCATCGAGGAGTCGCTGAAGCTCGAGGGCGCACTGGCGCGCCTGCGCACGCCGCAGAAGGTGGCCGTACTGCACTACGCGCCGATTCAGGCGACGGTGGAAGGGGAACCGCCGGAAATTGTCGCCTTTCTCGGATCGAGCCGTCTTGAAGAACCGGTCGATCGATACCGCGTCAACACGGTCTTTCACGGGCACGCACATCACGGAGCCCTCGAGGGCCGGACCAAGGGCAACGCGGCGGTCTACAACGTCGCCGTGCCGCTGCTGCGCGCAAAGTTTCCCGATCAGCTTCCGTTCCGCCTGGTCGAGGTTCCCATCGCCCAGCCCGTATCGACGTAGAATCTGCCGCGATGCGGCACGTTTGCTTTCCGGACGGACTGAACCGCGACATGCTGATCGCCTGGTTCCGCGAGGGGCGGGCGCGATCGCGCGCGATCTTTGCCATTCCCAAAGCGGAGTGCTACTACGACCGGCCGATCCCGCTGCGCAATCCGATCGTCTTCTACGAAGGCCATCTGCCCGCCTTCGCGGTCAATACGCTGCTGAAGCTCGCGCTCAAGCAACCGCCGCTCGACGCGAAGTACGAGGTGCTGTTCGAGCGGGGGATCGATCCGGAGAGCCTCGACAAAGCGAAGCCGACATCGAGCTACTGGCCCGAACGCGATGACGTCCTGGCCTACGGCCGGGAAGCCGAGCGGCAGATCGAGCACGCGCTCTGCGACGGGGCCATCGAGGATGACCGCGTTCCGCAGCTTCGCGGCGCCGAGGCGGCCATCGCCATTCTCGAGCACGAGCAGATGCACCAGGAAACGCTGCTGTACATGTTTCACGAGATGGCGTACGAGAAGAAAAACCCCCGCCCACCCCTCCATGTAGGGCCGGCTCTCAGCCGGCGCGCGCCGGCTGAGAGCCGGCGCTACATGGCAGCACACATCCCCGCCGGGATGGCCACCCTCGGCAACCGCGGCTATTTCGGCTGGGACAACGAGTTCCCCTCCATGCGCGTCGAAGTCCCCGCGTTCGAGATCGACGTCCACAATGTCACGAATGGTCAATACCTTGACTACATGAACGCGACCGGCGCCGAGCCGCCGCACTTCTGGGCCCGGCGCGACGGGGACTGGTTTTGGCGCGGAATGTTCGCACTCGTTCCCCTGCCGCTCCACGCGCCCGTGTACGTCACGCAGGAAGAGGCGGCCGCCTACGCGCGATGGTGCGGGAAGCACGTGCCGACGGAAGCGGAGTATCAACGCGCGGCGTGCGGAACTCCATCCGATGAAGAGCGGCTGTTCCCGTGGGGCGACGAGCCGCCGGACGCGACGCGCGGCAACTTCGGGTTCGCCAACTGGGACCCCGTTCCCGTCGGTTCGTACCCTGCCGGGGCAAGCGCGTGGGGCGTGCACGATCTCGTCGGCAACGGATGGGAGTGGACCTCCACCGTGTTCGACGGTTTCCCCGGGTTCAAGCCCATGGCCTCGTATCCCAACTACTCCGCGGACTTCTTCGACGGCAGCCACTTCGTGATGAAAGGGGCCTCGCCGGCCACAGCACGCGAACTGATCCGCGGCA
>Ga0070741_10011551_pt1 | contig 16272 bp, 16 predicted proteins | sample Coa_R1_4_FD_66440 | JGI IMG/M metagenome (GOLD analysis project Ga0070741, IMG submission 66440) | Surface soil microbial communities from Centralia Pennsylvania, which are recovering from an underground coalmine fire - Coalmine... | ecosystem: Environmental > Terrestrial > Soil > Unclassified ...
CAGGCCGCAACGCCGAGGTCGATTTCCGGGGTCAGCCCCGCAGCAACCAGACCCATGCCTCCACGACCGATCCGGAAGCGTTGCTGGCCCGCAAGTCGGACCACACCGCCGCCCGCCTCTGCTACACCGGCCACCTCCTGATGGAAAACCGCAACGCCTTGCTCGTCGACATTGAACTCACCCAGGCCGACGGCTACGCCGAGCGGGCTACCGCCCTGGAGATGCTCGCCCGTCTCCCCGGCCGGGCCCGCCGGCGGACGGTCGCCGCCGACAAGGGCTATGACACCGCCGGGTTCGTCGCTGACTGCCGGGACCTCGGCGTGACCCCGCACGTCGCCCAGCACACGAACAAGCGCCGCAGCGCCATCGACGGGCGGACCACCCGCCACCCCGGACACCGCGTGAGTCAGGCGATCCGGCCCCGGATCGAAGAACCGTTCGGCTGGATCAAAACCATCGCCGGTGGCCGCAAGCTCCGCTACAAAGGCCGGCAACGGAACCGAGCCTGGTTCCTCCTCGCCGGCGCCACCTACAACCTCCTCCGAATCACCGCCCTCGACGCCCAAACCGCATAACTCCAGGGGGCCAGGTGGACAACCGCCCCCCCCGGAACGACCCCAGAACGGGCCCCCGGGGAGCCTCGGCCACCCCCACCGACGAACCATTCCCGACCCGGAAGAGATCTACGACCTCAACGAGGCGTTCTTCCGCACCCTGTTAGGTGACGGCATGGCCTCCGCTGCGGTCGGTGCTGCCGCCGTGCTGCTGGTGTTCGCCGTCGCCGTCGCCGTCGTCGGCATGGTGGTGTCGCTCATCGCCCTGGTGTTAAGGGCTGCCTGGTGCCGCCCCGAACGCAAGAAGCCCCCGGCGCAGTCGGACCGGGGACTTCATCGCTACGACTACAAGGGGCTACACCGAAACGCCCTGCCGATGTCGTCGGGCGGCATCGCGCCGATGCGAGGGCTGCACCTCGCTATGCCGAGTGACTGCAAGCGAGGGGGCACGCACCTGTCGAACCCGAGCGGCTCAGCTCCCGCCGGCTTGGCCTCGAAGCGGGGCCGGCTGCCCCAGGTCATCACCCACCTCGCCCAGGTCAACGGCTGGAGCGCGGACCACGCCGCGCTGTATCGCGAAGCGGTGTTCGAGACATGGGCCTCCCGCAGCCGTCGCAGTGGACGCTCGACATTTCGCTTCTCGCCACCCGCTCTGGGAGTCACCGACCCCGACCGATGCGGACCCGGACCCGACTGACCCCTCGGCGCTTCCAATACGGTAGGGGAGAGCCGACCGCGGCGCCACGTTCCCCAGTCGGCGCCGGGCGATCTCGTAGCGCGATCACGACGACAGCCATGATCGGTCCCAGGGCGGTTCGACGCCTTCGGTGCTGCTGTGTGATCGCGCGCTCGACGGCTTTGCGGCTCGTGTCCGTTCGGCTGCGACGCCGGGGTTGATCGCTCTGCGGGTTCCGTCTCGCGGTCCCTCCGAAGGCGTCGAAAGATGTGCGACCGCCACAGCACCCGGGGGATGCGCGACCCCGGGTGCTGCGACGGTGTGCCGGTGTGGAGGTGCCAGCTGGGCGATGATTCGTCCTAGCGGGTGGCCGGCCGGCGATGGAGGCGACGGAGGCCGATCCCGGCGAGGAGCATGGTCAGGGCACTGCCGATCAGGGAGGTGAGATTGGCGCCTGTCCGGGGAAGCCGGCCGCTGGTCCGCTCAAGGGTCTGACCGGTGATATCCGTGCCCGTCGGCGGGGCCGGCGACGTGGCCGCTCGGCTGGTCTCTCCGGCGGCCACGGCCGGGACGGGAGCGGGGCTGGTGGGGGCAGCTCCGCTTCCCGAGGTGGCGGCGGCGGTGAAGGCGGCCACCGGGTTCAGGGCGCCGAGGCCGTCGACGGCAGGGGCGAGGTTGACCACCTGGGCGCCGCCGCTGGTCGCTCCGCCGGCGATCCCGCTGCCACCGGAGGCGGTCAGGCAGGAGAGGGAAGCAACGGCGGGCACGGCCAGTCCGCACAGCGGGCTGGCGCCGAGTTGATCGTCGGTGCCGATCTGGGTGTTGTTGACGCCGGCGAGATAGCTGTGGCCCCGACCCTCGCTGGAGACCTCGGAGTGGAGCAGGACGATGTTGAGATCGTCGAAGACACCGACGTGGGCACCATCGCTCATGGCCGTGCCGGTGCTCTTCTGATCGGTGAACGAGGCGTCCGACTCCGAGGTCAGCACGCCGGCCCGGACGATGTGCGCGGCGTCGGCCCGAGCGACGGCCGCCGAGCTGGTGGCGTGACGGGTCGGGCCGGCGCTGCCGGCCGCCGCCGCATGCCACGGCGCCACCTGGAGGTGGACAGGCAGCGTCGAGCCGGTATCGGCGAGCGACCCACCCGTCTGGCCGTCGCCGTGCTGGGTGCCGCCGAGTCCCAGGAGCGGCTGGCCGGCGAGGCGGATCACTGACGCCTGGGCCGAGGGCGCCCCGGGGTCGGCCGTGGCGTCGGTCCGGGAGAGGTCGAGGAGGGAGCCGACCTGGGCGGCGACGCCCGAGGCATGGCTTGGGGGGGCGGGAACGATGTCGGCGTGGGCGGCCACCGGGGCCATGCCCACGGCGGCGGCACATGCCGGAATGGCGATGCGGAGTGCGTGTCGGCGCATGATGTTGACCCTTTCCGTACCGTGACGCTCCGTTGCGTCAGGACCGGCTTACCCTTGAAAAAGGGGCGAAAACGGGTCCCTGGCCGGTACGTCCCAAACGCGGCTTTTTCAGACCATGTCGCCGCGCCGTGAGGGTCAGGGAGCCGCCCCGGAGCGGCGGGCCGGCGGCGATCGCCACGTGGGCGTTGGCGGTGTTGAAGTACGGGTCGAGTCCCATGGCCCGGTAGGCAGCGAAGGCAGTCTTGGAGGTGGTGAGTCGCCAGTCGTAGCGCTTGTCGACGTCGAAGTACACGACGGCTTTGATGTCCGGGAACTTCGTCTTCAGCGCGGCACGGGCGTCAGCGATCGCGCCTTCTCGCCTCGGCGGCCTTCTTGGGTGCCGTATTCCCCGATGAGGAGGGGCTTCCCCGGGTCTGGGCCCAGTCGTAGAACGGTTCGAAGATGGTCTCGAAGCTGCGCCAGGCATCCCCCGGACGGGCCGGTGCCCAGTTGTAGTCGTTCCAGTCCGCGGAGGTCATCTCGGGCGATCACATCGCAGCCGAGACCGCTTCCTCGAGGCCGCGGTCGACTTCATTGGTTGCACAGGCCGATGGGAGGACGACGCAGCGTTGCGTGGGTGACGACCGCCGGCTGTGACGGCATCAGACCGGTACCGAGACGGCTCCCGGGGCGTTGTCTGCGGGCCAGTTGGCTTCGGAGGCTCTGCTGCGGTGCAGGGGGATCTCCAGCCAGACGACCTTGCCGGTGGCGTCATGAATGATCCCCCACTGCTGGGCTAAGCCCTCGACGAGTTGGAGGCCGCGCCCTCGTTCGACCGGGGTGGCCGGTTCAAGGCTGACGCGCCGGTCGTGAACTTCGAGCCGCACCGTGTCGTTGCGCTGCGTCAAGACGAGTTCGATGGTGGTGCGGGCGTGGACGACGGCGTTGGTGACCAGCTCGCTGGCGAGCAGCTGCACGTCCTCGAGGATCTCGGTGGCCCCCCAGCGCCCGATTGCCCCCTCAACGAAGCGGCGGGCCGCTGAGGCGCTGGCGGCGAGGGGGTCAAGGGCGATTCGCTCCTCGTGATCGATTCGACCAATTGGACGGGGTGGCCGAGGCAGTGCCGGCGGTCGTCTTCCCTGGTGGTGGGAACCGAGGTCGATCCAGCGGTGTTGCGTGTCGGCGGCCAACGGTGGGACGGGGATCGACACCGCCCGGAGGCCGCTGTGGGGGTCAGCGAGGTCGTGACCGCGGCCGGCGCATCGAGGGCACACTGCGAAGTGATCCTCGACGGCCTGCCTGGCTGCTCGACTCGCTTCACCACGCAGGTACGAACCGAGCACCTGCACGGTCCCTCGGCAACTGGCCGGCGGGTCGACCTCGAAGGCGGCGAGGCAGGTGTCGCGGACTTTGTCCCAGGCCAGAGATGCGATGGCGGCCACGGCGTCGGGTTCCATCTCGACCACCGCGGCGATCTCCCGCGGGGCCGCCCCTTCGGCCGCGCTCAGCCACAACGTGGTGCGCCACGGCTCGGGCAGCCAGCGGAAGCCATCCCGGAGCGAGCCGGGCTGGATGCCCATGGGTGGGCCGGCCACAGCCCCGGGGCCGGCGAAGCCGGCCGGGTCGTGCAGGCGGCCGGTTTGGCGGAGGCGCTCCACCGCGAAGGCGCGGACCGACGCCAGCAGCAGCGGGCGGAAAGCGAACTCCTCGTCGAGGGCATCGGGAAGCTCGCCGAAGACCCGGGCGAACCCTTCGACTAACGCGATCTCGGCGTCGGCGGAGAAGGCGGTGGTGGCGCATGCCATCCGCCAGGCCACTTCGTGATGGGTGAGGTAGAGGACGCCGAATGCCAACCGATCCCCGCGGTGGGCCCGAAGGGCCAGTTTCCGGTCAGCCATGGCGTCACGGGCCGGAGCGGTCGTTTCGTGCATGTCTCTCCTTCAGGTCCGTCCGAGAACACGGGACCCGTACCAACCGTGCGACTCCGAGTTGAGCTCCTCCGCCGGTCCAGGCGCCGTCACCGGCGTGTCATCCTGGACGGTGAAGCAGACGCTCTTTTGGCGGTCGAATCCGTTGTCGAGGCCCGAGCCGGAGATGAAGCCTCGGTCGCACAGTCGCGTGCCGTCGGCCACATCACCCGGCACCGTGAAGTGGGTCTCGAAGCCGCCGTCGTTGGCGGTGTCGCGGTCCTGGGTCCTGAGCTCATCTGCGGGCGTATCGTCGACGGTCACGCAGTCGAGTGCCTTGTGCAGTACGGGGCTCGCGAAGGTGGTCATGTCCCAGCGCAGCGTCACGGCGACCACGGCGACCACGGCGCCGGGGCGCGCTTCACTGCCGTCCGCTGGATCGGTCACCTTCTCGACCGCACCCGCGGGTGTTACCGCCAGAACTTCGGGGCAAGTGTCGGACACTCCACCGGGATGGCTCCGGGTGGCCCCAGCCGGAATGGTGATGACGAACGACGAAGTCAGCACGGCGATACCGCCCAGCGCGACGCGTCCCAAGATGCGCACGATGTCTCTCTTCCCCAGCTGAATGCAGTATTCCGGATCTCCTCACCGTTCGACGGGACTTCGATGGTGATGCCGCCGGAAAGTGACCACGGCGGTCTTCCGGGGGATGGCGATGTCGCCGATGAAACCCGCTTGGCAGAGCAGATCTCGGACTGCTCGCCCGTGTGATACAGCGTGCGTGCTCAGGGCGCGGCCTGTTCGACAGCGATGCTTTCAGCCACGAGGACGAACGCGTCATGGAGCGCCTCGATCCGCTGTTCAAGGTCCAGGACGTCCACGTACATGAGGTCCATCTCCGCCCGCCTCAGGCGATGAACGGCATTCACGATCGAGAGCTCGAGGTCGGCAATGAGGTCCTGCAGATCTCTCGACATGACAGCGGTGTACCCGGCGTCCCGTCCTCCGAAACCACTGAGAGTGAGATCGAACTCACGATGCGCTTGAGCCTCAGCGACCGTGCGGTCGTCGACGCCGGGGCGCGGGCGGGGTAGGCGAGCCCGACGGAACCCGCGTCGGATTGTGGCCCTGGGGGGCCCAGGACTTCACGGAGTCGCGCCGGGGCGGGTTCACTACGGTACGGGTCGGCTGGTCGCGGCCCATCTGGCGACGGCATCGGCGTCCGAGCGCCAGTAGCATTCGTCGTGACCCTGGATTAGCTCGACGAACGGGACCGTCGCGTCAACGCCGAGCGCTCGGATGAGACGCAGATGTAGCGGGCCCAGCGAAGCAGCCGAGGTGGGGGCGGGATGGGCCAGCAGCGTGTTCCTGTTGGGTCCCGTCTCAGCGGCGTGGGTCAGGGAATGGCGCAGTTGATGCAGGCCCGCCCGCCGGTAGGACAAATGGGCCCGCCCCGACCCGGCGGTCCGGGTTGGTGACGCAGGTGAGCCCTTGGTCGGCCAGCGACAGATGCGCCGGCCGGGCGGTCTTCTCGAACGAGTATGGCCCGGTGGGCTCAGCGGCCCTGACATTCCTGATTGGGGTTCGCACTACCCAGGGCCCGAACCGGGGCAGAGAGCTCTCCATCGCCGACCGTGACGTCGCCTCGGCCCTGGGTGCCGCGGAACGGCAGGCCGGCCGTCCGGTAGGCCGGCGTGAACCGGAACGGAACGACGCGGGGCGCACCAGTGGGCACGCCGGCTGTCTACCCGTCGGCGGCGCCGGGAAAGCCGCGGGCCTGCGGGGGGTCGCCGCTGCCGGCCGATTGGGGGACGGCCTCGGCCGAAGGGGCCGGAAGGCCGGGCCGGCCGGTCGACCCGGCAGCATTGGGCTCCGGCGAGCGGCCGGCACCGTCGCCGACGAGGGACGCCAGCGCCTCGGCGCTCGACGGGTGGATGGCGAAGACCCGGGCCAGGCCGGTCACCGCCAAGCGCTTCAGGAGGCGCCGTTGCGTGCACGCCAAAAGGAGGTCACCATCCTGACCGCGGAGGCGCTTCAGCGCACCGACGAGGACTCCCAGCCCCGTCGAATCCAAGAACACGATCCGGTCCAGCTCGACGACAACCTGCTGGTAACCCGCCGCGGCGAGGTTGGCGAGCTCGGTTCGCAGCTGCATGGAGGTAATGAACTCGAGTTCGCCCGCGATAGCCACGACGGCCACGCCGGAGTGGTCGCTGATCTCTACTTCAAGGTCCACGACGCGCACCCCCCGGGGTCGCTGACTCGTCGGTTCGCCGGCGAGACCGGGCAGCGGCGTCTCGGAAACGGGAACGACCTCTGGAGGTTCAGCTGGCTCGGTACGCGGCCCGCTCTTCGACCAGGTCGACGGCCACGTCGGCGTCGAAGGCGGCGGCAGCGATCTGTCGGAGGCGATGGACGACGGACGAGATCTGCCCGCCCACCTCCTGAGGGTCCGGTGCCTCCCCCGGGGGGGCCGGTTGCGGGTGCTCGTCGCCTTTCGAGTTCACTTCTTCCTCGCCTGCTCTTTTAAGCGTCGGGAAGTGCCGTGCCCTGCGGGCACAGCGGAATGGTTCCCCTTCCAAGAACGGTCGAAACCCGGCATAGGCCGCAAAGAACAACTTTTCGTGCACCCCGCGGTGAGGACGAGCCCGGCTGGAGCCGAAGCCTTGCGTGACGAATCAGCTTTCTGGCAGGGGCTTCCAGGTGTCGGCCGGTTGAGCTCTTTCGGCCAAGCCGGTACGTTGGGACGGGAGGGGAAGCAGTGTCTGCACGGTGGATCAGGCCGCAGCCGGTGTCGCGCTTTGTCGTTCATCAAGGTGACGACGAAGTGGTGTTGGCTCTCACCGGCGAAATCGACATCGCCAACAGGGACGAGTTCGAGCGGTCCCTGGACCTCGCGGCGTTTTCGCTTCCGGCGAAGCTCATCATCGACCTTCGAGACCTCAACTTCATCGATGGTGGCGGTGCGATCGTCCTGGTCGCCACCGCCGAAACACTCGAAGCGTTCGGGACGTCGGTGGCGTTGCGCGCTCCGGGGTGGACCGTCCGACGGGTGCTGGAACTCATCGGTGGCGCCGACCTCCCGATCGAATAGCGGGAACGGGTGCGCACGACTCAGCTGAGGCGCCTGTGGCGACATGCCGGTGCTCGGATCGGCCGCGAAGACGTCAACGCGAGGAGGGGCGATCGAGCGGCCCCGTACTGCGAAGCAGTGGCGTGTCAACACGTTCCTTTCAGCTCGGAATCCCCCCCGAGTTCCGACGCGGAATTTCGGGTCCCGTCCTGGCCGCCGCCGGACGTTGGGGTGTTGGCAAGGGGGCGTGGACGGGCTCGGATGGAGCTCACCGGGGTGAGGGGGCGCCTACCCAGGGGTGGTCGAGCCGGTGCGGACCAGTCTCGACCCCACATAGGCGCCCGTTCGCTCCTTGTCGGTCGGGTGCCACGTGCTCGCTCCCCGAAGGGGCCCGGGATGCGCGCCGGGCCCTTCTCCGGCCATGGGCAGCGCCGGCGTCCTCATGAGCGCGGCGACGCTCGGCGTGCCTGCGTCGGCTGAGTCGGTGGCTCGAACTCGCCACTTCCGACAGACGGGCCCCGACCGACGGTCGGGGCCCGTCTGCGTTCTGGACGCCCGCAGCAGTCGGGCACCGGCGAACCGGCCCCGGGCGCACGTCACTCCGATCAACGGGCATCATCGACCTCCGTGATGCGAACCCCGAGCCGCGGCGCGGCTTGCCAGATTTCTCAGGAATGTGGTGGGCCCCGACGAACGGCTGGCCGCTGACGCCTGCGGCAGTTCCGCCGGTCGGACCCGACGCCGGCCTCGGCCACGCCGGCGGAGACGCGGTGCTGACGGCGGCCGCCCGCCGGATCACCCAGGCGGTTCGGCCCACCGACACCGGCGCCCGGCTCGGAGGCGACGAGTTCGCCGTCGTGCTTGAGAACCCCGAGACGGTCACCGTGCAAAAATGGCTTCACTGTCACGCGAGGCGCCGGCGAGATGGCCGGCAGCGTCAGGCCGCCCGACCCGGCCCTGACCACCGTGACGGCCCTGCTGTCGTTCCTGTTCGGGACGTTCATCGGGGCCGTCATGATCAACGTCGTCGTCGGAGTCTTCAAGGTGAGCACTGCCGGTGACGCCTCGGTGGGCCCGGGCGCATTCCTCCCAGATCGCCCGGCGCATTCCGCCCAGATCGGCCGTCGGACCGCCAACCTCACGGGGGAGGCGCTGCACGGGCCGACGGGTGGGTATTCCCGGTGCACCATGACCCGAGGGCGACCCGATCGGTCCGGTCGTGGTTGGAGGCTGATGCGGCGCGACCAGGTGCTCTCGGAGGTGCTGAGGGAGTTCGCTCGGACAATGGTGACGAGCCTTGCGGTCCAGGGGATCCTGGACCAGCTGGTGGGGCCGGTCGTCGCGGTTCTGCCGGTGAGCGGCGCCGGGGTCACGGCCGGAATACCCGGTGCGGGCGGCGGGCAGGTGGCGGCGTCGGACCGCTGCGCCCGTCGCCTCCAGGAGCTGCAGACCGAGTTGCAGGCAGGTCCGAGCCTGGCGAGCTACCGGACCGGCCGCCCGGTGGCCGTCCCCGACGTGCGAACCGACGACCGGTTCGCAACGTTCGCCGTGCGGGCCGCCGAATTGGGGGTGGGGGGCGTGTTCGCCTTTCCGCTCCTCCACGACGGGGAGCTGGTGGGAACGCTCGACCTGTACCGGAACACGCCCGGACCGCTCGACGCCACGACCATGGACGCGGCGGGGACGCTGGCCGACGTGGCCGCCGCCTACATCCGCAACGCTCAGGCCCGGGCCGGGATGCGTGACACGTCTGATCGGGCCCACCGGCTGGGACTGCACGACCCGCTGACGGGGCTGCCCAACCGGGTCCTGTTCCTGGAGCGGCTCGACCACGCCGTCCTCCGGAGCCGCCGTTCGGACCAGCCGGCGGCGGTGCTGTTCGCCGACTTGGACCGGTTCAAGCTGGTCAACGACGTCTACGGCCACCGGACGGGCGACGAGCTCCTCACCGCCGTGGCGCAGCGGCTGGCGGCGGTGATCCGCCCGGGTGACACACTCGCCCGCCTCTCGGGCGACGAGTTCGTCATCCTCTGCGAGGATCTCGACACGCCGGCCCGGGCCGACGACATCGCCGACCGGATCGGCGCCGCCCTGGCAATGCCGTTCCCGTTGGCGGTGGGCCAGATCGAGGTCACGGCCAGCGTCGGGATCGCCTTCGTCCGGCGCGACGAGCAGCTTGCCGAGGACGTCCTCCAGGACGCCGACATGGCGATGTACCAGGCCAAACGGCGTGGCGGGGCCCGACACCAGATCATCGACCTCAGCGAGAAGCGCCACACCCTCCAGTACGTCAACCTCGAACGAGAACTGCGCGGTGCCACCACCCGGGGAGAGCTGCGTCTCGAATACCAGCCCATCGTCGAGACCGGCAACGGACGCCTGACCGGCGTCGAGGCCCTCCTGCGGTGGGCGCATCCCGGACAGGGCCTCGTCACCCCGGCCGCCGTGGTGCCCATCGCCGAGCGGTCCGGCCTCATCAACGAGATCGGAGGCTGGGTCCTGGCCCAAGCCTGCCGGGACCGCCACCCCGGGACGGGCCGGTCGATCAACGACCTGACGCTGTCGGTCAACGTGTCCGGTCACCAACTCATGTTTCCCGACTACCCGGCCGCCGTGGCCGGCGTGCTGTGCGACACCGGGGCCGACCCGGAACGGATCACCCTGGAAATCACCGAGAGCGTCTTCGTCCAGGACAGCGCCGGGGCTCTGCGCGCCCTGGCCCAGCTCAAGGACATGGGCCTGAAGATCGCCCTCGACGACTTCGGGACGGGCTATTCCTCCCTCCAGTACCTCAAGCAGTTCCCGATCGACATCGTCAAGATCGACCAGAAGTTCGTCGCTGGTCTCGAACACGACGCCGCCAGCCATGCCATCGTCTACGCCATCGTTGAACTCGCCCACGTGCTCGGCATGACCACCGTCGCCGAAGGCGTCGAAACCGCCGCACAACACCGACTGCTCGCCGCCATCGGCTGCGACTTCTGCCAGGGCTTCTACTTCGCCCACCCCCTCACCACCGACGCCCTCGACGCCCTCACCGACCCCGACCGGGAACGGCACCTGCCCGCACTGATCCTCACGACCGCCACCGGCTGACGGCCCCCCGAGGTCTGCCGGGCGGTCCGGCCACCGCCGCCCCGGGAGCGGACGACACGACCCGGGCGCCCCTCTGCGCCCCCCAGCCCAGGACCGCAGCGGCCGAGAAGCGGCCGCTGCGGACGGCGCGACCGCGCTCCGGAGCTTCATCCGGCCGGCGACGGGACGGAGCTGCGCCTCCGACGCTTGGCCGGCGGCGCTTTCGCCGGCGAGACCTCCCGCTCGACGGCCGGTCGAAGCCATCGGGATTCGAGCATCGCGCCGGTCCCTCCGGTCGAGATCCAGCCCGGCACCTTCCAATGACAATGTCATCCTTTCGTGGATGGCGACAAGGCCGACGCCCGGTTCCTCGACCCGGTCGGGGCGGCGTGTCGCCGGTAGTGCCTGAAGGCGCGACCCGGTCGGCGACGATTCGGTGATGACGATCCATGACAAACCGATCGAAGAGATTTCGGTGCAGCCGCAACCCCGTCACCGCCGGGCGGTGAGAGCGTTCGTCTGGTGACGTGCGCCCCGGGCACCCCCCGGACTGCTGCGGGCGTCCCACCTGGGCGCTGCCCCCGGCCGACGGGTCGGGGACACACCCCGTCCGCTCTCACCGTGCCTCTTCACCATCCGGGCGACCACGGGCCAGGCCGCCTCTGAGCGACGTTGACCGCTCAGCCCTCGGCCGCCGCCTCCCAGAGCTCGGAGCCGAGTTCAGGATCGAAGGCGCTCGCAGCGAGGTTCCGTAGACGCCGCACCGCAGCGGACATCAACTCCGCGACGTCGCCCGGCTCAACAGGCTCGACCGGTTCGTCGTAGGCGTCCTGGCTCATCGTCGTGTCCTAGCGGTTCAAGTCACGAGCTGCCGCAAATACCCCAAACCGGACAGCGGTAAACGTCGGCCCACCAGCGGCGCCGATGTTGCTTCGGTCGTGAAGTGTGGTATAGGTGGTTCGTGAGCTGACCGGCGGACAGGCGATGGACGCCCGCCAGAGCCACGCCATCGCCCGACGGTCGCTCACAGCTGCTGCGATGTGACCGGCCGCCCGGGGGGCGTGAATCCGGGCGGCCGACACATCACGTGGTGTGGTGCGGTCGCCCGTGAGGGTGCCCGCAGCCACCAGACAGTTCGACTCCCGCCGGGCGAGGCCTGCCCGTCCGCACCTTTCGGACGTATCCAGCCTGGCTAGGTGAAAACGTTCTCACGGCCGTGTGGAGCCTCGCCCCTGGTGTCAAGACTGCGACGATGGCGTACGTGTCTCTTCCCGGCCAATAAACGCCCGGTCGGCCATCAACCTCGCGGTCGGCGCCGCCACGATGGCGGGAATCGACGCCGGGTCGACGTTGCGGGCCCTGCGGAGGGCCAGGCCATATCGATGCCGGTCTCCGAAGACATGGCCTGGTGTTGATCAGGAGTGGGCCCGATGGGCCCGGCTGAGGACCCGGCCGATGGATCGCGGGATCCGCATCGATTCGGGACCGGACCGTCCCATGACTTCGACGGTGGAACCGTCGTCGTCGAAGGAGATCTCGAGGATCTCGGAGAGCAGAAACGTGCGGGTTACCTCGAGCACCGAGCCGTCGGCCCGGAGCGCCAGAACCATGTGGACGAAGCGGTCGTTGGCCAGGGCGTCGACTTCCCAGACCGGCTCCGACGAGCCCGCCTCGGGGCCGTCCGGGCCGTCCGAGCACCGGATCAGACGGTCGTCGGCGTGCGCCGTCGCGGCCATGATGCGGGCGTGGATCTCCGGCGGAAGGGTGTCCCACGTCCGGTCGGCGATGCTCACCGCACCTGGACTACCCCGTTCGGGACCGCTTCACTCCGCGCCGGCCGAGCGGGCCGCTCCCGCCCTGAGCACACGGTCGTCGGGGTCCGGCGACACCTGGCCATCGAGCGGTACCTCTGCCGCTACGCCCCCGCGGCGGTCCGTCCCCGCCAGGGTGATCCGGTACTGCGGCGGACCGGGCCGGGCGACGACGCGGTGCGTCTCGGCCGCCGCCTGCACGGTGGCCACCAGTCGGAGGAAACCGCGTGGGTCCGCTCCGGCGTCCGGTACACCGAGCCGGTCCTCGTCGATGCCGGGCGCCTTCAGGCGGACGACGAGGCATCACGATACGGACCGCCCCCCGACCGGCCTCCGGCATCGCCTGGTTCGAAGCGGCGGAGACGGTTAGCGCTTTGCGGTCGGCGGAGTCGACGTCCGAGGCCTACCCGTTGGCGGATGAGGCGGGCCTCAGCCTGGTTCTGGCGGGCCCGCCGACAAGCGGCCCGCGCGGTTTCGCAGACTTCGCGGGCCTGCTCGCAGGCAGCGCGGGCGGTGCCGATCGCCACGCCCACCGCAATCGCGCCCTGACGGCGGTTCTCCATCTGCGGGGCGCTACCGGGCTCCCCCCGGGGTTGACACGCCAACTTTGCCGGTACGGTGGGCCTTGCCGGTACGGGGCCACCGCCGACACCCCGCCGGGCCGTTGAGACGGCGGCGCCGCCCGTGACTGGCTCACGGTGTGAGGCCGGACGCGGCTCGCCCGCCGAGGACGGGCCGGCGCGGTGGGTTCTTGGCATGACCGGTTGGCCCGGGTAGGGTGCGCGGCGGGCGTGCTCCCCGGGGCGAGGAGGAGCGGCGGTTGGACGACGAGATCGGGGTCGACCTGCGCATGGAGTGCTTCGAGCACCTCCCGGTGGCCGTGCTCGCCGTTTCTGGTGACCTGGACGCGGCCACCGCCCCTAAACTCCACCGGCGGCTGGAGGACCTGATCGACCACGGCCACCGTTACATCACCGTGGACCTGAGCGGGGTGCGGTTCCTCGCCTCGGCCGGGCTGGGCGTGCTGATCAGGGCGCTCCACCAGGTCCGCCACCACGACGGGGACCTGGTGCTGGTCTGCAGCCAAACCCACCTCCGGAAGGCCTTCGAGACCACCGGCCTGGATCGAGTCTTCGACATTCACACCACCAGCGACGACGCCGCCACGGCTTAGCCCGGCGCGCCCGCCGCGACCGCAGCGCCACCGGCTCGTGGGCCAGCCCTTCAGCCAGAACTGGTTGCCCGGGTGGACCGCGCCCGCTACTCTCCGGCCTCGTCGGTGTCCTCGTCGCTGGCGAACACCGCGCCGCAGTCGCAGCACCGGTATCGCCGGTCTCGCCCGAAGGTCGAGGGCGAAAGGACCCGGCGGCTCCCGCAGCCCAGGCAGGTCTGAACGACCGGTCTGGCCGCCGAGGGTCGCGTTCGTCTCGGCTGCACGGGTCGCATGGTTTGTGGTTCGACGCCCCCCGACGCTCCTCCTCGGCGCGGCCGAGATCCCGTTTCCGCTCACGACTCGCGGCTGGTCGGCCCGGCCCGGGATGATGCGCCGGTTGTACCGCGATCGTGGCCTCGGCGGTGAGCGCGGTACCGTTTCCGAGGTGGCCACGGAATCCCCTCCAGGCGCGCACGACGGGCTCGACGACGAGGTGTGTCCCCGGTGCGACGGCGGCCGCATTGTCGGCGGCTACCTCGGCGACTCCGTCTTCCGCTGGTGTCGAGACTGCGGCGCGACCTGGCGGGTGTCCGCCAAGCCGGGCTGACAAAGTCATCGACGTCGATTGGCGTCCACGAGCGCGGTGTGATGCGTCGGGGGGCCGTCCGGACTACCACCTTGACCACCGACATGACCGGCACAGCTACGAGGTCACCGTCACCAAGGCCGACGGCAGCCAGGTCGAGGTCCACCTCGACAGCGCGTTCAACGTGATGCAGGGCGGCGGCCCCGGCGGGCTGGGCCACCCCAACAACAACGACGCTGACGACCAGCCCGGGGCGACCACCACCACGGCCCGATAAGCCCAACCAGGCAGACGGGACGATCGGGAGGGTGAGGCGCCGACCTCACCCCTCCCGGCGGGCCATCATGTGCCGAGCGTGGCGCCTCAGTCCCCGAGGCCCAATGTTGGGGTCGAGCGTCGGTTTCTCTCCGGCCGGGATGGTGGCGTACGAGGTATGTTCATCGCCTATGCCTGAGGGGTGGGAGGCGCTCGACGCCGAGGCATACAAGGCGCTGTTCTTCCATTCACTGGACGGGGTGATGTTCACCGACCCGGTGGCGGGGACGATCCTGGCGGCGAATCCGGCGGCGTGCGCCATGCTCGGCTATTCCGAAGACGACATCTGCCGGCTGGGTCGGGACGGGATCATGGACCCACCCGACGCTGCCCGGTGGCCGGAGCGGATGGCGGAACCGGACGGGACCGGGTGCTTCCGGAGCGAGCTCTCGTTCCAGCGGGCGGACGGGTCGACCTTCCCGGCCGAGGTGACATCGCAGCTGTTCACCGACCAGACAGCAACGGCCCGGAGTTGCATCATCATCCGGGACATCACCGACCGCCGCCGGCTGGAGCAGGACCTGTGGGAGCTGGCCCTGGTCGATGAACTCACCGGGCTGCACAACCGGCGAGCGTTCATCCTCCTCGCCGAGCACGCCATCAAAGAAGCCAGCCGGGCCCACCGGCCGGTGATCGCCCTCGTCGCCGACGTCGACGACCTCAAGGCGATCAACGACACCTGGGGCCACGCCGAAGGCGAGCGGGCCCTCCAGAAGGCGGCTGATGCCCTCCAGGGCTCGTGCCGGGAGGCCGATATCGTGGGGCGGCTCGGCGGTGACGAGTTCGCCATCCTCCTCGCCGAGACCCACGAACTCGACGGGCTGGAGCGCCGGGTCCGGGACCGCCTCGCCCGCGCCGCCCGCGGGCTGGCCTATCCGCTGTCCCTCAGCATCGGCGTCGCGTCCTGCGAACCGGGCCACCCCCACGACTGCGATCTTCCCGATCTCCTGCACCGGGCCGACCGAGCCATGTACGCCGACAAGACCAGCCACCGGCGGCCGGCGCAGTCGACGGATCGGTCGCACCGAACCACGATGGACCGACACGAACGTCATGACCATCGACACCGTGATGCACGCTCTGGAGGCGCAGAGAACCCTCCGTCCCACTGACGACCGGCCCGAACCCGCCGACCAGGCGGCGGCGCACCGTCGATATTCTCCGGCGGGCCCGAGCCGACCCTGACAGCGTCGGCGCCGACACCGTCCCGGGCATCCGAGCCCTGATCCTGACCGGCCGCTGCAAGGGGCCCGCGGCCCGGCTCGGCAGTGAGAAGCCCGAGGTGTCGGAGCGTCTCTTCGGCCGCCTGGCTGATGAGGCCGGCGGCAGTGGCGGCGCGGGGCAGCGGCATCCCGCCGAGCCAGAGATCCCGCAGGATGCGAGCCGCCGGGCCGTCCGGTCGGACCCGAGGGTCCGCCGGCTCACGGAACAGTTCGGCCAGGAGCGCGTCCACCGTCGATCCTCCTTATGGGTTGCGGCGGAATTGCGCCCCGACGACCGCGGCACGAGCGACCACCGGGCGGGTCCTGTTCCCGAGCGGGGTTTGGCCGTGCCCGGCGCCGGGATACCCGACCGGGTTCGGCATCTCACATGGCCGGCGGCCGTCCTGCCAGAAATGGGATCGCATGAGGGGTGGTCTCGGTGGCGCGTTTGAGCCCTTGACTTTGCATGGCAAAGCATCGTACATTGACTTTGTGAGGCAAAGTCGAGCGGAGAGGTGCGATGAGATGA
>Ga0070741_10011552_pt1 | contig 16272 bp, 18 predicted proteins | sample Coa_R1_4_FD_66440 | JGI IMG/M metagenome (GOLD analysis project Ga0070741, IMG submission 66440) | Surface soil microbial communities from Centralia Pennsylvania, which are recovering from an underground coalmine fire - Coalmine... | ecosystem: Environmental > Terrestrial > Soil > Unclassified ...
CTGAAGCGTACCGGGACCTTCTGCCAGAACCTCGGCCCTTCCAACGAGCTTACCTTTATTGAAAGTGAGGCAATTGAGGCGCTGAAGCGCGACTACGGCATCGAGCTCGCTCCCGGCGAGAGCCGGCGCAATATCACGACCTCAGGTGTGCCATTAAACCATCTTGTCGGCAGAGAATTCCGTGTTGGTCAGGCCCGCGCCCGCGGGTTACGTCTTTGTGAGCCGTGCTCCTATCTTGAAAAAGCAACCGGCAAAGGTGTTATTGCAGGACTGAAGCATCGCGGTGGTTTGCGCGCGCAGATCATCGCGGACGGCGAGATCCGCGTCGGCGATGCGATTCAAGAGGCTTGACTGCGTGGCTGTGCCGCGCTTTCGGAGTCCATTGCCAACCTTTGGCTCATCGCGCTAGACTCGGCGCGCTCCCAGGAGGCAAGATGAAAGCTCTTTTCTGCCGCGCATTGATCTTGGTGTGTCTCTGTTCGCTGATCTCGCTTAGACCGGTTCTTGCTCAGTACACCGATCCAGCCGTCATTAATGATCTTGGCGGGCCGCAGGAGTTTGCCCGCCGCCGTCAGGAACTTGCGAAGCAAATGAAGCAAGGAATTCTGGTCCTGTTTGCGCGCACCCAGGAGCCCGAGTCCAGCCACTATCGTGAAGACAACGATTTTTTCTATTTCACCGGAGTCGCCGATCCCGGCGCCGTGATGGTAATGAATGCCAGTGACGCGAAGACCACCATCTTTGAGCCGGCGCAGAGCCCGCGAATCAAGCAGGTTTATGGACCTAACTTGCTCTCACTTTCGCCCGATGAGCGGCAGAAATTCGGGTATTCGGTTGTGATGCCGGTCACTGACCTGGATACCTTTCTCACCTTTATGTTGAGCCGTGGATCCGAACTCTGGCTTCGAATGGGTTTTGCCGATAAAGCCGATGGCGCGCGCCCCGAGGTCGGTCGGGACTACGCCGCCGAATACGCCCACCCCTATGGCGAATTCCTTCCCGGTGACCGTTCTGCCTTGAAGAAGCTGGCGGAACGCTACCCCTCTGCGCACCAGAACGACGCGACCCCGCTGATTGACGCCATGCGCAACATAAAAACGGCGTCGGAGATCACCGTGTTGCGTCGCAATGGGAAGCTGAGCGCGGAAGGCATCAGGCAGGCCATAGCTCATGCTCATCCGGGAATGTTTGAGTATCAGATCGAAGCTCAGGCCGATTTTGTGTTTCGCAATGGCGGCGCGCAGGGCTGGGCATATCCGGCCATTGTCAGCTCTGGCGACAAGGTGAATACGTGGCACTACTTTAGCGATCGTCAACAGATCCCATCTGGCACTCTAGTGGTTTTCGACTTCGCCGCTGACCTGGATCACGAGACCATGGACATCACTCGCACCTTCAACATCAGTGGGAAGTTCCCACCCGAGCAGGCCAAGTGGTACCAGGCGGATTTGGAAGCGCAAAAGGCCACCATCGCGCTGCTCCGGCCGGGGCACACTTACGAAGAGGCGGCGGCCGCTGGCAAGGCGGTGTATGAGAAGAACGGCATCGGCAATCAATGGAGTGAGACGTTCCCCTTCCCTGGTCACTTCGTCGGTTTGGCGACTCACGACGTGCTTCGGCCGCAGGGGCCTGTAAAGGCTGGCCAGGTTGTGACCGTTGAGCCAATTATCGAGTTTCCCGAGAAGCACTTGCATTTCCGGGTAGAAGACACGGTGCTGATCACCGAGGGCGATCCGGAGATACTTTCGTCTGGCGTACCCAAGGAAATGGCCGATGTGGAAAAGTTGGTCGGCAGCGCGAAGTGAAATATGTCTGGAAGAATGACGCGCCTCACCGTCCGGGCCCTTGACGGTCTGGCCCGGCTGCTGCGGCGCCCACCGGCAGGACCAGCCCACCAAATTACCGGTCAGCGGGGTGAGGAAGATGCCTATTTTCATCTGCGCCGGAACGGCTATGTGATGGTGGCGCGGAACTTCAGGTCACCCAGACGACGCGGTGAGATTGACCTGATTGGCTGGGAAGGCGACGTCCTCTGCTTCATTGAAGTCAAAACCCGCACCACCAGGGAAGTGAAGCCAGCCGAGTCGGCGGTGGACGAGGCCAAGCAGCGCGAAATCGGCGCCGTTGCCGACGAGTACATCCGCCGGGTGGCAGGCTCGCCCACTTGGCGTTTTGACGTAGTCAGCGTTTATTATGACCGGCCTGATTCCCCTCCGGAAATCACTTTATTTAAAAATGCATTCGCAATGTCGTAGAATCAGAGTCAACCAGAAAGGACCCCACATACTTGCCTGAATTAAGAAAAGACCCCATCGTTGGACGGTGGGTCATCATCTCCACCGATCGTGCCAAAAGGCCCACAGACTTTGCCCGTGAGCAATTCAAAATGAAGGGTGGGTTCTGCCCCTTCTGCTACGGCAACGAAGATAAAACTCCTCCCGAAATTCAGGCCTATCGGCCAAGCCAAAACGGCGGCCCGCCGTTACAGCGCGACAGCACCGGGTGGACAGTTCGGGTGGTGCCCAACAAATTTCCCGCTCTGGGAATTGAAGGCAATTTAAGTCGCCAGGCCGAGGGCATGTTCGACAGGATGAACGGCATCGGAGCGCACGAGGTCATCATCGAGACGCCAGATCACGCTGCCACGCTTGCGACGCTTCCTGCCAAGCGGGTGGAAGACGTGCTGTGGACTTTCCGCGATCGTATTCTCGACCTGAAGAAAGACCGCCGCTTCAAATACATTCTCATTTTCAAGAACCATGGAGAGCCGGCCGGTGCTTCGCTCGAACACGCCCACTCCCAGTTGATCGCTCTGCCCATTCTGCCGCGGCAGGTTGTGGAAGAACTCGAAGGCGCGAAGCAATACTACATTTACAAGGAACGCTGCGTGTTCTGCGACATCATCCGCCAGGAGATTGACACCGGTTCGCGCGTAGTGGCCGAGAATGAAGACTTCCTGACCCTGGCGCCTTACGCTCCGCGTTTTCCCTTTGAAACCTGGATTCTCCCAAAGCGCCACGAATCCGCATTTGAGAACTCTTCGTCCAGCATGTTCGAGAATCTCGCCAAGGCGCTCAGGAACCTTCTGGCCAAAGCGGACCGCGTGCTCGACAATCCGCCTTACAACCTCGTGATCCACACTTCGCCAGTGCAGGATCCCAATAACGACCACTATCACTGGCATATCGAGTTCATGCCCAAGCTGACCAAGACGGCCGGATTTGAGTGGGGAACTGGGTTTTACATCAATCCCACGCCGCCCGAAGAGGCCGCGCGATTCCTACGCGAGGCGAGCGTGGAACTTCCTGAAATGGTTGCTGCGGGAGTTTAGGTTTTGCAGAACCCTGGCTGTTACTGCTGCAATTTAAGAGGGGACCGGCCCCGCCACTGAAAGTGCATGCGGCGGGGCGGACCTGAAAACTTCAGTCCTTCAACCTCTCACGCCACAGGTCGTCTGCCGGTCACCAATTGCAGGACCAGCACGATCAGCGCTGCTACCAGGAGCAACCACACGAACGCGCCAATCTGATAGGTTCCAACCAGGCCCAGAATCCAGGCGATCAACAAGATTACAAAGATTGTCCAAAGCATTCCCACCTCCGAGAGTGCAGCGGCACTCTTAGGCTCTGGTGCGATTTTCAGGAAAGAGGTTGCAAGCGGGAAAACAAGCCAGCCAGAGAACCCGGTTGGAGCGGACAACCCAGCATGACCTGTGCGGGAGCTTTCAGGCAGACTTGCGGCGGTCCAGGTATTCCTCGTACCAGGCGTCCTGAATCGTCTGTAATTGATCCTCGTTGGTGGCTTCGGGGTCGTCCGCAAAAATTGGGAGCTGGCTCACAAAGACGCACAACTCGCGCAGCCGCACCTCCCGCGGGTTTATGTCTGGATATTTCTCGGCGAGAGCGACTGCCAGCTCGTCGGTGTCATCCCATCTGAGTTCTTCGGTCACGTTCACTTCTCAATTCTTTGAGACGTAAATACTCCGCCGCGAGGTGCCTCAACTTCCCGGCGCGGTCACAGTCCCACAGCCGCAGGCATTCGAATTTACGGAATTCAATAAAACGAATCCGCGCGGCAACTCGGTTGCGTTGTAATCCAAAATAAGCCCGAAGACGTAGATGAAGGATTTCGGGTCCACCAACAGCCGGACTCCATCGAAGTTCAGGAGACGATCGTGGTCCCTCGGTGAATCAAATGCGACCTCGGCGTTCAGGCCAGTGCAGCCACCGCCAAAGACTGCAATTCGGAGGCCGCTACCATCCCGTTCGCTGGCCTGACGGTTGCGGATTTCGGCCAAGGCTCGCTCCGTAACTTGCACCCCGCGAGCTGGGGTGGTCCTCGCTTTGTCAGTGATCGGCATAGGCACTCACTTCGTCGCTGAGACGCGGTGTGTGCTCTCCTCGAATGTTGGCGAAAGCTCGCGAAGTTGCCCCACTACCTCGCAGACTCGGTCGGCAACATACTCCACCTCGGCATCCGTGTTAAAGCGGCCTATACCGAAGCGGATCGAGCTTGCGGCCAGTTCATCGCCGATCCCCAGGGCGCGGAGCACGTAGGACGGCTCGATTTTGTCGGACGTGCAGGCCGCGCCGCTTGAAACCGCAACGTCATTAAGTGCGACGAGCAACGCCTCGCCGTCCACGCCTTCGAAAGCGACATTCAGGTTGCCGGGAAGACGTCGCTCCATGGAGCCATTAATGTAAACACCGTCCAGTCGCCCGCAGATCCTGTCCTTCAGCCGGTCGCGCAGCGTGGTCAGCCGACCCCTCTCTTGGAACACTTCCTCGGCGCAAATGGCGCACGCTTTGCCCAATCCCACAATCCCCGGAACATTTAATGTTCCCGAGCGCATTGCATGCTCATGGCCTCCGCCATCGATAAGCGCAGAAAGCCGGACCGGCTCACGGTTCCTGCGGGTGTGCCGCCGCACGTAAAGCGCGCCCACCCCTTTCGGTCCATACATCTTGTGCGCGGAAATGGAGAGCAAGTCCACCTGCTCTCTTTCGACATCTATGGGAACCTTGCCCACAGCCTGGGTCGCATCGGAATGGAAGAGCACACCCCGCTCCTCACACATGCGGCCAATTTCCTCGATTGGCTGCAGCACTCCCGTCTCGTTGTTCGCTGCCATGATGCTGACCAGGATCGTCCCGTCGGTGATCGCCCGATCAAGCCCATCAATGTCAATCAACCCATCACTGCGGACCGGCAAATACGTGACCTCGTACCCCTCTTTTTCCAGGCGCTTGCAACTGTCGAGCACCGCCTTGTGCTCAGTCACCGCAGTCACCACGTGATTTCCCTTGTGTCTGTACTGTCCGGCAATGCCCTTTATTGCCAGGTTGTCGCTCTCTGTTGCCCCGGAGGTAAAGATAATCTCGTCGGGCGCTGCCCCGATGAGGTCGGCAATTCGGCGGCGACCGTCCTCGACCGCCTCATCTGCAGTCCACCCAAATTCGTGGTTACGGCTGGCAGCATTGCCAAAGCGCTTTGTGAAAAAGGGCAGCATCTCCTCCAGCACGCGAGGATCAACTGGCGTGGTGGCATGGTTGTCCATGTAGATGGGCAACTTCACAGCCGGCTTGGATGGAGCAGCCATCACAACTTTCCCGAAGCAGCCCTACTAGTCTAGTTGGCCGGGCTGAGTCCACACAAGGCGCGCGACTTCTCGAAATGTGAACCACGCGTGAACCAGAGTAATCAACGATTTGCTGCGCAACTAAGGGATACGCTCGATTGTCCTCAGCCGCTGACGAAGTAAGCTGAGATGTGCCCAAGCTCAACTCTGGCCGCGTTTTCTTGGGAGCCGTGGTGGGTGTCCTTGCTCTCGCCGTATTGCCGCTTCTGGCGGCTGGGCCAGAGTTGGATAAGGCCGATCCTTCCTCCGTCGCAGCTGGCTCAACTCTGAAAGCCCGCAAACCCGAGCCCACTTACAAGATCCAGGTGGGAATGGATGGCGAGGTCTATCCGGTTTTTGCTAATTACGCCTCCCTGCAAAAGCCCGGCGATCGCAAATGGGGAACGGTGGCTGTGACGGTGACGAACTCCAGCGATGCAACTCTGCGTCAGCACATCTCCGCGCGGATCGAAGGCTGGAGCGACGAGGAAATCCAGATCATAGAGTTGCGCGCGGGTGAGGTTCGTACCTGTTTATTCGCCCCCGCCTTCCTCCCGCGGCTTTATCACAATCGGGAGATCGCAGCCGCTACCGCGCTGGTGAATGTGCGCGACCGGAGCGGTAATCTGCTGTTCACCGCTACCGCACCGGTTCGCTTACGCTCGGCGGATGACATGTACTGGGGCCGCAACTTCAAATTCGCCCCGTTTATCGCCTCTTGGGTCACGCCGCACGAGGCGGGGGTGGAAACACTGTTGAGTCGCGCCAAGGAATTCGCTCCCGGCCGTCGCCTGCCCGGATATGTCCCGGGGTTGAAGCCTGCTCTCCAGGCGCGTTCGACCTATGAGCAAGTGAACGCTATCTACCGCGCGCTGCAAGCGCAAGGCCTCTCTTACGTGAAGAGTTCGTTGACCTTCGGCGAACACTCGGATGCCAGCGAACGTGTGCGCATGCCCCGCGAATCGCTCAATCAGGTTTCTGCCAACTGCATTGATGGTGCAGTGATGTACGCCTCACTCTTTGAAAACCTGGGAATGGATCCGGTGGTGTTGCTCGTTCCCGGGCATGCCTATGTGGGCGTGCGGGTCGCGCCAGGTTCCTTGAATTACATCTTTATCGAAACTTCGCTGACCGGACGCGCCAGTTTTGCCGCGGCAGTGAGTGCTGCCGAGCGCGCCTTGCACAGCCGCCGCGCATCAGAGGTCATCCGCATTCCGATCAATAGCGCGCGTCAGGCCGGCATTTACCCCATGCCTTCCTACACTCAATCTGCTGAGAACGATCTGGCCTCCCGCCGATAGTCCCCAGTCCGGCGGCTGGAAGGCGGAGTGCAAAAAACTGCACATTGGACCTCCCTGCCAATGTTAAGTCTATGTTAATAAATACATTGCAGAGGCAATAATATACTTGACTAACCAAAGGTACTTTGCTAAAGTTTGGGCATGGACGAAAAGAAGCCCAAAAGCCTCAGGGATGCAATCAGATACTTCGGCAACGAGGACAATTGCATTCGCACCGTGGCAGAGATGCGCTGGCCAAATGGCATAGTCTGCCCTGCCTGTGGACACAAAGAGCATTACTACCTAGAGAATCAGCGCAGGTGGAAGTGCAAAGAGTGCTGGAAGCAGTTCTCTGCCAAAGTGGGCAGCATTTTTGAGGACAGCCCAATTCCATTGGACAAGTGGCTCATCGCTCTGTGGATGCTGGTGAACTGCAAGAACGGCATCAGCTCATACGAAGTGGCACGCGACCTAGGCATCACCCAAAAATCAGCATGGTTCGTGCTGCATCGGCTCCGCTTGGCTCTACAGGAAGGCAGCATAGATAACAAGATCGGCGGCGATGGCGGCGAAGTAGAAGCAGACGAGGCTTTCATCGGTGGCAAACCAAAGAATATGCACAAGAGCCGGAGACTGGCACTGAATCAGGCAAAGAACGAATGTCTTCGGGGAAATACTCGACTGATCGGAAAAACCGCCGTGATGGGTCTACTAGATCGGCAGCAGCGCAAGGTTCGGGCTACCGTAGTGCCAGATGTTAAGCGCGACACTTTGCAAAACGAGATTCTGAAACAGGTAGAGCGCGGCACCCAAATCTATACCGATGAATCTACTTCGTACATGGGTCTCACTGCCAAATATGCACATCAGGTTGTGAATCACATGGAGCAGTACGTTAATGGCCGCGTTCACACTAACGGTCTGGAAAACTTCTGGAGTCTCTTGAAACGCGGATTGAACGGCACCTACGTGGCAGTAGAGCCTTACCATCTTTTCCGGTACGTGGACGAGCAGGTGTTCCGTTATAATAACCGCAAGCAAGGGCAATACAGGATCACTGATCTCGATAGATTCAATTTAGCGTTATCGCAGATTGCGGGAAAGCGGTTGACCTACAAGGAAGTGACCGGCAAGGTGGGAGAAACGACGGTTTAACCCTTTTCGTCGGAAGCGTGGGAAGAAGTCGGTTTCGAGCGCCGCTTCCGCGTCCGTTTCTCGGCGTCAAGCCTAGCTCTCATTTCTGAACGCGGAACCGAAAGAACTTTTCGCAGAGCTTTTGCGAATGTGGCGTATTCACCCTGCTCGTTCTTGGCGGAAGGGACAGGGCGATTGGCCTTTTGTGTCACGACACTAGGAGTGTGTCTTGTCGTGCCTCAAAAGTCAATCCCTGATTCCCTCGCCGCCGCCACAAGACTCAAAGGTAATAACCTTCCCAAGCGCAATGGCTTATGTGCCACCCAAATTCGGAAAAGGGCAAATAGATGCTGCTGGACGGCGGCTGGCTACCGGCAGCTTGCAAGAAGATATCCTCGAAAACCCAGTCAGCGATCTTGTAATAATCAATAATTGGCGCTCATGCCACAGCTTTCCCCTGAACTCTTTTCATGTGACTCTACGTGGACGCGCAATCAAACTGGATCGCCGAGCAGTCACCGCGCAGCGCATAAAGCGTTTGTCCTCAATCGCCGCAAAACTTGCTCGGTTCCCTCGCATGGAACTATCCCAAATGCAGGACATTGGCGGTTGTCGTGCGGTAGTGAATAGCGCCGCTGTTGTTAGGCGTTTGGTGGACGTTTACAAAAAGAGTGCAGGCAAAAACCTAAACAGGGCAGAATTCGTAAGAGAATACGATTACATCGCATCTCCAAAGAAGGACGGATACCGCGGTGTTCACCTCGTTTACAAATATCGCAGTCCGGCTAAACGGCATAGGGTCTATAACGGCCTGCGAATTGAAATTCAATTACGCTCGCAACTTCAACACACTTGGGCCACCGCCGTTGAAACCGTGGGTACGTTCATTGGGCAGGCTTTGAAGTCGAGTCAAGGAGAAGAAAAGTGGTTACGTTTTTTCGCTTTGATGTCAACCTACATTGCTATAAAGGAACGCAGCCCATTGGTTGAAGATACGCCGTCTGATGCTGTCGAGTTACGCCGCCAATTGAGCGAATATGCTGAACAGCTCGATGCTATACGGCACTTGGAATTGTACGCGGCCGCGGTGGATGCACCGGAGCGCATAGGAGCCACTAGAGGTCAACATTACTTTCTTCTAGAACTAGACCCGTCGCAGCGGAAAATACGGATTACTAGCTATAAGCCTGACGAGTTGGGTCGGGCTTCAGGAGATTATTTAAGGATTGAACGCGAGATTTTAGGGGGTTCAACTTGGCGCGATGCGGTACTGGTTTCTGTCAAATCTTTCGCGGCGCTTAAACGAGCATATCCAAACTATTTCTTGGATACTCATCGCTTCATTCAGTTGGTTACCGAGGCCCTGGGGCCAAAACCATCTCCAGACCCTACTTCGTCTTGAGACCCTTGTAATAATGCCTTACCTCATTAGGTGTGAAGTCGGAATCTATTAAACCAGCCTGTGCTCTACTGAGCAGGGCCTCCGAGACTGGCGCGTTCGCTTTCGCCATTCCGTTTGCAATCGCATTCTCAATTGTATCTATTGATGTGATTTTTGAATATCGGTAAGAAATTACAGACTCCCATTTGAGAAAAGGATGATCCCCTTTTTGGAGTTTGACCAGCACCTCTGATTTTTCATGTTGCGTGGTGACGCATACCACAACCATTTCCCCATTAGTTGGCGGGCTTACGATTATCCACAAGTGGCGCTCGTAACCATCCTCGTCTTCCATGAGGAAGGTGTCACCACATTTGAACATTAGGGAGCGAGAGAGAGTATCTCTTCGGCGGTTCTCATGCTGCGGAGTTCCCGCAGAGTGGCATTGATTTCTTCTTGGTTTTGCCCAAGAGCTTCCAATATCTGGCGAATACGTATTGGAAATGAGCTGCCCTTTGGATCATGCCATTCTGGAAGCTTGTGCATGTAATTATCAATTATGTCCCAGCGATTCTTATGCCCATATTGCTTATAAACCTCTTGTATAAGCTTCTCTTCGGCACGTGAAAGCTGATCAGTTGGGGGGTTCACATCGGCGCGAAGTTCCACCTCTGAATCTCCCAAGGGCTCAGAAATATAGCTTGCCCATGTAGGCTTTGGCAGGTCTTTCTTTGTGATGAGATCGAGAATGTTCCTGACAACGGGCCCGTTTTTCATGGATGCATAGCTGTCCGTGGTGACAGGTACACCCCAACGATTTAGGGCCTCACGATCAATGAGGTAAAGAATTTTAACGAGCTTAATGTAGTGCATTCGGCCGCCCCGCAACCTCAAAACTTGGGCTGCCACTTGTGTTGCCTTACGCTCGTCAAACCGTAAGTTCATGCCCAGAAAAAGGTTAGCACGTGATTGTGGAAAAATGTGTAAAAAACTCGCGAAACCATTGATTCTAAGAATTGATGTTTCTATTGACAAACTAGATGCCCTGTCACGGCATCAACAACTTAGCACGCTTTGGTTAGCTAAGTATATTAGTGCCATTGCAGAGCTTGACAAGATATACAGGCGGTCTACAATACCCAAAATTTCCGGTGAAGTTTTCCCGCCCTGGCGCGTCGGGCAAAAATCCGGGATTTATGAATCCGCCCCAGCAACGTCCACCAGCCCCCGCGCAACCCAACATGAAGCAGCCATGTGAGCACCCTCGCGTGCAGATTGTGTCACGCGAAGAGGATGCTGAGTTCGTAGAATGCCTCGAATGCGGCGAGATCTTTGAAGCCAGCGAATTCAAAGACATGGCCATTGAAGAGCGCATTCCCGCCGAGGAAGACTAGCCGAGCTGCTTCCGAATTTTGGGGATATTACGACCCGCTGTGCGCCGGAAACCGCACGATTCGTGACCAACGTAATCAAGAAATCCCGCCGCCCTGTTGGCTGCGCTTGCCTGGTTTGTTAGTTTCGAGGGATGGATGCGAACTTGCCCATGGCCCGTGTGGCGCTTGTGGTGGACGATTCCATGTTGATTCGTCATACCGTATGCCGCTTCCTCGAGGAGCGCGGCTTCAATGTGGAAGCTGCCACCAATCCCGTCGAGGCACTGGAGTTTCTGACCCGAATGCAGCCCTGCATCATCATTACCGACATGCAGATGCCCAAAATGTCAGGCAGTGAGTTCATCTCCGAGTTAAAAACCAGGCGGGAGACATCCACCATTCCGATTGTGATTTTGGCCGGCCGGCAGAGCGGCTTCGATGAGCAGGAGAACCGGGCGGACTGCGTGATCTTCAAGGACATTGATATCGAATCCCAGTTGCAGACCGCGCTCAGGGTGGCGTTGGGCGACGCCGCTGCCAATTAAGTACTGCTTACTTCAGTCGCAACGACGCTTCCGCGGAAAGCTCACGGTTCGAGAAATCACCGGAAACAAATTTGGGATACGCCGCTGCCGCAATCATGGCAGCGTTGTCGGTGGAGAGCGGACGGGAAGGGAAATACACCGGCAACCCTTCTCGGGCGGCACGATCTTCAAACGTCTGCCGCAGTTCCTGATTGGCGGCCACACCGCCGGTGACGAAAAGCGTTGCCGCCTCGAATTCGCGGGCGGCTGTGAGGGTCTTCTGCACCAGGTCGTTTACCATGGCGCGCTGAAAGGACGCCACAAGATCGAGCGTCTGCCGATCGCATGAGGCGCGCAGCTCCTCAATCGAGGGCTTAGTTGCAGAAAGCGCCCGCTGACGTGCTTCAATGCTGCTGCGCATATCGTGAGTTTCAACGTAGCGCAGCACGCTGGTTTTGATTCCGCTGTAAGAAAAATCAATGTTCCGAGGGCCGCCTTTTTGGGGAGCATCTTTTTCACGCCGGTCCGGATGTTTGATTTGCGACAGCGGAAATTTGACGGCGCCGGCGTCCCCAAAGCGGGCCAGCTTGTCTATGACTGGCCCGCCGGGATATCCCAAGCCCAGCAGCTTAGCGACTTTGTCGAAGGCTTCGCCGGCGGCATCATCCCGGGTGTGGCCGACATTCTCATAACTCCAACCTTGATTCCGCTGGTTGGCGAGGTAAAGATGGGTGTGGCCTCCTGAAACCACCAGCGCCAGCACCGGAAACGCCAGCTCACGATTTCCTTTCTGCCTTTCCTCGAGCAGTACCGCGTGGATGTGCCCCTCCAAATGGTTGACCGCGATCAGCGGCTTTTCCAGCGCGAATGCCAACGCCTTTGCATAGCTGATCCCCACCAGCAGCGCGCCCGCGAGGCCGGGTCCCTGAGTGACGGCGAGCGCATCAACGCTCTGGTAGGTCTGGTGGGCATCTTCGAGGGCCTGGCGGACCACCGGCACGATCGCGCGCAAGTGCTCGCGCGAAGCCAGCTCGGGCACCACTCCGCCGTACGGTCCGTGCGTGGCGAACTGGGAAAACACGACGTTCGAGACCACTTGTTCACCTGAGCGCACCACCGCCGCAGCAGTCTCGTCGCAAGAGCTTTCAATGCCCAAAATGTAGGTGTCTGCCACAGCTTCTATATTATTGGAATTGCGACGTTGACGTGATCGTCGCAATAAACGATGCTCGCGCTGGGACAGGCGCCCTCGCCTGTCCCAACTGGAAATTCGGTGAGGGATTTCGCCATCCAAATCGTGCGTACTTTGCACCTGGCCGGCCACAAGGCTTACCTGGTCGGCGGATGCGTGCGTGACATCGTGCTCGGACGCCAGCCTGCCGACTACGACGTAGCCACTGGCGCCACTCCCGACCAGGTGATGCGGATCTTTCCCCAGAGCTATGCGGTGGGTGCCCAGTTCGGGGTGGTGCTGGTTCCATCTCCAGATGGCAATGAGCAGCCCGCCAGACCTTCCCAAATCGGCACTGCGAATTCGGCCGAGCATCAGACAGACAAGGCGGGTGTGGTCGAGGTCGCTACCTTCCGCAGCGACATCGGATACAGCGACGGCCGACATCCTGACCAGGTGCGCTTCTCGAGCGATCCCAAAGAAGACGTCCAGCGCCGCGATTTCACCATCAATGGCTTACTTTACGATCCCGAAGCCGATCGCATTCTTGATTACGTTGGCGGACGGGCCGACATCCGTTCCAAAATAATTCGCACTATCGGCGAGCCTGAGCTCCGTTTCCGCGAAGACAAGCTCCGCATGCTGCGCGCCGTGCGGTTCGCCGCACGTTTCGAGTATCAAATCGAGCCCGCTACTTTCGTGGCCATCCAGAAGATGGCGGCACAAATTCATCAGGTAAGCTGCGAGCGCATCCGCGAGGAGCTGACCAAGATGCTTACCGAAGGTCGCGCGCGACGCGCTTTTGAATTGCTCGATGAAAGCGGCCTTTTAAAAGAAGTGCTACCGGAAGTGTCAGCGATGAAAGGCGTGGAGCAGCCGCCGCAGTTCCATCCCGAAGGTGACGTCTGGGTACACACCCTCATGCTGCTGGAGAACTTGCCGCACCCGTGCTCAAAGACCCTGGCTTGGGGCGCCTTGCTTCACGATGTCGGCAAGCCACCGACCTTTCGTGTGGCGCCGGACCGCATACGTTTTGATAACCATGTGGAAATTGGGGTCCGGATGGCGGAAGAGATTTGCCGGCGCCTGCGGTTCTCCAAGCACGAAACCGAGCAGATTGCCGCGCTGGTGGCGAATCACATGCGCTTTGCCGATGTGCAGCGCATGAAGCAGTCAACCTTGAAGCGCTTCTTCCGGCTGCCGCATTTTGACCAGCACTTGGAGTTGCACCGGCTGGATTGCCTCTCCAGTCATGGCGATCTCACCTTGTACGAATTTGTGCGTGAGAAGCGCGGCTCGCTGGCCGAAGAGCAGATTCGACCGCAACCCCTGCTCACCGGCGACGATCTGATCGCGGCCGGCTACCCCCCCGGACCAGGATTCAAAGAGATTCTCTCCCGCGTCGAAGACGCCCAACTTGAAGGCCGGTTGCAGAGCAAGGACCAGGCTTTGACCTTTGTGCGCGAGCAGTTCCCGGTCACGGCGTGAAAAATCGGTAGTAGCTCAACCCGGAGAGTGTCGCGCGCAGCATGTGGCCGTGCACCGGCGTGTCAAAGAAGAGTTGCTCCCGCGCCGGCTCGCCCTCCTCAGCAACGGCAAACCCTCCGCCCTCGCTTGGCGTCGCCGTCATCTCGTCGCCTTGCGGAAAGATCAGCCAGAGCTTGCCCTTGCGCAGCACGACGCGAAAATTGTTCGACCATGCATGCGCCGCGCGGTAGTGACCCACGTAGCTCTCCCATTCAGGCGGGACGGTGAAGGTTCCCTGCCTGGAATAGCGCTCTCCTGCGTACCAATCTCCCCCGTAGAACGCTTCCACCACTTTGCCGTTCTCGCGCCCAAAATGCAGTGGGAACAACGCAAAGTCGGGATGCTCAACCAGGAAGCTGTCTTTGCCACTGGTCTGCAGCGGGATTCGCTTTCCCCCCTGCTCCAGCAGCAGCTGTTCACCCTCAGCGAGCAACGTAAGTTTGCGGCCATCGGCAGACGTATAAACTCCCTGGTAGTCGTTCGCGTTCGTCACCCTTGTCTTGGAGTCGTCTGCCAGGGTGGGAAGGTCACGACCCTCAAGCGCAGCGCGCATAATTTTCAGCGCGAAGTCGGAGATGGGTGTCGGCCCGAGCGGCGCATTTTCTAGGACCACCACCGCGATGCCGCTGTCCAGGTCGGCTTCGATGTGCGAACTGTAGCCGATCATCCCGCCACCGTGACCAACATATCGGTGACCATCAACATCCCGGCTGTCAATCCCGTATCCGTAGTAGTCGTCTTCGTCAGCGGAAATTTTCACGGCGCGCTGCGTCAACAGCTTGAAGCTTTCATCGGAAAGAACGCCGCGTCCATCAGGACCCGCGCCATGGTTGAGCAACATGCGAACGTAGGCCGCCATGTCAGTCGCGGTTGACACAATGGAACCGTCCCCGGAGGCGTACTCCTGCCAGGTGGCTTCGATCAGGGGTTGCGTCGGACGGTAAGGCCGGTCGTCGTACAGCGGCGCATAACCGGTCGCCAGCCGCCGGTAAGTGTCGTGAGTGAATACCGCTTCTGTGTGACTCATCCCAAGCGGTTGAAGGATGCGTTTGCGGATTGTCTCCGCGTACGGCTCTTTCGTGATCTCGCCCAGCACGTTGCCCATGATCTGGTAACCAATATTGGAATATGCAAAGTGCTGCCCCGGCGCATATCCGGTCCAGCGTTCGCGGACGCCCGCTGCCTGATACGGCGAGGAAGGAACATCGTCGCGATCGCGCGGCAGGCCCGCAGTGTGAGTCAGAAGATCGTGGCTGGTGATGGGCACATATTTACTGTGGATCGAAAACCACGGCAGATATGTAGTCACCGGCTGCCTTGGATCGAACTTGCCCTCCTGACGTAGCTGCAGCAGCGCGGTTGCGGTAAAGGATTTTGAAATGGATCCTATTTCGAAGAGCGTATCTGGCGTTATAGGCGCGCGGGTCTTGATGTCGGCAAATCCGTAGTTCGAGGTCCGCATCAGCCCGTGGCGGTCGGTGATTGCCAGAGAAATGCCGGGCACGTGCTGGGCTTTCATCTCACGATCAATGTAGGCGTCAAGCAGCTTGTAAGCCTGCTCCAGCTTCGGGTTGTGCGTTGCCGCCCCTTGTTGCGCGGGAGTGCCCATTATTGCCAGACAAAGGGATACCGCCAAACCTGCAAGAAGTCTCATTTTTCACTCCGGGAATGAAGCCTTGCAGCTTATTGGAACCAAAAAAGTTGGGCAAGTGGCTGGATTTCCGCTCTCAATCCTTCGCCGGATGGTAGAATTTCAGGATTAGACCGAAGCTTTGGGGTGGTAAGCTGCTGGGTCGTCAATTATCCTGCTGGCGAGTTTCTGCATGATTCGCCAAGAGCCAACGCGAGGCGCGTGAAAACTAGCCACGGCGAGAGCCGAGGGCGAGCCTCTTCATCCAACGAGCGAGGTGACTGATGCAACACGCTGGAGCGGGCCTGCAGAAGATCGTAACCGATACCTTACGCCGGGCGCCTACAGACGATGCGGCGGTGCTGGCTTGGCCACTCGTTTGCGGAACCGCGGTGGCCGGCAAGACCCGCGCTCTGGACTTCACCGACGGAGTGCTGAGCGTGCAGGTGCCCGATGCCAACTGGCGAACCCAACTTTTGGGTCTGGCGCCGCAGTATCTTGCCGAAGTGAACAAGTTTGTTACCAAAAATGTTAGAAAGATTGCCTTCGTAATAGCTGAGGACAGTACACCGCAACGCGCCAAGGCTGTCACGCATACTTAAGACAGCAGCACGGTCCCAGCATCACTTGTCATA
>Ga0070741_10011553_pt1 | contig 16271 bp, 10 predicted proteins | sample Coa_R1_4_FD_66440 | JGI IMG/M metagenome (GOLD analysis project Ga0070741, IMG submission 66440) | Surface soil microbial communities from Centralia Pennsylvania, which are recovering from an underground coalmine fire - Coalmine... | ecosystem: Environmental > Terrestrial > Soil > Unclassified ...
ATCTCGGCAGAGCACTCGGCAATCTGGCTGCGCTCGAGCGCGCTTTAGGCCGGTACGGAGAGGCCGAGTCTCTCTACCGCCGTTCGGCTGAGATTCTGGAGAGCGCCCTCGGACCGGCCGACCCCAGCGTCGCCACGAGCTGGAACAATCTGGCAGCGCTTTATGGCGTGCTCGGCAAATATGCCGAAGCGGAGCAGCTTCTACAACGTTCTTTGGAGAGCAAGCGGGCCAGCCTGGGCCCCAACGATCCCCAGGTGGCCGCCGGCATGAGCAACCTGGCGGAACTGTACAGGGAAGAGGGAAAGTACGGCGGAGCGGAAATGCTGTTGGAAGGTGCGATCGGAATACTGCGGGCCAATTCGCCGGTAAATCATCCCGGGCTGGCCAGCGCTCTAAACAATCTGGCCTCAGTTTTCCGGCATCAAGGCCGCGATCGCGAAGCCGAGCCGCTGTACCGCGAGGCGATTGAAATCTGGCGGAATTCTCTGGGAAGCGAGCATCCGGACCTCGCCGCCGGCTTGAACAATTTAGGGCAGCTTTACGCGGCCCAACGGCGCTTTAACGACGCCGAACCGCTGTATACACGCGCCGTTTCGATCTGGGAGAAGGCGCTCGGCCCGGATCATCCGAATGTCGCCGCGGGGCTGAACAATCTGGCGGCGATGTATATGGCCGAGTTTCGTTTCGTGCAGGCTGATTCGATCTTTCACCGGGCTCTTGCCATTCAGGAAAAGGCTTTCGGCCAGTACCACCCGAGCGTCGCAACCAGCCTGAACAATCTGGGGGCGCTCTATTTTCAAGGCGGCCGGTACGCGGAGGCGGAACGGCTCTATCGCCGCGCGCTCGAAATTCGCGAAAAAACACAAGGGCCCGAACATCCTGAGGTGGCGGCCACGCTCGTTAACCTGGCCCGATTGCTGCAAGCCCGGCGCAAGAATGCGCAAGCCGGGCCGCTTTATCGAAGGGCGCTGGCGATATTCGAAAAAGCTCTTCCCTCCGGTCAGCCCGAGATGGCGGCGTGCCTGAAATCTTATGCCGCGCTGCTACGTCAGGCCAGGCGCAGGGTGGAGGCTGAGCAATTGGAAAAAAGAGCCAAGGAGTTGCTGACGGGAGGCTTGCGCTCGCGCAATGCCGGCGAGCCGGCTGCCGGTTGCCAGTCGGCTTCTTGCAGGTCCGGCCGAAAATGCGCGCTTGGGGCCGAGGATTGTACGGAAATGCGCCTAGCTGCGCCCGCCCGGCGAGATGCGATTTTTTAATAATTCGCCCCCAGCTTGTGCCAGTCGTCACCTGCGAGGCCGTTCAGGTCCCAGACAACCTGGCCGTCGCGGATTGTCAGCTCGCACTCGATCTTTTGTTTGCCCGCCTGCCGCGCATTGCGTACATCCAGGTAGCCGAACTCGCCCGTGCGAAGCCGCAACACGGCGACATCGGCGTTCGCCCCTGGTGTGAGGTGGCCGAGATCGGGCCGCTTGATTTCGAGGGCCGGGTTGATGGTGCTCATCCGAATCACCTGCTCGAATGGCACGCCGAGAATCAGAATTTTCGACATGGTGGTAGTCATATCTTTCATCCCGCCGTTCATACTCCGGACGTGCAGGTCTGTGGAAATCGAATCCGGAATCCATCCCTGGCGAATCGCCGGCGCGGCCTGGCGCCACAAAAAGCTTCCCGCGCCGTGGCCGACGTCGAACTTCACCCCGCGCTGGCGCGCCTGGAAAAGGTACGGAAGAACCTTTCCCTTATCATCCAGCATGGGCACAGTTCCCAGATACATGTGCGTGGAGATGTCGCCCGCGCGCAATTTTTCCAGCACCAGTTGCTGGTAGGGCCGCTCCGGACGGAACGTTCCAAAGTCGACCATCACCGGAATGTCCGCCAGTTGTCCCGCCCTGACCGCCCGCTCGACGGCCGTCCACTCCGGCCCTTGGTAATGGGCGGTCTTAACTCCGACAATGAGCTGCGGATATTGCCTCGCTACGCGGGCTGTGGCTTCCGGGTCCATGTCCGAGGTGTCCTGCTCGACCGCCCCGCACATGCCCGTCCCCACGATGTTCAGCATGGCGAGGATGCGCGTTTTGGAGCGATCGATCACCCGGTCTTTGAAATCGGGGAAGCTCTTCCAGCCCGAGGTGCCGGCGTCAACCACGGTGGTTACTCCGCTGCGGAATGTGTAGCCATCCGGATAGACGCTCAGGTCTCCGCAATAGACGTCGCGCCGGCCCGTGCCTGCGTAAACGTGGGTATGGATATCGACCAGTCCCGGCACGACGTAAAGCCCGGCTGCCGGGATGACGCGCTTGGCTTGCGAGGGGGCGATGTTGGGGGCGATCTGAGCGATCTTGCCGGCTGCGATCGCCACATCCATGACGCCGTTCCGGTTGTTGCGGGGGTCGATTACATGACCGCCCTTCAGCAGCAGATCGTAAGGGGCCTGTGCGGCGGCGCCGGCCGCCGCGGCTATAAAACAAACTACCAGCCATTGTTTTTGCATAAAATGAAACCTCAGATTGCGTCCTTTCCCCAATGTTCAGCCGCAAAGCTTGTCTGCCCGAGCGCGGCCGCCGCGCCGCGATCGGACATCCGCGCGGGTTGCGCTACGAGACCGATATTCTAGCTTGTTACAATAGTTGCAGCGTCTTTTTGCTCCTATGACCAGCGCGGAACACCGCCGGCTCGCTCTGTACGAGGCTCTGCAAGCGCGGATTTTGGTGCTTGACGGGGCGATGGGCACCATGTTGCAGGAAAGGCGCCTCACGGCGGCCGATTTCGGCGGAGCGGCGCTCGAGGGCTGCAACGAATACCTGGTGAAAACCCGGCCTGATGTCGTACTCGACATCCACCGCGCGTATTTGGACGCCGGCTCCGATATTATTGAGACTAACTCGTTCGGCGGAACCAGCATTGTCCTCGGCGAGTATGAGATCGCGAGCCAGGCTCGTGATTTGAATTTGGCCGCAGCCCGGCTCGCCCGCCGGGCGGCGGATGAATTTTCGACGCCGGCCAAGCCGCGCTTCGTCGCCGGCTCGATGGGGCCCACCACGAAAGCCATCACCGTCACGGGCGGCGTGTCTTTTGAGCAACTGCGCGAAGCCTACTACGAACAGGCCCTGGCTCTGGTCGAAGGGGGAGCCGATCTGCTGATTCTCGAGACCTGCCAGGATACGCGCAACGTGAAGGCCGGCTTGCTGGCGATCGCCCGGGCGGAGCGGGAAAGCGGCCGGAAGATCCCGGTCATTGTTTCCGGCACCATCGAGCCGATGGGGACCATGTTGGCGGGCCAGGCCGCCGACGCCTTCTGGGTTTCCATCTCCCACGCGGACTTGCTGGCCGTCGGGCTGAACTGCGCCACCGGCCCGGAGTTCATGACAGACCATATCCGCACGTTGAGCGAGCTGGCCTGGACCCGCGTCTCTTGCTATCCCAACGCCGGCCTGCCCAACGAGGAAGGGAAGTACCTGGAGACGCCACAATCCTTGGCCGAGCAGTTGGAACGCTTCATTCAGCACGGATGGATCAACCTGGTAGGGGGCTGCTGCGGAACCACTGCTGCGCACATCCGGGCCATCGCCCAGATGGCCGAGGGCAGGCCGCCTCGAGTGCCGCCGCAACGTTCGCGGCGGGTTTTTTACAGCGGCATCGAGCTGGTCGAAGCGGAAGAGAGCAACCGGCCGCTGCTGGTTGGCGAACGGACCAACGTGATCGGTTCGCGCTTGTTCAAGAATCTGGTGGCAGAGGAAAAATGGGAGGAAGCCACTGAGATCGCCCGGAGGCAGGTGAAGGGCGGAGCGCAGATTGTCGACGTTTGCCTCCAATCGACGGATCGGGACGAGATCAAGGATATCCCGCCGTTTTACGAAAAGCTGATCCGCAAAATCAAAGCGCCGGTAATGATTGACACCACGGACGCGCGCGCTGTCGAGCTGGCGCTCACCTTTTGCCAGGGCAAGAGCATCATTAACTCGATCAATCTGGAGGACGGTGAGGAAAAATTCCACCGCACGTGCCCGCTCGCCCGCGCCTATGGGGCCGCGCTCGTGGTGGGCTGCATTGATGAAGACAAATCGCAGGCCCAGGCCTTCACCCGGGAACGGAAGCTGGCCATCGCCGAGCGCTCCTATCGGCTGCTTACGGAAAAATACGGCATCCAGCCGGAAGACATCATTTTCGACCCTCTGGTTTTTCCGTGCGCCACCGGCGACGCTAACTATATCGGAGGCGCGGTCGAGACGATCGAGGGCATCCGGCTGATCAAGCAGAGAATTCCGTTTGTGAAGACCGTTCTCGGCATCTCGAACATTTCGTTCGGGCTGCCGCCGGCCGCCCGCGAGGTGGTCAACTCGGTCTTTTTGTACTACTGCACGAAAGCCGGCCTGGACCTGGCCATCGTTAATGCGGAGAAACTCGAACGCTTCGCGTCCATCCCCGCCGGGGAACGGCAACTGGCGGAGAACCTGCTCTTCAACACGCCGCCGGTCGGCACGGCCGCTCCCGAAGACTGGCGCTTGCAAACGCCGGAGCAGAAAGCGGCTATCAACCAGTTCCATATCGCCGCCATCACCGAACACTTCCGCAAGGCAGGGGCGAAGACGGGAGCGAAAGCGGCGGATCTCCCGCTGGACGAGCGCTTGGCCCGTTACATCATTGAAGGCACGAAGGACGGCCTGATCGCCGATCTTGATCAGAAGCTCAAGGAGGGCGCCGCTCCCCTTGATATCATTAACGGCCCGCTGATGGACGGCATGCGAGAGGTAGGAGACCTATTCAATAGGAATGAGCTGATTGTAGCGGAAGTGTTGCAGTCGGCCGAAGCCATGAAGGCGGCGGTCAGCTATCTCGAACAGTTCATGGAAAAAGCTGAGACGGCTGCGCGCGGCAAGATTGTCCTGGCAACGGTGAAGGGCGACGTGCACGATATCGGCAAGAACCTGGTCGAAATCATTCTCAGCAACAACGGCTATCAGGTGATCAACCTGGGCATCAAGGTGCCGCCGCAGGATCTGATTCAAGCCTATCATCAATACAATCCAGACGCCATCGGTCTTTCGGGCCTGCTGGTGAAGAGCGCGCAACAGATGGTAATTACGGCGGGCGATTTGCGGGAAGCGGGCGTCCGCGTGCCGTTGCTCGTAGGCGGCGCGGCCCTTTCCGACAAGTTCACTCGCCGGAAAATCGCGCCCAGCTACGGCGAGGCGGTCCTCTATGCGAAAGACGCCATGACCGGACTCAACCTGATGAACCGGCTGATGGACCCCCGGGAACGGGAGGCCGTGCTCAGGGCGCACAAGTCCGCGGAGGAGGCGGCCGTCGGGCAAGAGGCTCCAGCAGCGGCCATTGGCGACGGCCAGGGTGTCCCGCGGATCCCGCAGACTCGCAGCCGAAAGATCCGGGTAGACATACCGATCCCTCCGGCGCCGTATCTGGATCGGAAGGTCCGGCATTTGCCCCAACTGGCGGAAATCTGGAGCTACATCAACCCCCAGGTTTTCTACGGCCGCCATTTGGGATTCAAAGGCAATTTTGAGAAGCGATTGGCGGAACACGACGAGAAAGCGCTGGAACTTCATGCGCGGGTGGAGGAATTGAAGCAGGAAGCGGCGCGGTTCATGAAGGTCCGGGCCGTGTGGCAGTTCTTCGAGGCCGAGCGGGAAGGCAACTCGATCCGCCTGTTTGGGCCAGGCGAGCGAAATCCCCTTTACACCTTCCACTTCGGCCGCCAGCCGCGGGAAGATGGCCTATGCTTGAGCGATTACATCCTCGATGCGGCCAACGGGCAGCGGGACCATTTGGCTTTGTTCGTGGTGACGGCGGGCGAGGGAATCCGCGATCGGCTCGAAGCGGCAAAAAAGTCCGGAGAATATTTCAAATCCATCGCGCTGCACGCCCTGGCGGTCGAAACCGCCGAGGCCGCCGCCGAGTGGCTGCACCGGCGGATCCGCGAAGACTGGGGCTTCCCCGACCCGCCCGGCATGACAATGCAGGAGCGTTTCACTTCCCGCTATCGCGGCAAGCGCTACAGCTTCGGCTACGGAGCCTGCCCGAATCTCGACGACCAGCAGGGCATCTGGAAACTGCTGCGGCCCGAAGACATCGGCGTACATTTGACCGAGGGCATGATGATGGAACCGGAAGCCAGTGTAAGCGCGCTGGTCTTCCACCATCCTGATTGCGCCTATTTCACCGCGAGCGAAGAAACCGAGCTGGTGACTGCATAGGCAGACCTTTTTTTCGCCGGCCCCGTTCCGGCCTTGCGTTTCTCCGGCGCCCCCGCATGGCAGGATGATGCGAGAACAGTGGTGGCAGGCGATGTATGGAGAGACCTCTCCCTCTCTTCCTCAAGATCGTATTTGCGCTCCTCCATCTTCTGGCGGATTTCCTTGTTTACTGGCTCCTGTTCGGCGGCGGCTTGCGGGCAGCGCAGCGGTTCGGCCTCCGATGGGAGCCGGGGGATTTCCCGCGGCGCGTGCTGCTAATGGGCTGCTCGGCGGTGTATTTTCTCCGCACGCTGGTGACGGCATTCGTCTTTCTCAAACGCAGGATGACGTGGTCCGAGGCCGCGACTACCGCAGTTTGGCGTCTGCTGGTTCACGCTGCTTTTGCCGTGTCAGGCGGAACTAATCGCCGGCCGGTAGGGCTGCTAGCGGTAATAGGCGCGATTCTTTATTGGGCCGGATCTTGTCTGAATACTGGATCTGAATTCCAGCGCCACGTCTGGAAACAAAAGCCGGAGAACCAGGGGAAGCTCTACACGCAAGGCCTGTTCCGTCTTGCGATACACATCAACTATGTTGGCGATCTCGTTCTGTTTGCCGGCTTTGCAATGATTGCGGGCAGCCCCTACACGGCTCTCATCCCGCCGCTGACGCTGGCCGGGTTCGTGATCTTCAATATTCCCGGGCTTGACAGACACCTCTGCGAAAAATATGGAGCCGCCTTTGAAGAGTATGCCTGCCGGACGAAAAAGCTCACGCCGTTTGTCTACTGAATTTCTAGCCGGTGAACTGGCCGGACGCCTCGCCAGCGCCGATTTTTCCCGCGCGGCTGTTTTTTTTTGGGCGGCGTTGCCGTGTGGATTCACCGGCCAGCCGCTGCAAGTGCACCCTAAGAAAAGCGGCCGCCTCTGCCCGGTACAATTCTGCAAATTGCAAACGCACCCTCCAGAGCGGCGGCCAAAGGGCCGCGCTGCCGTTTTTGGGAAGCGGCGCTCTCAGAGGCTGGTCCCTCATATCACCCATCCGTACTATTTGTACTCGCAAAAAATGTACCTCGCTTCCAGCCGCGAGCTCTGTGATACTTCAGGTGTTTGAAAAAAGAAAGGAGCTGCTTCATGCGAGACGGGCGAGCCCTTGCTATGCGTTTCCTCTGCGAGCAAGAAGGGCAAGATACCATGGAGTACACGTTGTTGTTGGGATTTGTGGCTCTCGCCGCGGCGGCGGTTTTTCCCGTGCTGAGCGCCAACATAAAAGTCATCTGGCAAATCGCCAGCAACCACCTGTCGAATTCAGCCAGCGCCGCCAAGTGATCAGCGTCTCCAAGCGGAGCCATTGGGAGGAGCGCTGCCGGGGAGCGATAGAGGGAGCAGCGGCCGCAATCAATGGTCTTTGGAGAGTGCATCGCCGTTTCCTGGGTCAATGTGGCGAGGGCTACGACGGGGAGAGCCTGCCGGCGTATCTGACAAGAACACCAAAGACGCCCCAGTGAAAATGCTAAAATCCTGACCGTGGTGAACAGCCGCGTGTTGTCGCGCTGGCGGCCGAGTGGAATGCCGTCCCACTGGTTTTCAGCGCGGGGCGAAGCATGGCCGGTCATTCGGTTGCCTAAAAGAGACAGCCGGCGTTGCGACCGATCGCCCTGTGTTTCGGGACAGGCCGGCCAGTGTTTTTCGGCCGGCAATGTTTGCAGCACGCGGCCGGCGCCTGGCGACCTCGGCGTCCGGCGTCGCCTTCCCGGCGCGTATATTCGCGTATATTGAGGTGAAAGGATGCGTAAGCTCATACTCGTTTTGCTGGCGGCGGCAGCTGTGTGCCCGGCCCAATATGACGTTCTCATCCGCAATGGCCGCGTGATCGATGGTACGGGGAACCCCTGGCGCCGTACGAACATCGCGATTAACGGCGACACGATCGCGGCGATCGGCCCTTTGATCGGCGCAACGGCCAAGCGGACCATCGATGCCCGCGACCAGATCGTTTCGCCGGGATTTATCGACATTCATACGCATTCGCGCCGCAACATTGAGCAAGTCCCCACCGCCGACAATTACCTTCGGCAGGGCGTCACCACTCTGATCGAAGGCCCGGACGGTAGTTCAGAACTTCCCCTGCGCAGCCTGTTTGCCAGAGTCTCAGCTAAGGGCACCTCAGTGAATTTCGGGAGCATGGTCGGCCAGGGAACGGTCCGGCAGGAGGTGATGGGTCTGGTAAACCGCCCGGCCACACCGGCGGAGATCGAGCGTATGAAGGCGATTGTGCGGAGCGAGATGGAAGCGGGCGCCCTGGGCCTCTCCACGGGCCTGTTTTATGTACCGGGCAACTTCACCCCTACGGCTGAAGTGACGGAACTGGCGCGGGTGGCCGGCGAGATGGGCGGCATCTACATCTCCCACATGCGGGACGAATCCGACAAACTGATCGAGAGCGTCAAGGAGACTATCGCTATCGGCGAAAACGCCCATATGCCTACGCAAATCACGCATCACAAGGTTTTGGGCGCGCCCTATAAGGGTGAAAGTGTCGAGACGCTCAAGCTGGTGGAAGAGGCTCGCGCCCGCGGCGTCGATGTCACTTTGGACCAGTACCCGTATACAGCTTCCTCCACCGGTCTCACTGGTTTGGTTCCACAATGGGCGCAGGAAGGCGGGCACGACGCCATGGTCAAGCGCTTTCAGGATCCGGCAATACGGCCCCGCATCAAAGCCGGCATCGTCGAGAACATTAAAATCCGCCGCGGCGGCGGCGATCCGAAGAACGTGCAACTGGCTGTCTGCCAGTTTGATCCGAGCCTCAATGGGAAGACCTTGGCCCAAATCACCCAGGAGCGGGGCAAAGAGCCTACCGCCGAGAATTCCGCCGACATTACCATGGAAATCCTTTCTCACGGCAACTGCCAGGCTGTTTATCACGCGATCGACGAATCCGATATCGAGCGGATCATGAAATATCCGGATACGATGATCGGCTCCGACGGCGAGGTGGCCGTGTTCGGCCGGGGCGTGATCCACCCGCGCAGCTATGGGACTTTCGCGCGTGTGCTCGGGGTTTATGTGCGCGAGCGCAAAGTCATCACCCTGCAAGATGCCATCCGGAAAATGACTTCCCTTCCGGCTCAGCGCATGAACCTGATGGACCGGGGCCTGCTCCGGCCCGGCATGAAGGCCGACGTTGTTATCTTCGATCCGAATGTGATCGCGGACAAGGCGGAATACGGCAACCCGCATCAGTATGCAGTTGGCGTCTCTTACGTGTTGGTGAACGGTCAGGTGGCCATCGATGACGGGCGGATCACCGCCGCGCGGCCGGGCCGCATCCTCTACGGCCCCGCCCATAAGAATTAAGAATGGTTTTTTAGAAGTTTCGCCCCGGATAGGGGCCGTACGAACGGCCCCATGCAATTTGCCCGGCGGGCTTAGCTGATTCCAAGCGAGCTTCCGGAAATAATGATGGCCACGTGCCGCATCTGCGGAGCGCCAGCCGGGGGGCGCATCGTCAAACCCCGCGCGGTCATCGAAGCGGCCTGGATCCCTTGCTGAACCAGGTAGTCGCGAATCCCAGCCGCGCGGTTCGCCATGAGCTGCTGATCGGAGGTTCCATTTGTATACCCTTCGACTTCCACCTTCAGTTCCGGATGCGCCCGCAGAATGGATACGACTTTTGCGAGAGCATCGAGCGCCGGGGGTTGCAAGCCGGCCGCATTCCACTGGAAGGCAGCGTCATTCAAATCGACGACGAGCCCGCGCGCTGTCCAGCGGGTTGGCCCCAAACTGCTGAGCTGCTCGAAGAGTTGCGTTCGCAGGTCCGCAGGGGCTGCGGCCGGCTGATCGGCCGCCTCTCCGGCGCGGATAGCTCTGGCCCGCTGCTCTTCCGCCTCGCGCTCGGCCGCGGTTTTCTGCTGCTCGGCGACGGCTGCCTCGGCTTTGGCTCGTGCGGCAGCGCGGAGAGCCGCCTCTTTCTCGGCCAAAAGCCGCTCTTCTTCCTTCTTGCTCGCGGTGATGGTTCTTGCGTCCTCTGCGGCTTGTGCGGCTTCGCGGGCGGAGGTGATCACTTGCTTGGGCGAAGCCTTCCGGCTTTCGTAACTCTGCGCCTGCTGTAATAGCTGCTGGGCTTTTTGGAAAACGTCGGGAGCGTAGGTGTCGGCATGTTCCGCCTGCGCGATCTGCACGGCGTTCTGGGCCTGATACAGCGCCACCACAGCCTGGTAGCGGTCCATGGATAGCTTCTTGCCTTCGGGCTGCGCCTGTGAGGCGCCGGCGTTCAACGTGTATCCTTCGCGGCGCGGCAGCAACTGCGCATTCGCCCTTACCTCTTCAATCTTCCCTTGCGTATCGGGACGCACGGCGTTCTCCAGGACGACCACATCGCTCGGCTGGGTCACCGAGTAATAGGGCTCGGCCGTCACCAGGAGACCGAAGGCCTGGAAGCGTGTTGTCACATGCAGCTTCGCATTTCCGTCGGCGTCCGGCACTACCTCGCCCAGATTTGTTGCGCGTCCATCCGGCGTGATCGCCCAGAGCACGTAGCTGAGAAACTCGGGGCCGAACCTGGTCGCATCCGGCAGGCGCTCAATCCTGGCGTCGATCTTCGTTGCGCCCTTTTTACTTTCCACAACCGCCTCGCCTTTGGCCTGTGGCGCCAGAACGGTTCCGCGAAAATCGATTTTGGTCGGCTCGCTCAGGTGCTCGTAATTAACCGCCTTGATGGTTCGTCCGACAACCGTGATGCGGTAAATGGGCGTCCGCCCAGCGTTTTCCGGAGCCGCATTTTGCACGGCTTGGCTCCAGGCTGGCGCCGATCCCAATAAAAGTGCGAGAAAAGTCACGTTGACGGGCTTCATATTGGACCTCTCCGGACGATTCCCGCAGTTGCCCTGCCACTCCTTTCTCCCCGCCATTTCAATGAAATAGAAGAAATGCTACCGCCCACGGGCCGGTAAAAACTACAGGTTTCCTCGGGCTGGCCGCACGGGCCCTGAAGAGGCTGTGTTCCGACCGTTTCACAAAGTCATGAGGGACCTTGAACGGCGTCAGCGGTTTCTAGGGCCGGCCTCCGGTCTCGCCCGCGAGCTGGGGAGGGCGATCAGAAAAGTGAGGGGTCGAAGGGGACTCGGATGGTCTTCTCCTCGGGCCGGCCGACAATGAGAATCTCATTCCCTGCGATCAAAATATCGCGGACTCCCTCAAAGCCGTCGGGAATCGGCGCAAGCACCGCCAGGTAGCGCGCCGTACGCTTTTCTTTTGCGTTCAGCCATCCGAAAGTCGGCGTGTCCCAAAGCGCTGGCATTTGGAAATAGGCGCGCGCCGTGCCGCTCACGCGCGTATTGCCGAATTCCATGCCGCGCGTCTGCGTCGCGCCGTTCCACGGAGGCTGCATGCGTTCCTTGTTCTGTTCCCAAACATTCAACCAGGGAAAATCGGCGCGACGGAACACATACGCGACGACCAGCCGGTATTCTCGGTTGACGGCGGACAGAAACTCGACATCCCGCCGCGGATCGAGCAGCAGGTAAGCCAAATCCGCGCTGCGCTGATCCTGCGAGAAGCGCCGGAAGTCGCGGTCGCCGTCCGTCGGCCAATGAAACTCGTGCGATCGGTCACCCAAGCTCCGCTCGCCGCGGGTGGCAGAGGCGTCAAATGCGCTGAAGTTCGCGTCCACGAACGGCGGACCGAACGTAACGTGCTCGACCCATCCAATGGGGCGGTCGAAAGCATTCTGATTTTCAGCCGTTTCCTCGAAATACAGCACCGGCTGGCCCTGGCGCAGGCGCAGCGTGCGTGTCATCGACGTGCGCCCGGCAGGCAAATCGGCCCGATAAGTGAAATCGATATTCCCGCTGGATTCGTGCGATGTCACGACATACCACGCCAGCGTAGATACCTCGCCGTGATAGCTGAGGCCTGCCTGAAACTCCGATGGCGAAGGCGCGCCCCAGAAATCGAATGCCAGGTTGTGGCCCATGATACCTGACAGAGTTGCGGCTTCGGAATCCGTTCCATACACGGCCCCGTACTTGTCTTTGTTGTAGGTAGAAGGCTCGATGGAAGGCCAGGGCGGAATCCATAACGGATTGATTTCCCGGCCGCCGGGCGGGTTTTTGAGTACAAGTTCGGCGATGTGGCCTCCGCCCTGAAGAACGGTCACACGCAGGCGGTTGTTCTCAAGCCGCCAAGCCAGGCGTCCGCGAAAACGGGCCATGCCGGGCTGTTGACCCCAAGCTATAGCCGAGACAAAAACTGCCAGCAGGCAAATTTTTTTCATTACGAAACAGCTCTCCATCGGATCAAGTTTCCGTCGCGAACCGCTGCTACCTGGCCCTGCCGCCGCAGATATTCGAGGTGCGCGAGCGCCTCGGCCATTGCAAAGCGTTCATTGAGCGGAGACAGGCGGCGTCCCCATTCGGCCGCTGCGACCTCGTAAGCGGTACGCGGCGTTGCCGCCACCGCGCTGTGCATTCGCCGGCAGCGGGCCTCGTGGTGCAGCATGGTAGCGCATATCCAATCCCGGTGATTTCGGAAAGGCTGGCCGTGCGAAGGCAGCACCCAATCGATGTCTAACTCCCGGACGCGCTCCAAGGAAGCGAGATAATCTCCCAGCGGATTCCCCGAAGAATGCCCGTGCAAGCCTATATTCGGCGTGATCTTCTCCACCATGTGGTCGCTCGAAAAGTACAGTCTTCGGCCGGCGAAGTAGAAGGTCAGTAAACCAGGGGAATGGCCGGGAGTCAACAGAGTCTCGATCTCACCCCCGTGAATAGGAATCCGGTCGCCATCTTCCAGAAAGCCTTCAGGCGAAAACATATCGATGAACTCGGAGATGCCTCGCGAAGCCTGAGCGATCTCCTCGGTCTCGTCCCGGGGCGCCCCGTTCTCGGTGAGCCAAGCCGACTGCTCGGAGAACAGGTCATTATCCATAAATCTCGGGGAGAGCAGGGCGGCCTCCGCTGCGTGCACCCAGATGCCGGCCCCGGAGCGGTTTTGCACTTCGGCGGCCAGGCCGAAGTGATCGGGATGCAGGTGGGTGATAATCAGCCGCCGGATATCCGTCCACGGCACGCCGATGGACGAGAGAGCCTCGGCCAGAGCTTTGCGGCAGGCGTTCGTCTTCAAGCCGCAATCGAGCAGAAGAAAACCGTCCCCTGTACGTATCAAGTAGACATTCAAAATAGCGACGGGAAACGGCAGAGGCAGCCGGATCAGCCAGATGCCTTCAGCAATCGAGACTGGAGCAGTCATAAATCATGGCCGAGCTGAGACGCCCGCCGACGATTCGGGCCAAAGGCAGCGGAGCACGCGCCTGGGCCGGGAAGTAAGCCTATTTCAAGCCTCCGGCATCCAAAGGCTGCTCGGCGAGCGCCGCCTCTCCGGCCCTGGATCTCGCCAGCGCCCAAGTCGAGCCCGCGGCCACGGAGACGAAGAGAAGACCTTCTCCCCATTCATGCAGCAATAATTTTCCAATGCCGAACAGCGAGCTGTAGATCAAAACACAGCCTGCGAACCAGTTCCGAAAACTCCCCGCGAGGTCGTCCGCCGCCGGAACGCCGGCTTTCGCGGCAACCGGGCCCCAGAGCACAGGGGAGGGCCGGGCCCGGCGGTAAAACGCCACCAGGGTTTCCTCCGGCTCCGGCTTCGTCAAAAGCGTTACGGCCACCCAAACCAGGGTGGTAGCCGCCACGGTGACGAGCATCAGTTTGGCGAAGCCAATGGGGTCGTCGCTATCCCACCCCACGCCCAATTGCAAATACAAAGAGATGGCAAACGCCGCGGCCATCGCAGAGACTTCGCTCCACGCATTGATGCGCCACCAGAACCAGCGCAGAATCAGCACCGCGCCCGTGCCGGCGCCCGTGACAATCAGCAGCTTCCAGGCCCCGGCAATGGAGTCCATGTAGAGAGTGACGATTCCCGAGGTCACCGCCAGAAAAACGGTGGCAAGCTGCGAAACCAGGACGTAGTGGCGCTGCGAACCGCTTTTGTGGAGAAACCGCCGGTAGAAGTCGTTCACCAGATAGCTGGCTCCCCAGTTTAATTGCGTGGCGATCGTGGACATAAAAGCGGCGGCGAAAGCTGCGACCATCAGGCCGCGCAAGGCCTGCGGCAGGCAAACAATCATGACCCGCACGTACCCGGTCTCGGGATCCGCCAGGTTGGGAAACAGGATAAGGGAAACCAGCGCCGCCAAAATCCAGGGCCAGGGCCGGAGCGCGTAGTGCGCGACGTTGAACCAGAGCGTGGCCCATACGGCATGGCGCTCGTCCCGAGAGGAAAGCATCCGCTGGGCGATGAATCCGCCGCCGCCCGGCTCAGCTCCCGGATACCAGGTCGCCCACCAGATCAGCGATATATAGACCAGAAACGTGAGCATGGGCATCCAGGCCGAGTGGAGGTCGGGAACGAAACTGAGCACCGAGCCGGCCCGAGCCCCGCGCGCCAGATCGATCGCGGCGAGCTTGCTCTTCATGGCGTCGATGCCGCCTACCGCCTCTACGGCGAATACTGCCAGAACGATCACCATCCCCATTTTGATCGCGAATTGCACGGCGTCGGTAACCAGGACGCCCCACAATCCGGCGAGCGTCGAGATCGAGCAGGTGAGCGCAATCAGCCCGAGCACGGCCGCGATGGCTTGGACCTTGGTGATACCCAGAATGAGCATTAGGATTTTGACCATGGCCAGGTTGACCCATCCGAGGACGATGCAGTTGATCGGCACGCCCAGGTACAGCGCCCGGAACCCCCGCAGGAAAGCGGCGGGGCGCCCCGCGTAGCGAATTTCCGCGAACTCGACGTCGGTCAGCACGCCGCAGCGGCGCCAAAGGCGCGCGAAAAAAAACACCGTCAGCATTCCGCTGAAGACGAAATTCCACCATAGCCAGTTGCCGGCGATGCCCCCTTTGGCGACCATGCCTGTAACGGCCAGCGGCGTGTCGGCGGCGAACGTTGTAGCTACCATGGAAGTCCCGGCGAGCCACCAGGGGACATCGCGGCCGGAGACGAAAAATTCTTCCAGACTCCGGCCCGCGCGGCCCTTATAGTAGAGCCCTATGAGAAGGTTGAGAATAAAGTAGCCGGCGACGACAGCCCAATCGAGCGCAGTCAGTTGCATGAGGGTGCTCCGAAGAGCACTCCCTATGCTACCTCACAGTGACTATGGCGCTGTTGCTGGTTGAGCCGTTCATGGTGAATACCAGGGGAGAGTCGCCGCTGGGGGCGGCGCTCGGAACAACGAGATTCACTTGCAGAACTCCCACCATGCCCGGAGCGAGGCCGACGAACAAAAGTTTCGCCGGCGCCCCGCCAATCGTGGCCTGGGCCGGGAACGGGGCGCGGGACAAAGGACGGTCCAGGGCTGCGGCGCCAGTGGGAACCGTGGGAGTGACTACCCCCTGTCCGGTCATGTAGACGGTCAGTGCGCTGCCGTGGGCGGCTGGATTCTCCGGAGAGTTGACGGTTTCATCCTCATTTACCGCCACCGCGCGGTTGGCATCGTAAGTGAAAATTCCGAGCGAGGCTGGCGCGAGCGAAACCGTTTGCGGGTCGCTCAGTGACCCGTTGTTGTCTACCGCCACTAAAACCTGAGAGCGGCCGAAAGCTTCAAAAGGAAGCTGGAAATTGATTTGGGAGTCGCTGACGTAAAACAGCGGAGCTTCCGCGATCAACGCGCCGGAAGTGTCATTGACGAGCACCCGCGTGCCCTGCAATCGCGTGGGCAGCGAGGAAGTGCCGGGGAGGAACGAAGCCGTTAACGATGGTCCCGCTGACAGGCCCGTCCCGAAGATCGTTCCCAATGCGCCGGCTGCCAGCAGTGGCTGATAACTTGCCGAGTTTACGATGCCTCCAGGATAGATCCGGGGGATCATGCCCGCCTGCTGGTTGACCGTCAGATTCACGGCGACCGTGCGAGGATCGAGCGATGTGCCTGGAGCCGTCACGGTCACCTGGCCTGTGTAAGCGCCGGGAGCCAGGCCGGTGATGTCCGCCCAGATCTTCAGCAACAGGGGCGTGGTTCCGTTGGCGGCGGAAACACGGAGCCAGCTTCCGCCGGAGGCCGCTACTGTAAAATTCA
>Ga0070741_10011554_pt1 | contig 16271 bp, 10 predicted proteins | sample Coa_R1_4_FD_66440 | JGI IMG/M metagenome (GOLD analysis project Ga0070741, IMG submission 66440) | Surface soil microbial communities from Centralia Pennsylvania, which are recovering from an underground coalmine fire - Coalmine... | ecosystem: Environmental > Terrestrial > Soil > Unclassified ...
CCCCGCACCGAGGCAATCTCCGGTCATGCCGCCGACACGCTGGCGCAGCCACAGTCCCCAGCCGGCGATCACTGCGGGGGCAATCAGCAGGCTGGGTGCGATCAGGGCACTGGCGGCCAGCAGCGATACCCGCCTGGCTGAATGTTGCCATGTTCCGATGCAGCGTCAGGGCCGCCCGTATGATCGGCAGTGTCAGTGACGCCCCCGTGCCTTCGCGCAACCGCATTCCGAGGTCGATCAGAGGCTCGAGCTGCAGCGCTCGCAATGCGCGGTGGTGTTCGCGATGCCATGTCGCCGGCAATCAATAGACGAGCGCCGCGCTGAACAGCGAGCGGTGACCGCTTGCGGAAAGCCGACACGCCGCGCGCGGCCACGCCCTGATCGGATGCGAACACGAAGATCTCGCAAGGGGGCATCACGGGTACAGGATTGCGCAGCCGCGCGGCGAACCAGCAGGCCAGATCCTCGAGACGTCCGAGCGAGCCGGGGGGCTTGGTGAGCTGTTCCTGACGGGCGCGTGCTGCCTCGCCCGCTGCCGCGTCCGGTGCCGGCCTCGAATGCCATCCCGCGCTCAGGTGCGCCCCGCGGGATGCGCTGGCCGGCCATCGGTGATCTGGTCCCAGGCCACCGCATCGCTCATCCAGATGTGATCGGCGGGCGGGATCATACCGGGCCGGTCGAGCGTGGCGACCGTCACATCGATGGTGTCCGGAGCCTTCTCGTGCCAGTACGTAATCTGCGATCCGCAGCGAGCACAGAACTGCCGTATCACAGGCGGCGACGACGCATATTGTGCAGGCGTCCCGCCGGTGAACCGGAAGGATGCGAGCGAAACGGTCATCCACACGACGACGTGCGCTCCAGCCGCCCGCCGGCAGGATTGGCAGTGACAGAACGCCGCCGCGGATACCGGCTGGCCGCATTCGTAGCGCAGCGCTCCGCAGAGACAGTTTCCAGTGAGTGGCGCAGCGGACATGATCGTCACTGGATCGGCAGGTCGAGCATCAGCTCGCGGACGTAACGCACAGGGGGCGAGCCGTATGCAAGGACCGAATCATGATAGCGCCTGAGTGTAAAGCCCTTGCCCCACACTCGGCGCGCTTCCTCGCGCAGGGCCAGATGCTCCTGCACCCCCACGAAATACGTCGGCAGCTGCGCCGCAGTGAGCTCTACGCGCACCCACTTCGCAGCCGCTTCCCGCTCCTCCTGGAACGTGTCGTGCGTCATCAGGGTCATGGCCTGCTCGCGGGAGATGCCATCGACGTGCACCGCTTGATCGAGAATTGCATTGGCGACGCTGCGCAGATACCACTTGAGCTGGATCAGGTGCATCAGCGGGTCGCTGCCGTGGAAACCCTGCTCGACCATCATCCGCTCGGCGTACACGGCCCACCCCTCGATGAACGTGCCGGAGCCGAGAACTGCCCGAAGCTGTGAGTCGTAACGATTTGCGTGTGAGAGCTGCACGTAGTGGCCGGGCATCGCCTCGTGGATGGTCAGCTCATAGATCGAGCGGGTGTTGTATTCGCGCAGGTACGAGTTGACCTGGCCCACAGTCCAGTCCGCGGGGATCGGCGAGACGGCAAAGAAGGTTTTCTGGTCTCTGTCCAGAGGCCCCGGCGCATCGCAGAAGGCCAGGGCCACTCCGCGCTGGAACTCGGGCATCGGGATGACCTCCAGCGGATCGTCATAGAGTGTGACGAGGCCGGAGGAGACCACGAAGCGCCTGGCCTCGCCGAGCGCCGTCTGCACGGCATCGAAGACCTGGTCACGCTGAGGTTGCTGTGCGTACGCCAGCTCCAGAGCGGCGACGATCGCGGCTTGCTGCTCATCGGGTCCCGGTGTCACGGGCAGAGGCGGTGCATTGGGCTGCCCCGCGAGCGCGGTTCTCGCGATGGAATACATCTCATCGCGCGTGCGGGTCAGCTCGGCTTCGGCACGCGTGCGGATTTCCTGGCGCGAAAGGGGAGAGTCCAATGCGAACGCAAGCTTGCTGTCGTAGAGCGCCGCCCCGAGCCGGAAGTTTCCCTGGGCGGCCGGAAGCAGCTTCCTCTCGAGCCAGATCTGCTGTTGAGCGACGGCGGTGCGCGCCGTGGCGATAGCTCCCTTGAGGACTGCCTGTTCGGGCTCGGCGAGCGTTGCAAGCTGCGGGATCACGAGCTGGTCGATGAGCGCGAGGATGCCGCTGTTCTGTTTGATTGCGGTTTCGGCGTGGATGCGCGGCACCCGGGCTGGATCGAGCGAGGTGCGGACCTGCTCGAGAAAATGCGGCAGCTCCGAAAGGCGCGCGCCGACGCTGTGCAGCCTTTGTTGCAGCGGCGCGAAGTCTCGCGCCATGAGGAGGTAAACGCTGTTGCCAGCCAGGTCGGTATAAATGAGCGGGTTCCAGCGCCACTCCGCCAGCTGCTCCACGCTCCAGATCTGATATTCCAACTCATTCCGCAGCAACCGCGCGTCGACCTGATGCGCCCGTGAGAGCTTGCTCAGATCAAGCGGCTGGAGCTCTGCCAGCAACTCACGGGCGAGCTGCGCGCGGCGCGTAAATCCGGCCGCGCTCACATCATCCAGCATCGCATCGTAGCGATGCTCGCCGAGTACTGTGGCGCTGACAGGCGTGAGCGCCAGCATCTCGCGCAAATAGCGCGCTGTCAGGGAGTTGAAACGCATGTCAGCCTCTGTCGGTGACGAAGGCGCTGGAGTCGGTGGCGTAGCAGCGCATCCGGCAAAGCCCACGATTGCCGCGCACAGCATCGAGGGAATGAAGGTACGGCGATTGCTTCTCTGCTCTTCCATCGGACCCCCAAAGCCTGGGGCGCATGATGACCAAGACCGAGTGGCATGGGAAGCGAAGCACAGCGTCTCGACGGGCACCCGGGACGCGCACGGTTGCAAAACACGCCGGAAGGGGTTGATGCCGCAGGCTTTCGGCTGCTGGCCGAGAGTCTGCCGCACCCCGTGTGGGTGTGCGGACCGAGCGGCACCCTGCAATACATGAATCGCTGCGGGCTGCAGTACTTTGGATCCCACCTTCACCAGCCTGCCACGCCGTTTCCATCCGGCTCCCTGGCGCATCCGGATGACAGCGCGATCTCGCGCGAGTCGTGGAGCCACGCTTGTGCAGACGGCGAAGCTTTCAATCTACGGATGCGGCTGCATCGCTCCGACGGTGCGTTCCGCTGGCACAGTCTTGACACTCAACCTATCCGCGACACGACAGGATACGTAACAGGTTGGTTGGGCGCTGCGACCAGGATGGACGCGAGCAAGCGTGACGATCCGAGCGCCTTTCTGCTGGCGCTCTCGACCGACGTGGCTCGGATGGACGACCCGCATGAGATGATTTGCGAAGTGATGCTCCGGTTGCGCCAGCGCCTGGGGGCTGGGCAAGTCGCGCTTGCCGAGATCGACGAGCCACGGGAGGAGGCGATCGTCCTTCGCCAGGACCGGAATGATCCCTCCACATTACAGCTGGTCAGCCTGCCGCTCGAAGTCCTGGGGCACTCGCCTTTCGATACCGGCAAGCAGGAGATGGGCGTCATATCCGACACGTCCACAGATCCGCTGGCCGCCTCCCGCTACGCCCAGTGCTGCGGGCTCGAGGGGGTCGGGGCGATCGTGTCTGCACCGCTGCGTCGGGCCGGCGCGCTGGTCGCTGTGCTCATCATCGGCGAAAGCTCGCCGCGCGACTGGCGCACGTCCGAGATCGAGCTGATTCGTCGTGTCGCGGAGCTAGTCTGGCCGGCTTTGGAAAAGGCGCGTGCGGAGCGGGCACTGGCTCTCAGCGAGCAGCGCTTGCGGTTGGCGCAGGCAGTGACACGGATCGGCGCGTGGGAGCTGGATCCGCGCGCAGGCTCGATCAGCTTTTCCACCGAGAGCTACGAGCTGTTTGGCCTGCAGGAGGCGGGGGCAGCGGATCTGTATGAGCGCTGGATGAGACGGGTCGATGCACGTGACCGCGCCGTTCTGAGTGCTCTGGTGCGCGAGTGCCTCGGCTCGGGCAAGGCCCATGCGGAGTACCGTTACTTTCATCCGCAGCGGGGCGAGCGCTGGATCTACTGCAGGGCAGGGGCAGTGAAGGAGAGCGGCCGTGCTTGCATCGTCGGCGTCAGTCTCGATGTGACCGAACGGCGCCGGGCGGAAGAGGCTCTGAAGGATGTCAACCGTCGCAAGGATCAGTTTCTGGCCATGCTGGGTCACGAGTTGCGCAACCCGCTCGCGCCGATCCGCAATGCCGTTCAGATCCTGAGCTCACATTCCGGGGGCTCGCCTGAAATCGAGTGGGCGCACAAAGTGCTCGAGCGTCAGACCCGCCACCTCACGCGACTCGTGGACGATCTGCTGGAAGTGGCACGCGCCGTTCGCGGACAGATCGTCCTGCGGACCGCGCCCCTGCAGCTGTCGGAGTGGGTGCAGAACGCGATCGAAACCACACAGCCGCTCATTGGCGCACGGCGCCATCGGCTTCATGTGAGCCTGCCCGCGGAGCTCGTACAGCTCCGCGGCGATCTGCTGCGGCTCTCCCAGGCGCTCGCCAACCTGCTCAACAACGCCGCCCGCTACACCGAAGCCGGCGGCGAGATCTGGCTGGACGCGCGCCTTCAGGCGGGCGAAGTCGAGCTGCGCGTGAGCGATACGGGGCCGGGCCTGAGCGCGGATCTTCTGCCTCACGTCTTCGATCTGTTCACGCAGTCCGAGCGGCCGCTCGACCGCGCGCAGGGCGGACTGGGGATCGGTCTCACGCTGGTGAAATTGCTGATCGAGATGCACGGCGGATCGGTCGAGGCCCGCAACTCGCAGCGCCATCCAGGAGCGGAATTCATCATCCGGTTACCCGCGCAGAAAGTTGTCGAGGCCGAGCGTGATTGCTCCTGCGGCTGCGAGTCCGCGCCCTCACCCGATCCCCATCTCAAGCCGGAGACCGAAAGATCAATGAGAGTTTTGATAGTGGACGATAACGTCGACGCTGCCGAGAGCATCGCGCTGTTGTTGAGTCTTGACGGATTCGATGCGCGCACTGTGCACAGCGCTACGGAGGTGTTCGAGGTCGTCGCCGCATTCACGCCCGACGTGATTCTGCTCGATATCGGGCTGCCCGTGATGGACGGTTACGAGGTAGCACGCGAACTGAAGGCGCGCTTTCTCCATCACAAGATGCGCATCGTCGCTCTGAGCGGTTACGGACAACCTGCGGACCGCCGGCGTGCGGCGCAAGCGGGGTTTGACGACTATCTGGTTAAGCCGGTCGAGGCCGCCCGCCTGAGCGCGCTGCTGCGCAAGCAGCCTGAAAGCTGACACGATCCTCTCCCCGACGCGGCCGCTTTACCTCTAGGCTGTATGGGCGTACAGTATTGCCATGAGCGACGACGCCGGGCGGCGCAAGTCCTTTCAGGGGCGCGGCGCGCTGTCCAATCCGGCGGGGCGCTTCGAGTCCTGTGCCGTCCTCGCCGTGGACGATGGCTGGTATGTCGAGGATCAACCCGACAGCATTGCCACCAGCGTCGAGCCGGACCGGGCCCGGGGCATCATCAGCACGAACGACTCCCCCGATATCGGATTCGAGCAGTCGATCAACCCCTACCGGGGCTGTGAGCATGGGTGCATCTACTGCTACGCCCGTCCCAGCCATGCTTACATGGGCCTGTCCGCGGGCCTCGACTTCGAGACGCGGCTCTTCTACAAGGCCGAGGCAGCCAGTGTGCTCCAGAGCGAGCTGGCTCGGCCAGGCTATGTCTGCAAGCCCATCATGCTCGGAGCCAACACCGATCCGTATCAGCCCGTCGAGCGCCGCATGCGCATCACGCGCTCGATCCTGGAGGTGCTGAGCGCAACCCGGCACCCGGTATCGGTCATCACCAAGAGCGCCTCGGTGCTGCGCGATCTGGATCTGCTGACGAATCTGGCTCGCGCGAATCTTACGGGAGTCTCGGTCAGCATCACTTCGCTCGAGCCCGAGACGAAACGTACGTTGGAGCCACGAGCAGCTTCGCCCCAGGCGCGGCTCGCAGCGGTCCGCAAGCTAACGGCGGCTGGCGTGCCGGTCAGCGTGATGGTGGCGCCCGTCATTCCCGCCGTCACCGATCATGAGTTGGAAGCCATCCTGGAAGCGGCCGCAGGCGCGGGCGCTTTGTGGGCGGGATATGTGATGCTGCGTTTGCCCTATGAGGTCAAGGATCTGTTCCGCGAGTGGCTGGCGCAACATCACCCCCAGCGCGCCGCGCACGTGATGTCGCTGATCCAGGACCTGCGCGGAGGTCGGGATAACGATCCGCGCTTTGGGACACGCATGAAAGGGACAGGTCCGCTCGCCGAGCTGATCGGCAATCGATTCCGGATCGCTTGCCGGCGGCACGGTCTCAATGCGAAGCGGCGGCCCGCGCTCAATACCACTTTGTTTCGGCCGCCCCTGATCGAGGGGGCCCAGATGAGCCTGCGCTTCTGATTCACCGACGGGCGCGGAACCGAACTTCACTGCCGATCATCCAATACCTGCCGCGAGTGGCATACTCGAGCAGAAGCTGCTGGTTTCAGTGGAACGACCCCTGAATCAAGCATTCCCGCCGTCAGGTCTACCGGCACCGGTTGAGCTTATGTCAACTGGAAATAGGCACGAACCATGCGTAGAGAGTCCTGTGTCGCCCTCATTACTGCCTTGCTGTGCGGAATGGGGGGCTGTGCGAGCAAACCGCTGACACCGGCGCCGCAACCTTTGCAGGCAGCGCAGCAGCAGACCGTCGCGGCGGCCGGAAGTACGAGCGCTGCCCTGGGCCTGAAGGCGGCTGCAAAGACTGCCCCAGCCTCGGCCAACTCAGGCAACGGCGGTACTGGGTCGGCCGCGGCGTCAGTCGCCACCGTCAAGGTTCCGCTCGATGCCGGCGCGACATCTCAGACGCCACCCGTGGTTGCGATTGCACCGGCGGCCACGGGGGTGGCTAGACGGGCTAGCGGAGGCGGGTACTTAGGCGGAAACGGTTCGACTGCACACGAGGTTGGCGACGGCAGCGATGACGACATCATCGCGCGGCGGTTACGCAAGGCCGTTGAGAACGAGACCGATCCGGACCTCAAGGTCAGGCTCTGGAAGGAGTACGTGGACTATCGCAACGGTACGCAGAAGTGAATGGGAGTTGCAGCGAATCGGCTGTAAGCGGTTGGGGCGAGTCCGACGTTATTAGTGGTTTGGAAGGCAGCCGATCGGGAGAATCAGTGCGTGATGTAAGACCCACAGGCTCGGCTTGGCGGCTCTCCCCAAAGTGGAGTTCGTGCCGCCGCGCAGATCCGGCAAAATGATCGACCCCGGAGCGCGGCTCCGCGGCCACGATCAAGGATTGCGAGCTGGTGTGAAGACATGACCGAAGCAGTGGCTTCGTTTCAGGGCCGAAAGCTGGCGGCGCGCTACACGCTGGTTGAGAAGCTGGGCGCGGGCGGCCAGGGAGAGGTCTGGCGCGCGCACGATGGCACGCGTGGCGTCGATATCGCGCTCAAGGTTCTCAACCCCGCTCAGATGGGAGATGAGGAGGCGTGGGCGGCGCTCGAGCACGAGTACGCCATCGCGAGCCTTCTCGATCATCCAGCCATCCTCAAGGTCTACCCTCCGGATCGCTCGGGCGATGTGATCGTGCTGCCGATGGAGCTGGCCTCCGGCGGTGATCTGCGCCGGCTGCGCGGAGCAGGCTTTCTCGAGATCATCCCCGTTCTGCTCGAAGTCGCGCAGGCGCTCGAGCATGCGCACGATCGAGGCGTCGTGCACCGGGATCTGAAACCGGGGAACGTGCTGTTCGATGCACGGGGCCGGGCGCGGCTCGCCGATTTCGGCGTGGCAGGGGCCGCGGCGCGAAAGACTGCGTCAGAGAATCCGACCACTCCGGTCCCCTCTGTCGATCCCAACCGGCAGGGTCTCTCTCCGTTCACGGCCAGTCCGGCCCAGTTGCGTGGCGAGCCGCCCAAGCCGGCCGATGACATCTATGGCCTTGGCGCGCTGGCTTATGAGCTGCTGTCTGGCTACCCGCCTTACTATCCGCACTTCGATGCCAAGCGCGCGATCGAAGAGCCGGTGCCCGAGCTCGTGCCGACGCGGCAGATCCCGCCGCTGCTGGCCTCCCTGGTCCGGCGAATGCTGGCCAAAGACGCGGCACAGCGCCCCCGCTCGATGCGCGAAGTCATCGACGAGCTGGATCTGGCCCTGAATTCCACACTGACTTACGACTTTGACAGTGTGGCCGAGTCGCTGCGCGCGGCAGCCACCCGGGCTCGGATCGAGAGTTCGGATAGCGCGGCCGGCGGGCCGTCGAACGCGACTGATGCCATACCGCCGCCGCGCGCGGGGAGTGTGGATCTTGCGGCTCTCTTCCGGCACGCAACCCCTGCGGCCAACATGCCCGAAGGGCCGCCGCGGGTACCGGAATGGTCTCCCGGGGCGGGGTTGGATCGTCGCGGCGCGTCAGACCGGCGGGCGCGACGCACCTCGTTCCTTCCTGACACCGATATCCGACCGTCGGGGCTGGCCTTGCCAGGCGCAGCTCGTGAGCGGCCAGAGATCGGCGAGCGACAGGCGAGAATCGCTGAGCGGCAGGACCGAACGGTTCAGCGGCGAGCTGAGAGCGATGTCCAGGCGGAGGCGGGACACCGTTCCGTGTCATCGATACCGAAGCCCCTGCCCAGGGCGCGCCTTGAGCCGCAGCCGCGACTGGCCGATGAGCCGCAGCCCGTGCCAGAGCCGCGGCAAGTCGCGGTACCCCCGTGGCGTGCTATTCCACTCGATGGCTTGCCCCGGCTTCCGCGCCTGGAGCCGATCCGCCACCGCCGTTGGCCCTGGCTGCTGCTCGGGCTGATAGCAGGCGGCGCGGCCGCCGTGTATTTCTGGCTGCCGCAAGTTGATCTGCGCGCGCTGCCCCCGGATCTCGCCACTTTGGTCCAACCGTTGCAGGCGGCGTTACAGTCGGATGGCGCGCAGCGCCAGCCCGCGCCCGAAGTGGTCACCCAGGCCGAGGCACCTGTTGCTGCGCAAGCGACCCCCGACGAGACACAGGCGACTCCCGAACAGGATTCGAAGTCCCGTTCTCGGGCAGCCGCCGCCCCGCAGCTCGCGCCGGCCCCGCAGCTCGCGCCGGCCCCGCAGGCCAGCCCGAAAAGCGGCCGCGAAGCCCGTTTCCGGGCGCAGCGAAAGGCCCTCGAGAGCCGCGTTGCGATGCTCGAGGACCGCGGCGCCGGCGCATGGGGCGGGCGCGATTTCGCGATGGCCAGAACGCGCGCTGACGAGGCGGTGCGCGCGAACGATGCGGGGGATATGCGGGTTGCACAAGAGCGCATGGCAACGGCATCGAGACTGCTGGACACCGTTGAAGCCAATGCGCCCCAGGCTTTCGTTGCGCAGATCGCAGCGGGCGAGAAAGCGCTCACAACCGGTCAGCAGGAAGTCGCCGGTCAGGCGTTCGATCTGGCACGCCGTATCGACCCGAACGACCGCCGGGCCTCCGATGGCCAGCATCGGGCGCAAAGCCTCGGCGGCGTGCTGCCGCTGCTGGCCGATGCGCAGAATGCCGAATCTGCCCACGATTACGCGCGCGCCGCACAGGATTACAGTCAGGCTCTGTCGCTCGATCCTGGCAATGCTTCCGCCAAGGCGGGGCAGGCCCGCTCGAACGCCGCTTTCGGGGAAGACAACTACGCCAAGATGGTCGGCGCGGGATTCGCCGCTCTGGGCGCGGGTCGTCTCGAGGAGGCCCGCGATGATTTCGTGAAGGCCCGGGCACTCAGGCCGAGAGGGCCGGAGGCCGCCGAGGGTATGAGAAGGGTCAGTGCAGCGCTGACCCTTCGCGGCTACGCCTCGATGCGTCAGCGTGCGTCGAGCCTCGAAGCGCAAGAGCGCTGGGATGAAGCCGAGCAGGTCTACGACGATGCTCTGAAGGCGGATCCGTCGCTTGCTTTTGCCCAGGAGGGCAAAGCAAGAGCTGCTTCGCGCGCCGAGCTGTCCGGAAGGCTGCAGCAGCTCATCGATGACCCGCAGCACCTCGCCTCTGACGGGGCAAAGGATGAGGCCCGCTCGCTGCTGCAGACCGCGGAGGCGCAGTCGCCATCCGGTCCGGTGCTGCGCTCTCAGGTCGCACAGCTGCAGATTCTGCTCGTCGGGGAGGACAAGCCCGTGCGCCTGTCACTGCTGTCCGATAACAGCACCCAGGTGGCCATCTCCAGCATCGGCTCCTTCGGCACCTTTTCCCGGCGCGAGATTCAGCTGCGCCCCGGTAAGTACACCGTGGTCGGTACTCGCAGCGGATTTCGCGAGGTACGCCGCGTGATCACGGTCGCGCCCGGACAGGATTCTCAAACCATCAGGGTCAGTTGCTCGGAACCGATCTGACTTCGCCACACTGCAGTGACGCACGCCAGCAGCTATGCGCAGGTGCGCGTCCGCGAACCCGCGGGCGAGCGCATCCTCGGTGATAGACCGACGCTGGGCGGACTTGGGGCCGATGTCGTCGTTCCAGGTGCAGGCACTGGGGCGGCGATCCAGTTCGAGCGTCAGGACGGCACGTGGGTTGCCCTGTCAGCCGGCGACAGCCGGGTGCAGATCGATGGAGTCCCTCTGCGAGGCGCCCGCGATCTGCGTCGTCAGGATGTGCTGAGGGTTGGCGATGCCCAGATCATCGTCTCGGAGGTCTCCCGAACTCTGCTCCGCATCGAGGTATGTCACCTCGCGGGTAATGCAACTCTGCCTCCCTCTGGAATCGTGTCCTCGCTCGCCGATGTGGAGGGTGGCGACGAAGAAGTGGAGATTCGCACGGCCGCGCCCGCTCCCGGCGGCACGACCCCGAGGCGATTGGCGCCGGCCGAGGCTCGAAGGCGCAGGCTTTACGCCGCTGTCGCCCTCATCTCGTCTCTGGCGGTGCTCGGTCTCATCTCGCGAATCGTGCCGGTCGCACTGGATGTAGAGCCTGATGATGCGAGGCTTCGGGTTCCAGGCACGCTGCTCGCCTTTCATCTCGGCGGCCGGTTGTTTCTCTTTCCCGGAGCATACCTGGTAAGAGCCGAGCATCAGGGCTATGAGCCGGCGCAGGTGGCAATCACCGTGCGCCACGCGGGGCAAACCGCCTTGCGACTCCATCTGATCAAGCTGCCCGGGACACTCCAGATCGACACCGGCGGCATTGCCTCCACGGTCAGCATCGACGGCCTCGAGTCCGGCCGTGCACCCGGAGACGTGTTGGTGCCCGCGGGCGAGCACACGATTGCGATCCGGGCGCCTCGATATGTGGATTACATTGCTCCCGTCCGGATCGAAGGAGCCCTCACCCGCCAGAACCTGAAGATCACCCTGCAGCCCTCGTGGGGGACACTGCAGATCTCGACCATTCCCTCAGGAGCGCAGATCAGTGTAGACGGCAATGAGGCAGGTAAGGCTCCGGCAGTGGTCGATGCCCCATCCGGCGTCCGGCGAGTGCGCATTTCCGCTCCCGGGCTCAAGACATGGGAGAGCAGCCTCGTGCTCAAAGCCGGTGAAGCGCTCAACGTCGGCCCCATCACACTCGGGCAGGCGGACGCTCATCTGGTGCTGCATTCGGATCCGAGCGGGGCAGATGTCATGATCGGAGGGACCTACCGCGGGCGCACACCGCTGGAGAGCGACTTGCCCGCCGGCATCGAGCACGAGGTTACCCTCAGCCTGCGCGGATATGCGACCTGGACGAAGCCGGTGTTTGCAGAGTCGGGCCGGAGAATTGCGATGACCGTTCCCCTGGCGGTCGTCGGCGGCCGCGTCGCCGTGGAGGGTGAACCGGACGGAGCGCAACTGCTGATCGACGGCATCGATCGCGGTCGGACGCCGCAATCTCTGGTGCTCTCTGCCGTGGAGCACCACATAGAAGTCCACAAGGAAGGCCGGACCCCATTCGCGCTGAACCTGACTCCGGCGCCCGGCCTGGATCGTACGATTCGTTACAAACTCGGATATGTCGAGCACGCACTGGCACCCGACGAAGTGGCAAGGACCCTGTACTCGCAGACGGGCTACCTGTTGCGACTGGTGGTCGCAGCGAACTTCGCGGTGAGCGGCGAGCAGACCGTAGCGCGCCGGGTGAGCGGAGCTTTGCCTCCGCTGCTGTCTGACCGGCCGTTCTACGTTGGAGTGGCCGAGGTCACCAATGAGCAGTTCCGGCGCTTTCGTCCCGACCACGTCTCCGGATCGGACCAACGCTCGCCGGGTTCAGCGGATCAACCCGTGACACAGGTGAGCTGGAATGAAGCAGCCGCCTTCTGCAACTGGCTTTCCGAGCAGGACAATCTCCCGCCAGCCTACGCACGGAGCGAGGGACGGTACGTGCTGCGCCGGCCCGTCAGCATAGGCTATCGCCTGCCCATGCAAGCAGAATGGGAATATGCCGCCCGCAACGCCGCCACACTCGGGCTGCACGATTTGCCGGGGAGACTGTCTGAGTGGGTCAACGATGACCGCGAGGGGGCAGCCGTCGCGGTCGATGCCGGAAGGGCAGCGCGCGGTTTCCGCATCGTGCGCTACGCGCAGTGAGCCGGCCGGGACCGGCACGAGGAGTGTGACTCATGAGGAAAATCTGGCAACCCATCTGGATCATGGGGCTGATCTCGCTGCTGTTCCTGGGAGCGGCTTTCGTCACGCTGCGGGCGGCAGAGCAGGCGATTGCACCGGCCACGCCGCCCTCGCACCCGCCTCCCTCCGCGCCCGAGGAGTCAGCGACGATCACCGATGATCCCACGATTGCGCCCGATGCAGCGCAGTCAGCGGATCACAACGTCAGCTTTCCAACCGACATCTGAGGCGCGGACCGCTCGCCGGCGCAGATGAGGGCACTCGCTCTGGAGCTCGATGATCGTGCGCTGTCGCTGGCGCGAGCCGGGTGCGTGCTCACGACTGCGCCGAGTGCGATGTTCGATCGCGATTCGGGCATGTTAGGTCCGCACGCGTGGAGCCGCGTTCGCTCCCATCCGACGCTCACCTCAACGCGCCACCTGGGACTGGTGTTGACGGGCCGCGGCGCGGCGACTCCGGCCCCGGCGCAAGTTCGCGAGGAGATCGTCCAACTGCTCGCGGCTCATCCGCCGCAGACCGAAGAGTCCATCTGGATTGCAATACCCGCCCAGGCGCAGGTGCCTGGGGTGGAAAGCCTGCTGCAGATCGCGCGCGGCGCATCAGTGCCCTTGGCGGGGTTTCTGGATGCAGCGACGGCCAGCGTCACGGCCTTGGGCCTGCAGCGGCCGGCGATCGTGCTGGAATTCGGGCTGCACCATGCTGCGGCCACCGCAGTCGAGGTGGTGTCGGGGCGGGCGTGCCGGCGTCGCGCGCTGGTTGCCGCCAACGGCGGACTGATCGGGCTGTACCAGGCATGGCTGGGCCTCATCAGCGCGACCATGGTGAAGCGCACACGCTTCGATCCATTGCACGATGCCAGCATCGAGCAGCAACTCTTCGATGTGTTGCCGGAGCTTGCGCGTGAGGCTGTGATCACGGGCGGCTCGACGGCGCAGGTCACTAACGGCGTAGAGCGCTTCCAGGTCGAGTTGACACACGACCAGTTCGTGGCGGCTGCCGAGCCGGTTGCCCGACAGCTCGCGAGTCTGGTGCATGGCTTGCGTCCGGCGGGCGCTTCGCTGGCAATCGTCGTTCCGCGGGCCATAGCTGATCTGCCCGGCCTGCGCAGTGCGATCGACCAGTTCGTCGGATGCGAGCTCGTGAAGCTGCCTGACGGGTTCGCTGCAGCCGCCGCCTCAATCCTCGAGTTGCCAGAGGGTCCGCCTGAGCAGGACAGCGTGCGCCTGGTGCGCAGGCTGCCTGTGCAGGCGACGCCGGAATTGGCCGCGAGGACATCGCGCGAGTGGATCGGCGAAGGGCGTTTGCGCGAACCGCCGCCATCGCACGTTCTGTTCGAGGGCCGTGCCTATTCACTCGAAGGTCCGCCGCTGATTGTCGGCCGCACCGCGGCCGGCTCGGAACTGCAGCCCGCAGCAGGTGCTCAAATAACAATCACCCTGCCGGAGGGACTTGCGGGCGTGTCGCGGCGACACTGCACGCTGGCGCGCGACAGCGGGCAGGTGCTGTTGCTCGATCACAGCCGGTTCGGCACGTTCGTCAATGGTGAGCGCGTGGCGGAGCGTGTGCACCTGCACGCCGGCGACAGGGTTCGACTGGGTGACCCGGGAGTCGAGCTCGAGCTGATCGCCATGAGCGACAAGACAGTGACCGGGTGAGAGAGCGGTAACTGCATGACCGCCCGACGCCGCACCGTCGAAGTCTTCACGCTGTCGTTTCTCGACTGCATCTGCTGCGGCTTCGGGGCCGTAATTCTCTTCTACACCATAGTGAGTGCGCAGGCGGGCATGCAGAGCTATCGCACGGCCGATGATCTGCATGCGGAGGTCAACCGGCTCGAAGAAGAAGTGCGCGGCGGCTCTCGCGGGCTTGCGACGCTGCGGAACGAGGTACTGCAGACCGAGAGCGAGACCGCAAGCGATGAGGCGCGCACCCGGAGTATCGCCGCCGCGATCGCCAGCCGCCGCGAGCAGATTGCCGCTCATGATGCGGACACGCTCGCGCAGCAGCAGCGAATCGCGAAACTGAAGGCAGACGTGCGTTCGCTGCAGGAAGGCAGGAAGCGGCTCGAAGCGGGCAGCCTCGATCGCACCCCGCCAGGTCAACAGGTCAACAGCTTCCGGGATGTCGGCGGCGATCGGCACTACATCACCGGGATCCGGATGCGCGGCCAGCACATCCTGTTTTTGGTCGATGCCTCGGCCAGCATGCTGCACGAGGACCTCGTGAGCATTCTGCGGCTGCGTAATGCGGATGACGCTCAGAAGCGTGCAGCCGCCAAATGGCGTCGCGCGGTCGACACAGTGAGCTGGCTCGCGACCCAGGTGCCGCCCACGAGCGACTATCAGATCTATACGTTCAACACGCGAGCGCAACCGCTGTCGGTGGATTCGGGCGGAGCATGGATACCCGCCGCGGACGTGGCCGAGCTGGCCCGGGACCTCGCTCAGCTGCGCAACATCGTGCCTGCCGAAGGCACGAGTCTCTACAATGCATTCGCCGCTGCGCGCACGCTCAGCCCGCTGCCGGATCAGATCGTGCTCATCACCGACGGTCTGCCTACCCAGGGAAGAACGGCCAGCAGCCGCAAGTATGTCGACTCGGCCGCGCGCATGCGGCTGTTCGATGAGGCACTCGCCGAGGTGCCGAATGGCGTGCCCGTGGACTCGATCCTCTTGCCGATGCAGGGCGATCTGCAGGCGGCGCATCGCTTCTGGAACCTGGCCCGTCAGTCCCACGGCACGCTGCTCATGCCTTCGAAGGACTGGCCATGAGAGGCGGGCGGCGCCGCAGCGTAGAAGTCTTCAGCCTGTCGTTCCTTGACTGCATCTGCTGTGGCTTCGGCGCCATCATCCTGCTTCTGGTGATGACACAGTTCGCGCGCCCGGCCCGTCTGGAGGACAGCCGCCGTGACCTGCAGGCACAGGTGCGCGACCTGCAGCAGCAGCTCCATGTCATTCGCGGGGAGTCTGATGACCTGGAACGCCAGCTCACAGGGCGCATCGATCGGCGCGAGCGCGAGCGGCAGAGACTGGCCCACCTGTCGGGCGACCTCAGCAGCATCCAGGGACAGTATTCGGCCAGCCAGGAGAGCGCCGCCCTCACCAACAACGTGGTGCGGGAGCTCGTGGCCAACCGCCAGAAGCTCAGTGCGGAGATGCTGCGCCTGCTGCAGGAGCAGGTCCGTCCGACAACCGAGGCGATCGGTGGCATTCCCATCGACAGCGAGTACGTGATTTTCGTGGTGGACACCTCCTCGAGCATGACCACGGCTCATTGGGATGCGAACCTGGCCATCATCGATGAGATCCTGGGTATGTATCCGCATGTCAGGGGCCTGCAGGTGATGAATGATCAGGGCATCTACATGTTTGCCGGTACCAAAGGCCGCTGGCTCGAGGACTCTCCAGCCGAGCGCGCGCAGATTCGTGCGCAGGCACGCCACTGGCACGCATTCAGCCAGTCGAACCCTGTGCCGGGAATGGAGGAAGCTCTGCGCACCTACTGGTCGGCAGACCGGCGTGTCAGCCTGTTCGTGCTCGGCGATGAGTTCACGGGTCAATCGATTCAGACGGCGCTCGATGCGATCGGCAATCTGAACAAGCCTGATGCCAGCGGCCGTCGCCTGATGCGCATCCACGCCATCGGCTTTGCGGAGGCGCCAGGCATGTCGCCCTACACGAGCATTCGTTTCTCCGCGCTCATGCGCCTGGTCTGC
>Ga0070741_10011555_pt1 | contig 16270 bp, 14 predicted proteins | sample Coa_R1_4_FD_66440 | JGI IMG/M metagenome (GOLD analysis project Ga0070741, IMG submission 66440) | Surface soil microbial communities from Centralia Pennsylvania, which are recovering from an underground coalmine fire - Coalmine... | ecosystem: Environmental > Terrestrial > Soil > Unclassified ...
CCCGCGAGCGCACACGTGAGGACGGCGAACAGCAGTGCCATCGCCGCTCGATGATGCCGGAAGGCCGCCGATACAATCGCCTGGCGACCGAACCGAGGGGCGTAGCTCAACTGGCAGAGCACCGGTCTCCAAAACCGGGGGTTGGGGGTTCGAGTCCCTCCGCCCCTGTCGCTCCGCGCACTCGTCGCGAAGGAAGAGGACGGGCCGCGCCCACACGTGGGGCGCGGCGCCGTTCCCGATGCAGCCGCCTTGAACCAGCACGCCGCGGCGGCTGCGCTCTACTTCTTCGTCGTGCGCCTCTTCGCGGCGGGCCTCCGGGCCGGCTTGCGGGCCGTGCGCGCCGACGTGGACTTGCGGGCCGTCGACTTCTTCCGCGTCGACTTGCGAGCGGTGCTCTTCTTCGCCGTCGACTTGCGTGCGGTCGACTTGCGAGCGGTGCTCTTCTTCACCGTCGACTTGCGTGCGGTCGACTTGCGAGCAGTCGACCGCTTCGCGGTGCTCTTCTTCGCAGGCGAGCGCTTCGCCGCGGTCTTTCTCTTCGCGGTCGACTTCTTCGCGGACGCCTTCCTTCTGGGAACTGCGGGCATGTTCATACCTCCGGGGTCAGATAGTTCCGCCACACGTTCGACGGAATGTGTCTCTGGTCCTGCGTATTGACGCAGACGCGTCGGCTGTTATCGCTCCGACGCGACGCAGTTCAGCGACATTGCGTTCATCGCAAGCCTATCGGCACGCACGCCGAGAGTCTTCAGTTTTTTGCGCGCAGCTAGTCGACCAACTTCGAGATGTGCGCGTCTTGCTTCTTCGCAAGCGCGATCACATCGGCAGGAGCGATGGTTCCTGCGCGTCCCGCACCGCGCACTTCGGCGAAGACGCGGTTGTCGCGCCACGCGACGGTGTAGTAGTCGAAGCTCGTCCCGCCCTGGCTCATCTTGAGATGGAGCAATCTCGCGTCCGTGCCGAGCGATGCGAGCGCGGCTCGAGCGGGAACGATCTGCTGTCCGCCGCTCGTGGTCTGCGCGATCGACTCCTCGAGCGAGTCGCGCGCACCACTGTCGTGGGCGTAGAGGCTCGCGAACGACTCGACGACGGTCAGTCCGCGAAGAGCGATCGTCGAGTACGCGATGTAGTAACCGGAGACGCGGCCGAGCTTGCGGAAGTTCTTCCCCGGTGAGGTCGCGGCGAGCTGGCTGTTCGTGATGTAGCGGCCGAGCACGGTGCCGAAGTTGCTCGGCAAGTCGCTGCGCTGCAGCACCATCGCCTTCGTGTCGATGCTGTGCTGGGCGCTCGCACCGGAGGCTGCGGCAGCGAGGACGAGCACGCTCAAGACAAGTTTCGCCGCAGCCGATCGTCTACACCGAGATGCGAGACGGCCGGCGGCCCCGACGCCCATTCGTACAGAGTAGTGCTTCCGCGGCAGTTTCGGCTGCGATCGCCCTCGCGCTCGCGCCGGGCGCGTCAGCCGGCGGCGCGAGCTGGGCCGTCGCCGAGATCGCGTGGGTGACGAGCGTCGGCGTCCTCGGCGACTCGGCCGCCGCCTTCCGCCCACAGGCCCCGCTGACCGAGCGCGCGCTCGCCGCCGCGATCGCGGCGACCGACAAGCTGCTCGCGCCGCCGGCGCCGGCGCCGGTGCCCGAGCCCGCTGCGATCGCGCCGCCGCCGGTGCAGGTGCTGTCGTCGATCCCGGCCGGAGCCACGCTCGCCGGCACGGTCGGCTGGCAGGTCGACGTCCCCGGCCAGCAGATCGTCCGCGTCGCCTTCGCCGCCGACGGGACGCAGCTCGGCGTCTCGGAGCAGACGCCGTTCGCGCTCGGTGGCGGCCTCGCCACCGCCGCGCTCCCGGACGGCGTGCACCAGCTCGCCGTCGCCGCGAGCCGCGCCGACGGCGCGACCTACGTCGCCGTCTGGACGGTCACGACCGCGAACGCCGCCGGCACGGCGACGCCGACGCCGATCTCGACGTCGTCGCTCCTCCCCGTGCCCGTCACGAAGGCACCGCCCGCGCCCGTCGCCGCGCCGCCGCCGGCGCCCGTGACGCCGGTCGCACCCGCCGCCTCGCCGCGGCCGCTGTACCACGCGCCGACGCCGTCGCGTACGGTGACGATCGCGGAGCTCGACGCGGCGCTCGTCGGATACCTGCAGCTGGGGCCCGCCGCGCAGGAGATCCAGGACAAGCTGCGTGCAGCCGGACTCGCCCCGCGGCCGGGCACCGGCAGCGAAGTCGTCGCACGGCTGCTCGGCCTGCGGCTCGACCATCCGGCCGGGCAGGACGACCTCGAGCTGCTCCCGTCCCAGAACGCGACCCGCGCCGAGGCCGCGTACTCGTTCGCGCGCGTGCTGTCGCTCGAGGCGGGCGCCCAGCAGTGGGTGCAGTCGCTCGCCGACGGGCTGACGCTGCCGTCGTTCACGGCGTGGCAGCGGCAGATCTTGCGCACCGCGGTCTCGTACGTCGGCTACCCGTACGTCTGGGGCGGGACGAGCCCGACGACCGAGACCGAGTTCGGCTCGACGGCGCCCGGCGGCTTCGACTGCTCCGGCTTCGTCTGGCGCGTCTACAAGCTGACGCCGTACGCCAACGAGGGCGACCTCGCAAGCGTGCTGCGCGGCCGAACGACGTACGCGATGAGCGGCGAGGTTCCGCGCGCCGAGCGCATTCCCGCGGACAGCCTGCAGCCCGGAGACACGCTCTTCTTCGGCGTCGGCCCGCGCTCGAAGCCGAGCCAGGTCGATCACATGGGCATCTACCTCGGCGACGGCTGGATGATCCACTCCTCCGGCGAAGGAGTGACGCTCGTCCCCCTCGACGGCTGGTACGAGCACAGCTTCGCGTGGGCGCGGCGCCCGCTCGCAGAAGCCGGCCTCGACGGTTGATCGAAAGATCGCCGACCAATCGTCTAGCGCGGGAAGGCGGCGGCGACGCCGCCGTCGACCGTCAGCACGCACCCCGTCGTCGCCCGAGCGCGGTCCGAGAGCAGGAACGCGACCGCCTCCGCGACGTCGGCGGCGCGCACCTCCCGACCGAGCAGGCTGCGCCGCGCGTAGAACGCCTCGAGCTCATCGGGGGCGACACCGTGCGCGGCCGCCCGCTGGGCGCGCACCTCGGGCGAGAAGAGCCGCGAGTCGCCGAAGACCGCGTCGGGGTTGACGACGTTCGCGCGCACGCCGAGCGGCCCACCCTCGATTGCGGCGATGCGCGCCAGCTGGACGACACCCGCCTTCGCGACTGAGTACGGGCCGAAGCCGGCGCCGGGGGCGAATGCGTTCTTCGACGCGACGAAGACGAGGCTGCCGCCGATCCCCTGCTCGCGCAGGACGGGCCAGAGCTTCTGCGTCAGGTTGAACTGCGCGGTCAGGTTGATCTCGAGGCTGCGGCGCCACTCGGCCTCGTCGAGCTCGCCGAGCATCCCGGTCGAGGCGACGCCGGCATTGAGGACGGCGCCGTCGACGCCGCCGAAGCGGTCGACCGCGCCGTCGACAACCGCCTCGACGACCGCAGGCTCGGTGAGGTCGCCGACGACGTGGTGCACACGCTCGCGCGGGAGCGTCGTCACGGTCGCCGCGAGCAGCTCGCCGTCGCGATCGGCGAGGACGAGGTGGGCGCCTCGCCGGGCGAGGTCGAGCGCAACCGCCTTGCCGATGCCCGACGCGGCGCCGGTGACGACGACGATCGAGCCGGCGAGCTCCGGCGGCGGCGGCTGAAGCGTCAGCTTGTAGAGCTCGAGCGGCCAGTAGTCGAACTCGAACACCTCGCGCTCGGAGAGCCAGCTCGAGCCGCCGAAGGCGTCGCGCGTCGCCGCCACCGTCCGGTGCGAGTGGGCGGCGAGCTCGAGACGTTGGCGGGCCGTCGCGGCGTCGGGGCCGGCGGCGACGCAGCCGAGGCCCGGGACGAGGAACACCCGCGGCTGCGGGCTGAGCATCGACGTGCCGCCGCCGGCGTTGCGTTCGTAGTAGGCGCTGTACCAGCGCTCGAACTCGGCGATCCGCTCGTCGACGTCGCCGTCGAGGAGGCAGGTGCGGATGCCGATCCGGAGCATGTGGTCGGGCGTCCCCCGCTCGGCCGCGAGCTCGGCGGCGTCGGCGCGCGCGGCAAGGTCGCGCTGGCCCGGGTCGACGGCGAGCACCTGCCGCCGCTCGCGCGAGAGGCGGCCCCGCAGGCGCGCTCTCGACAACGTGTCGCTTGCCGTCTCCGCGGCGGGGGGGAACGGGACCGCCACGTCTGCGCCCCGGGCTTTTAAGTACTCGCGCGCGCGCGAGACCAGGTCCACCAGCAGGCCGTACGACTCCTCGTGTGCCTCGCCCCACGTGACGAGGCCGTGGTGCGCGAGGACGACCGCACGGCTGTCGGCGAGCTCGGCGACCCGGCAGGAGAGGGCGAAGCCCGGCCGGACGTACTCGACGACGGCGACGTCCGGGCCGAGCGCCTCGTGGACGACCGCCTCCGGGTCCGGCGCGTTCGCGAGCGCGCAAATCGCGTCGGCGTGGACGTGGTCGACGTGTGCGGCGGGCAGGAAGGCGTGCAGCAGCGTCTCGACCGACGGCCGCGGCGCGCCAGGGTCGACGAGACACCGCGCGAGGTAGGCGAGCATCTCGTCGTCCGGGAGCGACGCGCGCTCGCGCAGCGGCAGCAGCTCGTCGAGCCAGAGGCCGGGGAAGTGCGCCGCCTCGCAGCTCGCGAGGTCGGAGCCGCTCCCCTTGATGCGGATCACCCGTCGCTCGCGCCCGAGGTGGTCGGTCTCGACGAGCTTCGTCGAGGTGTTGCCGCCGCCGTACAGGACGAGCGACGGATCGGCGCCGATCAGGCGCGAGCGGGCGACGAGGCGCTCGAGCTCGGTCGCGCCCGGGATCGCGGCGACGATCGTCACGACGCCGACGCTATTCGCTCGGGCGCCGTCGGATGCGTGAACAGCAGCCGGTAGACGAGCCGCGGCGGATCGAGGTCGCTCAGGTTCGCCGCCGCGAGGTCGCGGTGCACGGCGACGTACGCGTCGCGGTTGCCGGTGAGCTCGAGCGAGAAGCGATCCGCCGCCCGTTCCCAGCGGCGTGCGAGCGCGGTCCAGAGCGGAAGCCCGGCGAGCTCGAGCGCGAGCGTCAGCAGCAGCACGAGCGGCGCGACGGTCGGGTCGCGCGGATCCTCGAGCGCCGCCCACACGGCGAACGTGCCGGCGACGGCGCCCGCCATCCCGAGCACCGTCCCCTTGAGGACGTGGCGCGCCCGCCGGTGGCCGAGCTCGTGCGCGAGCACGAGCTCGAGCTCCGGTCGGCCGGCGCGGCGGAGCAGCGTGTCGAAGAGGACGACGCGGCGCGTCCTCCCCAGCCCGGAGACGTACGCGTTCAGCTTCGTCGTCCGCCGGCTCGCGTCGCAGACGAGGACGTCCCGCACGGGCACCCCGGCCCGCTCGGCGAGCGCGCGCAGGTCGGCCGCGAGCTCGTGGTCCGCGAGCGGCGCGAAATCGTTGAAGAGCGGCTCGAGCACGGCGGGCCCGAGGAAGGTGACGAGGAGGACGAGGAGCGCGACGAGCGGCGCGGCGACCGCCGGCCACCAGGACGGGAACGCGTGCGCGAGGCCGACGACGCCCACCACCTCGACGAGCGCGAAGATCGAGGCGAGTAAGACTTTCCTAAGAAAATCGCCGGCCCACGAGCGGAGCGTCTGCGTCGAGAAGCCCCAACGGCGCTCGTGGAGGTAGCCGGTCGAGAGCGCGAGCGGCAGGCGGACGAGCGCCGACAGCCAGACGGAGACGAGCGCGAGAATCGGCGCGCCGAGCCACCACGCGCCGACCCGCCAGTCGGCGAAGGCGGCGAGGAGGCCGAGCACGAGGAGCGCGAGCGCGACGTCGACGGCGTGTGCGAGGTAGAGCGGCCGGTGGTAGCGACGCGACCGCTCGACCTGCTCACGCGTGAAAACCGGATCGTGCAACTCGACCGAACTCGGCTACTGTATGAAAACCTTGGCGGCCGCGGAACCACTGCCGAATCCGACCCCGCCCTCGCTCGTCAGCGAGTCGCAGAGCGCGCTCTCGCGCGAGTGGCGCCGGCTGACCCGGGTCGCGACGCTGATCGCGATCCTGACGAGCCCCTCGGTCTTCTACTGGTACCACCACCACAACGGCTGGGGCGTCTTCTGGTCGCTCGTCGCCACCTTCTTCACGATCGTCGCGTTCCGGGGCGTCGTCGACGTGATCGTCCGCCGGGTCATCCCCTGGCCGAGCCTATTCGGCACCGACGACGTCCGGCTGCGCGAGGACGACGTCGTCAACCGCCGCCGCGCGTGGACGTGGAACGGCGTCGTGCGGAAGGCGTTCTGGATCTTCGGGATCCTGACGGCGATCTACCTCGTCAAGCTCGCGAAGGCCTCGCCCGGGACGAGCGTCAGCTACTTCGGGACGATCGGCCACATCCTGCACACCCTCGGCCGCCTCGCCCAGAGCCAGGCGTTCTGGATGCAGATCGTCGTCGTGTTCTTCCTCTTCTTCGCGAACTTCTTCATCTTCATGGGGCCGCTGCTCCTGATGGGCATCTCGCAGATCCGGGGCTACGAGCCGGGCGACGCCGAGTGGGGCGTCAAGCTCGACGACGTGCGCGGCCAGGCCGAGGCGAAGGAGGAGGTGCGCCGCGTCGTGACGCTCTGGCAGTCGGGCGAGGTGTTCGAGAAGGCAGGCGGCAAACGCGAGCGAGGCCTGCTCTTCCTCGGCGCGCCCGGCACGGGCAAGACGATGCTCGCGAAGGCGATCGCGACCGGCTTCAACTCGCCGTTCGTCTCGATCCCGGGTTCCGGCTTCGCCCAGACGTTCATCGGCATCGACGCGATCATCGTTCGCTTCCTCGCGCGCAAGGCGAAGCGGCTCGCGCGCAAGTGGGGCGGCCAGTGCATCGTCTTCATCGACGAGATCGACGCGGTCGGGATGCGGCGCCAGGCGCTGCAGGGTCAGGGTGGCGGGACGATGACGCCGGGCGTCGGCGCCTGGCAGCCCGAGTTCTACGGCCCGTGGGGCGCGATCAACCCGAGCGGCGACCTGATCATCGAGAGCCCCGCATGGCGCGAGTGGATATTCGAGCAGCGCGCGCCCGCACGCCGCTCGCCGTACCCCGCGTGGTTCAACAAGCTGAACGAGATCGTCAACCAGGGCGTCTTCCCCGGCATGTTCGGCGGCGGCATGGGACAGCTCGCGCTCAACCAGCTGCTCGTGACGATGGACGGCATCGACAATCCGCCCTTCTTCCGGCGCATGTACACGTCCCGGATCAACTCGTTCCTCGACGCGGTCTACGTCGTCCCGCGACGGCTCGGCAAGACGAGCGGCCGGATCTTCGCGATCGCGATGATGATCCTCGGCGCCTGCTTCTTCGTCGAGGGGGTCGCACAGCCGTTCCACATCAGCACCCTCGGCGCGATCTTCATCGCCGCCGCCGGCCTCCTCGCCGCGCTCGTCGGCGTCAACGTCTGGCGCGGCGTCTCGAAGAACGGCACCGCCTCGCTGCGTATGCCGCCGCCGCGCCCGACCGGCGCCCAGATCTACTTCATCGGCGCGACCAACGTCCCGATGCAGAACCTCGACCCGGCGCTGACGCGCCCGGGCCGGATGGGCCGCCACGTCCAGTTCCGGACGCCGACGAAGGAAGACCGCAAGGACATCTTCGACCTCTACCTCGGCAAGGTTGCGCACGACCCGGCGCTCGACACGCCCGAGCGGCGCGATGAGATCGCGCGCATCACGAACGGCTACTCGCCGGCGATGATCGACCAGATCTGCTCGATGGCGCTCACGAACGCGCACCACGAGGGCAAGCTCGCGTTCGAGTGGTCGCACCTCGTCGACGCGATGACGGTGATCGAGGCCGGCTCCGCCGTCAACGTCAAGTACACGGAGGAGGATGCGCGCGCGGTCGCGATCCACGAAGCGGGCCATGCCGCGGCGGCGCACGTCTACCGGCCCGACCTGGAGTCGAGCCGGCTCTCGATCAAGATGCGCGCCGGCTCGCTCGGCCACCACCAGGCGTTCGAGAAGGAGGAGCGGTTCGGTGCCTTCCAGAGCCGTATGTTCGGCGCACTGCTGCACACGATCGGCGCGATGGCGGCGGAGTTCGCGTTCTACGGCGAGAACTCCGTCGGCGTCGGTGGCGACCTCCAGTCCGTCACCTGGACGGCGTCGATGATGGTCGGCGCGGCGGGGATGTCGCCGCTCCCGCTCGACCTGCACGGCAAGACGTTCGCCGACGAGACCGAGGAGCAGACGCGCGAGCGGATCCAGAAGCGTTTCGAGGACATCGGCATTCGGCTGCTGAACAGGACCGCGTCTCCGCAGACCGGCGACCCGACCGGCGCCGTGCTCGCCGACCCGCGCAAGCGCGCGTTCGCGGCGCAGTTCATCGGCCAGGCGTTCGTGACCGCGTACAACCTGATGGAGCAGAACAAGCAGAAGGTCGAGCGCGTCGCGAACGCGGTCATGGACAAGAAGGAGATCTACGGCGACGAGCTCGTCCGCCTGCTCGACGCCCAGCGGTTCGAGAAGCCGGAGCTCGACTGGACGGACGAGAAGGTCTGGCCGGCGGTGATGAACTGGTCGAAGCTCGACGACAACGGCGCGCCGCGCAAGGGACGCGCCGCCCGCGGCCGGAAAGCCGCGTCGCAGGGAACCGAAGCGTGATCGAGAGAGATCCGCCCACTCCCGGCCTGCCGCCGGCGCAGCAGTCGACGCCGCAGGCGCCGCTCGTCGTCCCGCGCGGCCTCGACACCGGCGACCACAAGCGCTACCAGCCGCATTTCGTCGCCGTCTACGCGACGCTCGGCGCGATCCTCGTCGCCGCGGCCGCCGCGTTCGTCGTGCTCGTGGTCAAGCCCGGCCACAGACCGCCGTCGGCCTGGTCCTCGTGGCGGCCGGCGCCCGGGAGCGTCGCGAAGATGATGAGCGAGATCGCGAACCACGTCTCGCACGAGTACAAGCTGAGCGCGACCGGCGGTCAGCTCGTCGCCGTCGTGCCGAGCAAGCCGTCGGTGACGAGCGGCACGACCAACATCTCGATCAAGGCGATCGCGATCCGGAAAGCGCCCCAGAGCAACGCCGGCATCGAGGTGCTCGACTCGAACAAGAGCGAGATGTACACCTTCTGCGGCCTCGGCGACCACTGCTCGATCGCGAGCGGGACCCCGTCGACCGACCGCGGACGGCTCGTTCGCCGGGAGGCGCTCGAGGTCGCGCTCTACACGTTCAAGTTCGTCCCTTCGGTGAACTCGGTGATCGAGTTCATGCCGCCGGCGCCGGGCGCGACGACGAGCGACCTGCTCTTCCTGCGCAAGGAGAACTACAAGCGCGAGCTGAGCCGTCCGCTCGACGACACGCTGAAGCTGCATGAGCCGCCGCTCCCGACGCAGTCGGACACGCTCGAGGCGACGACGATCGACGCGCTCACCCTGCCGAGCATCTTCACCTACGAGCTGACCGCGCTCCAGACGGGCGGCGCGGCGCTCGTGCTCGACCCGGCGACGTAGTCGCCGGAGCGGCGCGCCGGCCGGAGGCGCCACGAGGTCCGGCATCGGTACTACGCTCCTGCCATGACCCTGCTCGACACGAAGCTCGAGCGCAGCGACGAGTTCGTACGGCGCCGCGAGCGGATGGAGGGCCTCGTCGCCGAGCTTCGGGCGCGGACGGGCGCCGTGGTGCGCGGCGGCGGCGAGCGGGCGATCGAGCGGCACCGCCAACGCGGCAAGCTCCTCGCCCGGGAGCGGGTCGACCGCCTCGTCGACCCCGGCACCGCGTTCCTCGAGCTCGGAGCGCTCGCCGCCTGGGGCCTCTACGACGGCGAAGCGCCCTCGGCCGGCATCGTCACCGGGATCGGCGTCGTCGAGGGCCGCGAGTGCGTGATCGTCGCCAACGACGCGACCGTCAAGGGCGGCTCCTACTTCCCGCTCACGGTGAAGAAGCACCTGCGCGCCCAGGAGGTGGCGGAGCAGAACCGCCTGCCGTGCATCTACCTCGTCGACTCCGGCGGCGCGTATCTCCCGCTGCAGGCCGAGGTCTTTCCCGACCGCGACCACTTCGGGCGGATCTTCTACAACCAGGCGCGGATGTCCGCGCTCGGGATCCCGCAGATCGCGGTCGTGATGGGATCGTGCACCGCCGGCGGCGCGTACGTGCCCGCGATGAGCGACGAGACGGTGATCGTCCGCGGCACGGGGACGATCTTCATCGGCGGCCCGCCGCTCGTGAAGGCAGCAACCGGTCAGGACGTGTCCGCCGAGGACCTCGGCGGCGCCGACGTCCACGCACGGCAGTCGGGCGTCGCTGACCATTTCGCCCTGTCCGACGAGCACGCCCTGGGCATAACTCGTCGCATTGTCGCGGACTTGCACATGGGTACACATGCGCCGCCGTGGCAGCAGCGCGATGCCGAACCGCCGCTTTCGGACCCGGACGACCTGTACGGACTCATCCCCGACGACCATCGGACGCAGCTCGACCCGCGCGAGGTGATCGCCCGTATCGTCGACGGCTCGCGCTTCGACGAGTTCAAGGCGCTCTACGGCGAGACGCTCGTCTGCGGCTGGGCACACATCGAGGGCTATCCGGTGGCGATCCTGGCCAACAACGGCGTCCTCTTCGCCGAGTCGTCGCGCAAGGGCGCGCACTTCGTCGAGCTCGCGTGCAAGCGGCGGGTGCCGCTCGTCTTCCTGCAGAACATCACCGGCTTCATGGTCGGGAAGGAGTACGAGGCGGGCGGGATCGCGCGCGACGGCGCGAAGCTCGTGACGGCGGTCGCCTGCGCGGCGGTGCCGAAGTTCACGGTCGTGATCGGCGGCTCCTTCGGCGCCGGCAATTACGCCATGTGCGGACGCGCCTACGCGCCGCGGCAGCTCTGGATGTGGCCGAACGCGCGCATCTCGGTGATGGGCGGCGAGCAGGCGGCAACCGTGCTGACGACGGTCGGCGACGCCGACCCGGACGAGATCCGCGCCAAGTACGAGCGCGAGGGCGACCCGTACTACTCGACGGCGCGGCTCTGGGACGACGGGATCATCGACCCGCTCGACACGCGTCGCGTCCTCGCGCTCGGCATCGCTGCGAGCCTGAACGCGCCGATCCCGGAGACGACCTTCGGCGTCTTCCGGATGTGATCGTCCGGCTCGTCCTCTGGAACCTCGCGGACTCGACGACGAACGTCGGCGAGCTGCGTCGCTACCTGCGCGACGAGGCGGTAGACGCATTCGACCGCCTGCCGGGGCTGCTGTTCAAGGCGTGGCTCTCGGACGAGGCGACCGAGCGCTGGGGCGCGGTCTACGTGTGGGAGTCGGCCGAGGCGGCCGACCAGCCGCTCCCGTCGCGCGCGCGCGAGCTGATCGGCAAGGACCCCGACCTCGCCGATGCCTTCGACGTCGAGGCGACGGTCTCGGTCGCGTCGGAGCTCGCTCGGCTCGGGCTGGCGCTCGAATGACCGTTCGCGTCGAGCCGGGCCCGGTCGTGCGGGTGACGCTCGCGCGGCCGGAGCGGCGGAACGCGCTCGACCCGGAGCTGATCGGCGCGCTCACGGAGGCGTTCGAGGCGGTCGCCGACGCCGACGCCCGAGCCGTCGTCCTCGCCGGCGATGGTCCGTCGTTCTGCGCCGGCGCCGACATCGACTGGATGCGAGCGTCGGTCGACCTCTCGTACCAGGCGAACGTCGCGGACGCGCTGCGGCTGCGTGCGCTCCTCGACGCGATCGACGGCTGCCCGCTACCGGTCGTCGCGCGCGTCCACGGGCACGCGCTCGGCGGCGGCTGCGGCCTCGTCGCTTGCTGCGACGTCGCCGTTGCCGCCCCCGACGCCGTCTTCGGCTTCACGGAGACGAAGCTCGGGATCGTGCCGGCGGTGATCTCGCCCTTCGTGCTCGCGAAGATCGGCGCCGGCGCTGCGCGCCGCTACTTCGTCACCGGCGAGCGCTTCGACGCGCAAACGGCGCTGCGGATCGGGCTCGTCCACGAGGTGTCGGACGACGCAGAGCGCGTCGTCGCCGAGCTCCTCGGCGCCGGCCCGGAGGCGACGCGGATCGCGAAGCAGCTCGCGCGGGCGCCGCACGGCCCCGACGAGACGGCACGCATCACCGCCGAGCGGCGGACGAGCGTCGAGGGCCAGGAGGGCCTGCGTGCGTTCCTCGAGAAGCGCGAGCCGTCCTGGCGCGCCGAAGCAGCCACGTGACCGTTCGCCACGAACGCGGTTCGTCGGGCGCTGCGCTCACGTCTGGGCGGACGGGACGCCCGCGGCCCGCACACCGTGCCTCGCGCTCGCTGCCGTGTCGCTGCTGACGCTCGCTGCGCCGTGGAGATACGCAAGCTCCTCGTAGCGAACCGCGGCGAGATCGCGCTGCGCATCTTCCGCACCGCCCGCGAGCTCGGAATCGCCACGGTCGCCGTGGCCGCGCCCGACGACACGGGCGCGCTGCACGCGCGCTCGGCCGACGAGACGGTCGAGATCCACTCGTACCTCTGGTCGGAGGAGCACATCCGCGCCGCGCGCGCCACCGGCGCCGACGCCATCCACCCGGGCTACGGCTTCCTCGCCGAGAGCGCCGCGTTCGCCGCCGCGGTCGAGGCGGCTGGATTGTTCTGGATCGGGCCGCCGCCGGAGGCGCTCGAGGCAGGAGGCGACAAGCTGGAGGCGAAGCGAATTGCACGGGAAGTCGGCGTCCCGGTGATTCCCGACGGCAAGCCGCAGGACGTCGGCTTCCCGCTCCTCGTCAAGGCGGCCGCGGGCGGCGGCGGCCGCGGCATGCGGGTCGTGCGCTCGGCCGCCGAGCTCGACGACGCGCTCGCCGCCGCACGACGCGAGGCGAAGAGCGCCTTCGGCGACGATCGGGTCTACTTCGAGCGCTACCTGGAGCGGCCGAGACACGTCGAAGTGCAGCTGCTCGCCGCAACGGACGGCTCGGTGACGCATCTGCACGAACGCGACTGCTCCGTGCAGCGTCGCCACCAGAAGGTCCTGGAAGAGGCGCTCGCGCCCGCGCTCGCCGCCACGCTCCGGGCGCAACTCGTGGACGCGGCGATGCGCTTCGCTGCCGCGATCGGCTACGTCAACGCCGGCACGGCAGAGTTCGCCGTCGTCGGCGACGAGTTCTACTTCCTCGAGCTGAACGCTCGCATCCAGGTCGAGCACCCCGTTACCGAGGAGGTGACTGGCGAAGACCTCGTCGCCTGGCAGCTGCGGCTCGCGACCGGTGAATCTGTCCGCGGCCACCTCCCGCACGCACGCGGTCACGCCGTCGAGGTGCGGCTCTATGCCGAGGACCCGCGCAGCTTCCTGCCCCAGTCGGGACGACTCGAGCGGCTGCGGCTGCCGAGCTCGATCCGCGTCGACGCGGGCGTCGAGGAGGGCGACGCGATCACAACCGCTTACGACCCGCTGATCGCGAAGCTGGTCAGCCACGGCGGGACGCGCGACGAAGCGCTCGACCGCCTGCACGATGCGCTTGCGGAGACCGACGTACGCGGCGTGACGACGAACCTGCCGTTCCTGCGCTGGCTCGTCGCCCACCCGGCGCTCCGCGCCGGCGAGACGACGACCGCGTTCCTCGTCGACCACCCGCCGCTCTCCCGGCCGTCGCCGCTCCCGCCGCAGCCGTGGCGCACGCCGTTCCGGCTCAACCTGCCCCCGCCCGCCGCGGCGCCGCCGCCGGACGAAGAGCAGGCGTCGGGCGAGACGCACACGCGGACGGAGGCCGGCCGTTCGACGGTGACGGCGCCGATGCCGGGAACGGTCGTGCGCGTGCTCGTCGGTCCGGACGAGCGGGTGACGGCGCGGCAGCCGCTCGTCGTCCTCGAGGCGATGAAGATGGAGACGCCGCTTCTCGCTCCGTACCCGGCGCTCGTCCGTGCCGTCCACGTGCAGGAGGGCGAGCACGTCGCCGGCGGCACCCTCCTCGTCGAGCTCGACGACGCCGGCTAGGAGAAGATCTTCTGCAGCTTCAGCGCGGCGCCGGTGTCGCCGCTGATCTTCAGCTTCCCGGTCATGTACGCCGTGACCGGGTTCTGCTGCCCCGAGGCGATGCGACTGAACGTCTCGCCGCTGACCGAGATCGTCACGTCGGCCTTCGCGGCGCCCTCGGTGACGCGGACGGCTCCGTTCCGCACCTCGACGAGCCACTGCCCCTCGCCCTCGACGTCGAAGAGGTACGAGTGGTCGATGCCGTCGATCCGCGACGTGTCCGCCCGCGCCTCCAGCCCCTCGAAGAACGTGCGCGCGCCGGTCACGACTCGCTCACCGGCTGCAGGCGCAGCTCGGGCAGCCGGCGCGACGACGGCAGGCGCAGGCCGAGCACGATCGCGACGAGCGGCACGAGCGCCGTCGCCCAGAGCGCCGCGCGCAGATCGACGGAGTCGGCAAGCGCGCCGAGCGCGACGGCGCCGATCCCGCCGAGGCCGATCGAGAATCCGATCGAGAGGCCCGACGCCGTCCCGATCCGGCTCGGCAGGTACTCCTGGCTCATCACCATCGTGACGCCGAATGTACCGACGACGCTGACGCCGAAGAGCGCCAGGCAGATCGCGCCGGCGACGCCGCCGAAGACGATGAAGCCGACCACGAGCGGCGGCGCCGCGATCATGCTCGCCATCAGCACCGGTCGGCGCCCGAGGCGGTCGGCTGCCGGTCCCGCGACGACGGTGCCGATCCCGCCGACGAGCAGCATCAGCGCGAGCAGGTGGTTGCCGTACGCCTTCGAGTGGCCGAGGGACACCTCCCAGAGGGGGATGAACGTGATCAGGCCCATCCACGAGAACGAGCGCACGGTGATGATGCCGAGCAGCAGGGCGAGCCCCCGCGGCGAGTCGCCGTCGCGCGTCGCCGCCGTGCGCTCCTCGCCGTTCGGCGCGAACGACGCGAGGTAGCGGTGCGACGCCACGAGCAGCGCCGCGACGACGAGCCCCGGTACCGCCAGCGCCAGGCCGCCGCGGAGGCCGTGGGCCGCGACGATCACGCCGACGGCGAGCGGGCCGAGGGCGAAGCCGACGTTGCCGCCGATCGAGAACACCGCCATCCCGCTCGCGCGGCGACGACCGCTGGCGTAGGCGGCGAACTTCGAGCCCTCCGGGTGGAAAGCGGCGACGCCGATCCCGGAGCAGACGACGAGCGCGAAGACGAGCCAGTACGACGGCGCGTCGGCCGCGAGCGCGATCCCGGCGGCCGCGACCGCAACCCCCGCGGGCGCGAGCCAGAGCGCGCCGCGGCGGTCGGAGAGGAAGCCGAAAAGCGGCTGGATCACGGACGACGACGCTGCCGAGGCCAGCATCAGCAGCGCCGTCAGCGTGTACGAGAGCCCGAACCGATCCTTGAAGTAGGGCAGCAGCGCCGGAAGCGCTCCGTTCGCGAAGTCGGTCGCGAGATGCCCACCGGAGAGCAGGACCATGGCACGCTTGTCGATCGCTGCCCGCATCGCCCTCCGAGCCTAGCGGCGGCTACGCCGGCTGCGGCGAGTAGCGCTTGATGAGGAGCCGCGAGTAGCACGACTGCGCCCGCGCAAGCGAGCGGCGGTTCGCTTCGAGGTCGGCGGCGCTCGCGCCGTTCGACCGCAGCTCCTGCCGCTCCGACACGATCCGCTGGATCTCGGCGGTCAGCTGCTCGAGGGCTTGGTCCTCGCTCATCCAGCGCGAGAAGGTAGCAGCAGTCGGAGAGCAATCGGTTCGGAGCATGTATGAGTCTCGTAACAGCGGCCACGATCCCTGCACCGCCAGTACCCTTCCGCCGCCGTGGACTTCGACCTCTCCCCCGAGCAGGAGCTCGTGCGCGAGACGGTGCGGCGGTTCGCGCGCGAGCGGATCGCGCCGGTCGCTGCCGAGCTCGACCGCGAGAAGCGGTTCCCGTACGAGCTCGTGGCGCAGCTCGCCGACCTCGGCCTGATGGGGATGACGATCCCGGAGGAGTACGGCGGCGGAGGCACCGACACCCTCTCGTACGCGCTCGCGATCGAGGAGCTGACGCGCGTCGACTCGTCCGTCGCGATCACCGTCGCCGCCCACCATTCGCTCGGGACGCTCCCGATCTACCTGTTCGGGACCGAGGAGCAGCGCCGCCGCTGGCTCCCCGAGCTCGCCTCGGGGCGGAAGCTCGCTGCCTTCGCGCTCACGGAGCCCGAGTCCGGCTCCGACGCGGCGTCCCTCCGCACCACCGCCCGGCTCGAGGACGGAGAGTGGGTGATCGACGGCTCGAAGATCTTCATCACGAACGCCGGCACCGCGATCACCGCCTGCGTCGTCATCGCCGCCCGGACGGGCGAGCGCGAGATCTCGAACCTCGTCGTCCCGAAC
>Ga0070741_10011556_pt1 | contig 16269 bp, 15 predicted proteins | sample Coa_R1_4_FD_66440 | JGI IMG/M metagenome (GOLD analysis project Ga0070741, IMG submission 66440) | Surface soil microbial communities from Centralia Pennsylvania, which are recovering from an underground coalmine fire - Coalmine... | ecosystem: Environmental > Terrestrial > Soil > Unclassified ...
CTCTTCGCCTACCGGGCGGCGGGCGCGGGACCGGCGCCGGCGCCCGTCGGCGACGAATGGGTCGAGACGACGCTGTTCGCCGAGGCCGCGGGCGCGCGCGAGGTGGAGTTCGAGCCGGCGCTGGTGCGGCTGGCGGGATGCGACGGCACGCGTTACGAGCCGTGGGATGCGGACCGGCGCGGAGCGGTGAGCCTGGCGCCGCACGCCGGTCGGACGCCCCAGGACATCGCGTTCATCGTGCCGGCCGACGCCGAGATGTGCGCGCTGGAGTACCGGCGCAGCGGCCTGCTGGGACCGCGCATCACGTTCAAGTTCGAGTAGCGCGGACCTCCGCGCGGCCGCCGCGCCGGGCGCGCACCGCTGGCGCGCTGCTCGCGAGCGCCGCTACCGCGGGCCGGACAAACGAGCTACGCTGCCACCGATGCCCCCCGACCAGCGCACGCTCGACCAGCTCTCGCTCTCGCGGGCGGAGTACGAGCGCATCATCGACCTGCTCGACCGCGAGCCGAACGAGGTCGAGCTCGGGATGTTCGGCGCGCTCTGGTCCGAGCACTGCGGATACAAGAACAGCCGCCCGCTGCTGAAGAACTTCCCGAGCGAGGGCCGCGGGGTGCTGACGAAGACCGGCGAGGAGAACGCCGGCGTCGTCGACATCGGCGACGGCCTCGGTGTCGCGTTCAAGATCGAATCGCACAACCACCCGTCGGCGATCGAGCCGTACGAGGGCGCCGCGACGGGCGTCGGCGGCATCGTGCGCGACATCTTCGCGATGGGCGCGCGGCCGGTCGCGATCCTCGACTCGCTCCGCTTCGGGCCGCTGCAGCCGGACGCGGAGACGGGCGAGGAGACGGCGGCGCGCAACCGGCGGCTGTTCAACGGCGTCGTCGCGGGGATCGCCGGCTACGGCAACTGCCTCGGCATCCCGACCGTTGGCGGCGAGGTGAGCTTCTCCCCGTCGTACTCCGGCAATCCGCTCGTGAACGCGATGTGCGTGGGCGTCGGCCGCATCGACCGGCTCGTCCGCGCGCGCGCCGACGGCCCGGGGAATCTGCTGATGCTCGTCGGCGCGGACACCGGGCGCGACGGCATCCACGGCGCGACGTTCGCCAGCGTCGAGCTCGACGAGAGCTCTGAGGAGCGCCGGCCGGCCGTGCAGGTCGGCAACCCGTTCATGGAGAAGCTCCTGCTCGAAGCCTGCCTGCAGCTCACGGAGGAGCACGGGGACTGGATCGTCGGGCTGCAGGACCTGGGCGCGGCGGGGCTCACGAGCGCGACCGTCGAGTGCGCCGCCAAGGCGGGCACGGGCGTCATCATCGACGTCGCGAAGGTGCCGCGGCGCGAGGCGGGCATGACGCCGTACGAGGTGATGCTCAGCGAGTCGCAGGAGCGCATGCTCGTCATCGTCAAGCCGCAGCACGAGGCGGACGTGCGCGCGCTCTTCGAGCACTGGGAGCTGCACTGCGCGACGATCGGCGCGGTGACGGACGACGGCATCGTGCACGTCCGCGACGGCGCGGATGAGGTCGCCCGCGTGCCGGCGCGACTGCTCACCGATGCGCCGGCCTACGTGCGCGAGGGCGAGCAGCCGGCGTGGTCGAGGGCGCTGCAGGCGTTCGACCCCGCGTCGCTGCCGGACATCGGCGCGCGCGGCAACGGCGCGAGCGCCGGGCGCGGGGCGGCGGACGTGCTGCTGGTGCTGCTCGCGTCGCCGGAGATCGCCTCGAAGCGCGTGGTCTGGCGCCAGTATGACCACCAGGTGCTCACGAACACCGTGGCGGGCCCGGGCGGCGATGCGGCGGTCGTCCGGATCAAGGACACTTCGCGCGCGCTCGCGATGTCCACCGACGGCAACGCCGCGTACACCTACCTCGACCCCTACGCCGGCGGCGCGATCGCGGTCGCCGAGGCCGCGCGCAACGTGGCCTGCACCGGCGCGCGGCCGCTGGCGCTGACGAACTGCCTGAACTTCGGCAACCCGGAGAAGCCCGAGGTGTACTGGCAACTGCGCGAGGCGATCCGCGGCATGGCGGACGCGGCGCGCGCGCTCGGGATCCCGGTGATCAGCGGGAACGTCAGCCTCTACAACGAGACGGCCGGCGAAGCGATCTGGCCGACGCCCGTCGTCGGCTGCGTGGGACTGCTCGACGACGTCGAGCGACGCATTCCCGGGTGCGGGTTCGCGGCGGAAGGCGACGCGGTGCTGCTCGTCGGCGAGGGGCCCGATGCGCGCGACCTCGCGGGCTCGGAATACCTGCGGGTGGTGCACGGACGAATCGCCGGCACGCCGCGGATCGACCTCGATGCCGCGGCGCGGCTGCAGGCGTTCCTCGTCGCCGCCGCGGAGCGCCGTCTCCTGCGCTCGGCGCACGACGTCGCCGCGGGCGGGGCGGCCGCGGCGCTCGCGGAGTGCTGCATCGCGGGCGGCATCGGCCTGCGCGGCGACGCGGCGGCCGCAGGCCGGCGCGACGTGGCGCTGTTCGGCGAGACGCAGTCACGCGCCGTCGTCTCGTGCGCGCCGGAGCGCATGCCGGAGGTCGAAGCGCTGGCGCGCGAGCATCAGCTCGACGTCGCGCGCGCCGGCATCACCGGCGGCGACCGCCTCGTGTACGGCGGCATCGATGCCGTGGTCAGCGACCTGCAGGACGCGTATGAGCGGGGCCTGCCGCGCGCGCTCGAAGGGGTCGCCGTCGGCTAGGACGACGGACCGGCGCGCGCGAAGCGCTAGCCGTACGTGACCGCTGCGCCCTCGATCGCGGCGCTCGCATCCGAGGCGAGGTACACGACGGCCGACGCAAGGTCCGCCGCCGGCGCGTCGTGCGGGGTGAGGCCGGCCGCACCGGCGCCGGGCGCGAGCGCGGCGGGGAGCAACGCGTTGGCCCGCAACCCCTGGTCGGCGAGCTGGCGCGTCCACAGCAGCAGCGCCATCGCGTCGTCGACCTCGGCGTCATCGGCTACGAGCACGATGACCGCCGGGTCGGAGCGCAGGCCCTCGAACGCCTCGTACGCGATCGGCGCGGGCGCGTGGTAGACGAGGATGCGGATGGGCCCCAGTTCCGCCGTCGCGTCGGCGATCGCTTCGTGCACCGTCGTCGCGCCGCTGTCGGATGTGAGCGCGATCGCCTTCCGCCCCATCGCCCAGAACTCGTTCGCCGCGCTGTTCACGGCGAACTCCGCCTTCGTGTCCTCGGAGAGCGTCACGCACGCGACGTCCGCCCCCGCCTCGCCAAGCGCGACGGCGGCGCGCCGGCCGAGCGGGCGTTCGGCGCCCAGCACGAGCGCGTTGCGTCCGGTGAGCTCGCCGGCCATCACGCGCGCTCCGCCGTCATCCAGATGTGGTTGCAGAACCAGCGGTCCAGCGGCGGATGCATGCTGAGCGGCCGCAGGAAGCGCAGGAAGTCCAGGAGCCGCAGCTCCGCGTTCAGGCGCCGCGACGCGAAGTAGCTGCCGCGCGCCGGCGGCTCCCAGAACTCCGTGCGGCGCACGATGAAGCCGTGGCGGCGCAGGTCCTCGCGCATGGCCGGCGCGCTCTGCTCGTTCACGTGCATCTGGCGCTCGAACTCGTCGTGCGGGAACTCGCGCCCGGTGGGGAGCATCGTCTCATTGAAGAGCCCGTCGCGGAAGCGGAGCAGGCGGCTCACGGCGAGCGCGGCCTGGTTCACGCGCCGGCTGTAGTTCGGGTACACGCCGCGCTCGAAGGTGCGGTTCGGCGACGTGTGGAGCACCAGCAGGCCGCCCGGGCGCAGGATGCGCCGCAACTCGTCGTACGCGCGGTCGAGCTCGTGCGGATAGAGGTGCTCGACGACGTCCATCATGAACGCGACATCGAATGACGCGTCCTCGAACTCGAGCGCCTTCACATCCATGCAGGCGACGTGCATGCGCGCGCGGGCGCCGTCGGGCGCCGCGTCGTCGAGCGCGCGGCGGGCGATCGCCACCGCCGCCGGGGCGTAGTCGATGCCCCACGCTTCGGCGCCGCTCAGCGCCGCCTGCAGGACGATCTCGCCGCGCCCGCAGCCGACATCGAGCACCTTCCTGCCACGCAGGTCGCCCGCGAGTGCGAGGGCCTTGAGGAAGCGCGCGCCAACCCGCCGCCCTCCGCTCTCGACGAACTCCTCGTAGCCGTGGCAGTTTGTCAGGTAGTAGTCATCGGTGTAGACCCCCGGGTCCACGCGCCCGGAGGCCTGCGGCTCACGTGTCACAGTGGAGCGCCTTTCGCGCGACGCCGATCGTGCGCTCGCCCAGCCGCACGTCCTGGCAGAGCTCGCGGAAGAGCTGCTGGTCGTACCCTTCGCGGTTCAGGTAGCGCGCGATGCCCTCGACGCGCACCGCCCGGCCGAGCAGCGCGTTGGCGAGCAGCTGCCACTCCAGCGGCACCACCGGGATGTGGAAGCCCTCGACGTGCACGATCCGCACCTGGTCGCTCCAACGCGCCCAGTGGTCGGCCGAGTCGATGACGCCGTCCGGGCAGCGGATCACGAGGTCGCCCATCACCTCGACCTTCACGCCGCCCACCTCGAAGACGCCGAAGTAGCTCGCGTACGGAGCGCGCACGCTGTAGGCGACCGGCCGCGTGACCGTGCCCGCCGCGGCGATGCAGCCCTCCATGACATAGGCGCCCTCCATCGTCGTCGCCAGGTCGATGTCCGGCGGCGTGTAGTCGCGCAGGCCCTGCAGGACCGAGGCGGTGCTGCCCATCAGCGCCCACGGCTGCTGCGACTTGAACATCGCCGGCACGATGCAGCGGAGGATCTGCGTGAGCGCACCCTGGGTGCGCTCACAGAGGCCGGTCTCGCCGCTTCCAACCCCGCACGTCATGCGCAGAGTCTATCGGACGCCGTTCGCGGAGCGCCGATCATCGGCCCCATACCTCGCGCAGCTCGCCTGCGAGCCGCCGGCCATGCTCGCGCCCGCGTTCCGCCGCCGGGCCGGCGTTCTGCGGGTCCATCATGTTCTGGCCCATGGCCTCGCGTGCCGGGCCGTCGGGCTCGATGAGGCGCACCTTCGCGCCCGCCGCTTCGAGCGCGGCGGCCTCCCGCGCCATCAGCTTCGCGGAAATGACGTGGATCCCGCGGCCTGCCCAGCCGAGCGGCGCCAGCACGAGCACCACGTCCGGCTCGATCCGCTGCGCGAGGTCGCACGACGTGCCCGAGCGCACGCCGCCATCGGTGCAGCGGCGCCCGTCGATCGCGACCGGTGGGAAGAGCCCCGGGACGGAGCACGAGGCCGCGACCGCGCGCTCGATCGGCACGCCGGATGCGCGGTCGAGCGCCAGGAACTCGCCGGTCTCGCAGTCCACGGTGGTCACGAGCAGCGGCTTCTCCGGCCAACCGGGCCACTCGTTGCCGGCGAACGAGGCGACCCAGTCGGGCTCGGGCATCGTCTTCGCGCGGAGCGCGATCGCGCCGACCTGCGCGCAGCGCTCGGGGGTCATCGTGTCGAACGATGCCCAGAGCGTGAACGCGGCGGCCAGGCTCTCGGTGTCGGGGACGACGTGGGGCAGCGCGCGTCCCTGCTCGCGCTGGCGCTCGCTGGCCAATTCGCGAGGGTCGCGCCCGTGCGCCAGGTTCGTGCCGACCACCGAGCCCGCGGACGTGCCGACGATCAGGTCCGCATCCCGCGCGTCGATGCCGCCGTCGAGCAGCCCGGACAGGACGGCGGTCTCCCAGGCGATGCCGACGTTGCCGCCGCCGCCGAGGACGAGCGCGCGCTTCATGAAGCCTCCTCGCTAGCGGCGCCGGGTCGTCCGGCGCGGCCGCGGCGCCTCCGCCGCCCGCGGCTCGCCGAGCACGATGATCGTGCAGACGGCGGCGTCGAGCAGGCGCGCGGCGAGGCGGTCGCCCAGCTCGTCGAGCGTGAGCGCCGTCGTCAGTACCGTAGGCAGCCGCGCCGTGTGGCGGTAGTTGAGGAGCTGGAACAGGCGGTCGCGCACCCAGGCGATGCCGGTCTGCGCGTCGAGGTCATCGAGGATGAGGAGCGGGGCGCGCTTCATCTCGTCGAATGCGTCCCACGACCCGCGCGGCTCATCGGAGGAGAAGCCGCGGCGCAGATAGTCGAGCAAGTCGGGCACGACGACGAACAACGGCGCATCGCCGCGCTGGCGGCGGTAGTTCGCGATCGCCGCGGCGAGGTGCGTCTTGCCGGCGCCGTGCGGGCCGAGCAGCAGCAGCCAGCCATCCGGCTTCTCCGCGAAGGTCAACGCCTGCCGGTAGGCGTTTTCGATGCGGCGGCGGTCGTCCGCCGTAAGGTGCAGGCCGCGCGCGTCGAAGTGCTCGAACGTCATCTCGCGCAGCAGCGGATGGTCCAGCACATCGAGCGCGCGCATGTCGGACGGGCGGGGCTGCTCGAGCACGTAGACCCGCGCGATCGCCGCGTCCGTCAGGCGCGTGCGCAGTCGCTCATCGAGCTGCTCCGGCAGGATATTCGTCGTGACGACGGTCGGCAGGCGCGCGTTGAAGCGATGGTTGATGATCTGGAAGAGCTTTTCCTGCGCCCAGGGTGTCGGCGCCTGCGTGCCGAGGTCGTCGAGCACGAGCACACGGGCGTTGCGGACGCGCTCGAACAGGTCGTCGTAGCGCACGTCGGAGCCGGGCTGATAGGCCGACCGCAGGTGGTCGAGGAGGTCCGGGACGACGACGAAGAGCGCCGGCTCGCCGCGCGCGAGGAGGCGGTTGACCACCGCCGCGGCGATGTGCGTCTTGCCGCAGCCGCTCGCCCCGGAGAGCACGAGCCAGCCATCGGGCCCCTCGGCGAACGCGCGCGCGTCGGCGACGCAGCGCCGGTACTGCTCCTGGTCGCGCGCCGCCGCGCTGCGCCCGCGCTCGACGAGCGTCGCGAAGGTGTGGCGCGCGAGCGGGCCGATGTTCGAGTAGCGCAGCAGCCGTTCGCCACGCGCCGCGTGGCTGGCCGCGACGGCGCAGCGGCACGGGATCGCCTGACCGAAGTCCGGGTGCTCCGGCCCGACCGCGGCGCGCACGAAGCGGGCCCCGCGGCAGAGCGGGCAGTCGCTGCCGGGCTCAGCGGCCGAGTCGCCGGCGGAGGATGCTGCCGTACTTCCCGCCGAGGTAGCGGCCGGCGGCAGGATCTCGCTCAGTTTCCGCATGGTTGTCCGGTCCTTCGATTGCCCACCGTTCGAGGATGCGCGAGACGTAGCGCCAGCTCCGTGCATTCTGCGCCGCGGCCTCGCGGAACGCTGCCTCGATCCATTCGGCGGGGTAAAGGCGTTCGGCCTCGGTCAGCTCGGCGGCGATGCCGGGCCCGACGGTGCCGATGAACGACTCGTAGAGCGCGTAGATCCCCGGCCGCGACGGTTCCGCCGCCTGCGCGGGCAGCAGCCGCCCCACGGGCACCGCGCCGGACGCGACGGCCTCGACGCCCCGGCGGTCCGCCGGCGCGTTGAGGAAATAGAGCGCCACGCGCTGGCCATCGCGCTCGACGTCGAGCCGCAGCGTGATGCCGAGCTCGAGCGTGCGCGTGAGCGAGGCGTCGATGGCGGATGCGTCGCGGCCCGCGTTCGCGAGGAAGCGCGCGAGCGCGGGCTCGGCCGCGAGCTCCTCACGGGTGATGTAGCGCGGGAAGCCCTTCTTGCGCGCCAGTACGTGGAAGGCCATGAGCGTAACGGCGAGGTCCGCCGGGTCGGTAAGCAGCGGCAGAAGGTCGCTGAAGAAGACATTCGGCAGCGGCGTCGCCTGGGGCCGGGGCGGGAAGCCGGGGAACGGAGCGGGCTGTGCGGTCACGCCGTGTCCTCTTCGAGCACCATCAGGTCTTCGAAGCGGGAGACGTGGCTGCGGAAGTGCAGCGCCACCTGCCCGGTGGGGCCGTTGCGGTGCTTGGCGACGATCAGCTTCGTCAGCCCGGCGGGGTAGATCGCGTCCGGCTCGCGCTCCTCCCACTCATCGCGGTTGACGTACATGTCCTCGCGATACAGGAACATGACGACATCGGCGTCCTGCTCGATAGAGCCCGATTCGCGCAGGTCGCTGAGCAGCGGGACGTGCGTCTGGCGCATCTCGGCGGCGCGCGATAGCTGGGCTGCGGCGATGATCGGCACGTCGAGGTCGCGCGCGAGCATCTTCAGCCCGCGGGAGATCTCGCTCACCTCCTGCACGCGGTTGTCGCGGAACCGCCCGCTGCCGTGCATGAGCTGCAGGTAGTCGATGATAACCAGGTCCAGCCCGCCGAGCTGCTGCGCGAGCCGCCGCAGCTTCGCTTGGAGTTGCGCGATCGTCACCACCGAGGAGTCATCGATGTAGATCTCGAGCCCGTGCAGCTCGCCCGTCGCCGTCATGAGCTTCCGCTCTTCGAGCTCGGTGCGCTGGCCCAGGCGGATGCGGCCGACGTCGATGCCCGACTCCGCGGCGAGGAGCCGGTGGACGAGCTGGTCCGCCGCCATCTCGATCGTGAACACGGCCACGCGCGCGTTCTGTGCGAAGGCGGCATTGCGCGCGAAGTTCAGCAGCAGCGCCGACTTGCCGACGCCGGGCCGCGCGGCGACGACGACCAGGTCCGAGCGCTGGAAGCCGCCGAGCAGCGTGTCGAGGTCCATGAAGCCGGAGCGGATCGCGCCGATCGAGCTGACGTTGACGGCGTCGATGCCGGGGCGCTCCCAGTACTCATCGAGCAGGTCGCGCAGCGGCACGAGGTCGCCCGTGCGCTGGGCATCGCGCACGCTCATCACCAGGTTCTCCGCGCGGCCGATCACGCCCTCGAGGTCCGGGCCGCCCTGGTACGCAAGCTGCACGATCTGCGAGCCGATGCCGATCAGGCTGCGGTACGTGGCATCGCGCTTGACGATCCGCGCGTAGTGCTCGACGCCGACCGGCGTCGCGAGGTCCGTGGTGATGCGGGCGATCCACGGGATGCCGCCGACATCGTCGAGGCGGCCGGCGCGCGAGAGCTCGTGCGCGAGCGTCACCTGGTTGATCGTCTCGCCGCGCTCCCAGAGCGCGACGCACGCCTCGTAGGCCCAGCGGTTCTGGTCCCGGAAGAAATCCTCCGGCGCGACGACGCCCTCGACGCGGCTGATCGCGTCTTCATCGACGAGGATCGAGGCGATCACGGCCTCCTCGGCCTCGACGTCGAACGGCGGGAGCTTTTCGGCGGCCGCGACCATCGCGCTAGTCCTCGCCTGGGTCGCGCTTCGCGATCAGCTCCGCCGCGGTGCGGCCGAGGAGCAGGCGGCCGAGCGTGCGGTGCCCGAGTGCGCCGATGTAGCGCTTCCAGGCATTGCGCACGTCGTCGGCGGTCTGGGCGCGACCCAGCGCCTTCTCGGCTTCGCGGAGGGTGAGGTCGTACTCGACGGCGACGGGCATCTGCTGCCTCCCTGCGCTTCGTCCTGCATCGGTCGCGGCGCACGGCGCCGCCGGGCGCGACGGGCGCGCAGGGACGGCCAGCGGCGTCGTGCCGCCGCCTTACTCCTGCGAGCCGGTCTCGCCGTCGTCGGCGACGGCGTAAGCGTCCGCGCCGGCGCTCTCGTCGGTCTCCTGCTCGACGCCCGCCGGCGGGGCGACGCTCGCCGAGCCGGCTTCCGGCTCCGCCTTTGCGCGGATGTCGGCCGCCGTGGTGCCGTCCTCGCCGATCACGGTGACGGTGACGGTGGCGCTCACGTTCTTCGTCAGGCGGACGCCGACCGGGAAGTCGCCGAGCTCCTTGATCGGTTCGCGGAGGAGGACGTTGTGGCGGTCCACCTCGGCGCCGATCAGCTCGCCGACGCGGCCGGCAATCTCCGCCGCGCCGACGGAGCCGAAGAGCTTGCCGGTGTTGCCAGCGCGCGCCGTGACGGTGATCGAGATGCCGTCGATCTTTTCGGCGGTCTTGCGCGCCTCGGCGTCGCGGGCTTCCTGGAGTCGGGCCTCGCGCTGGGCGCGGGCCTCGGCCGACTTCACGACGGCCGGGGTCGCGGCCATCGCCAGCCGCCGCGGGAGCAGGTAGTTGCGCGCGAAGCCGGGCTTCACGTCCTTGATGTCGCCGATGTTCGCCGTCCCGGGGACGTCCTCGAGGAAGACGACCTTCATGGTGATCTCCTGACACGAAGACGCCGCCCGGGTTTGTCTGTCATGGTGGCGGAGGGGGACAGACAAACGGGGGCGTCGTCACTGCTGCATACTACGCATGGCCCGAAGGCTGACAAGTTATAACAGGTCAACGCCCCCCGGAGAATCTTCCCACGCGCTGGGTTTGCCGGTTCGGGAGGTGGGAAGCCTCCGTCGGGGAGAGTAGAACATCCGTGCGGAGCATGTCAAGCACGAAAGCTCGGGCCGGGGCCGCCGTTAGAAACGGCTCCGTGCGTGCGTCCGGAAGCGGATAGCCTTCAGCGGGAGTGTGAGGATGCAGAAGAAGAGGGGCGCCCGTATGTCCAGGACCGCGCGAAGGACAGCCGCGCCGGCGCCGCCGGCCCGACCCGGGCGGGCAGCCGCGCGCGCCGGAGCGAAGCCGACGGCCTCGCAGGACGGCAGATCGGCATCGCGGCGGATCGACGAACGCATCCGCGAGCTCGGCGACTGGCGCGGCGAGACCCTGCGGCGCGTGCGCGCGGTCATCAGGGCCGCCGCCCCGGAGATCGTCGAGGAGTGGAAGTGGGTGAAGCCGACCAACCCGGGCGTGCCGGTCTGGTCGCACAACGGTATCGTCTGCACCGGCGAGACGTACAAGGACGTCGTCAAGCTCACGTTCCCGAAGGGCGCATCGCTGAAGGACACCGGGAAGCTCTTCAACGCGAGCCTCGGTGGCAGCGCCCGCCGCGCGATCGACATCCGCCAGGGGGAGAAGATCCGGGAAGCCGCCCTCGCGCGCCTGGTCCGCGAGGCCGTCGCGCTGAACGGCGCACGCAAGCCGGCGGGCGCTCCCGCGAAGCGCGCCGGAAGGAAGCCCGCGCTGCTTTCCGGCGGCAACCCCCAGATCGAGAAAGGCGACGGGGACGGGCCCGTGCAGGCCTACATCCGGGCGATGCCTGGCTGGAAGCGCGACATCGGGCGGCGGCTCGACGCGCTCATCGCTCGCGCCGTCCCCAACGTGCGAAAGGCGGTGCGTTGGAACTCGCCGTTCTACGGCATCGAAGGGCAGGGCTGGTTCGCCTCGTTCCATGTCTTCAACCGCTATGTGAAGGTGACCTTCTTCAAGGGGACCTCGCTGCGCCCGGTCCCGCCCGGCGGCACCGACAAGGAGGCGCGCTGGATCGATGTGCACGAGGACGGCCTCGACGAGGCGCAGATGACGGCGTGGGTCAAGCAGGCGGCAGCGGTCCCCGGCTGGATCTCCAGGGCCTGACGGGGCCGAGCGCGGAGGTTCCGGCGCGAATCACTCGATCGTCAGCGCGCCGTGCATCTGGTCCGGATGGATCACGCAGGCGAACGTGTAGTGCTGGGGCGCGCCCGTGCGCGGGCCCGCCGGGATGTACTGCCGCCAGCCGATCAGCCGTCCCACCGTTTCGCCGGCATCGAAGTACACCGCGCCCGCTGGGTCATAGAACACGAGGTGATGCGCGACGCCCGCGTCGAGGTTGTCGAACGAAAGGTCGATGGTGTGCACCGCCACCGGGACATCCGCGCCTTCGACCAGGGTGATACGGGTGCGCTCCGCGACGATGTGCAGGCGCTGGTGCCCGGGCAGCGGTGACGGCGTGGGCGCCGGAGGTGGCGCATCCCCGCAGTTCGCGCGCCGCGCCGACGCAATGCGGCGCTCGTCCGGGGACTGGGCGCCCGTAATCAGCGTCAAATACTCGTCGGCGGTGGCCGTGGTGATGGCGTCGAACGCGACCTCGCCCGTGTTCGCGATCTTGTTCCACTCGACGCGATAGCACAGCGTCTGCCCGGTCAGCAGGTGCACGCTCACGAAGTCACCCGGCGCGACGGACGCAAGGCGCCAGAACACGCCCAGGCCCTGGCCCGCGACCCCGGCATGGCCGGCGAGCACGACGTTGCCCCCCTGGCCGAAGACGCCGCCGAGCGCCGGGAACGCCGAGAAGTCGTACCAGGCGACGACATCGAGCGATGGCGGGGGCGGCATCGCGCCGTCCGGGGGCACGGCGACCGCCGCGAGCGGCGCGTCGACGCGCGCCGTTGCGATGACGATGCGGTCGGCGGTGAGCGCTCCGCGCCCGGGCGTCCCGACGCCGCGGGCGGCGAGGTCGGCGCTCGTGACGTGGCTGGCGGGTGGCGCTGAAACATCGCCGGTCGCACCGCCGGGCGGCGAGGTGACCGCGGTGCGGGTAGGAGCCGGGGCCGTCGGCGTCGCGCGCAGCGGCGGCGCCGGCGCCCCCTCCTCGGCGGCGGTCGGGCTGGGCGCCGGGAGCGTCGCACTCGGCCGCGCCGCCGGCGTCTCGGACGGGGGCGTGGGCGCGGGATCGCCGTCGCTGCAGGCCGCGAACGCGACGCACACGAGCGCGAGGCTGAACGATATGAGGCGTCCAATCCGCACGCCGAGAGCATACGCCATCGCGAGGAGGCGTTTCGCCCCCCGCGCGACGCCTGGACCCAGGCGAATCTCGACGCAGGGAAGCGCCCGTCGGCTACGCGGTCAGGTCTTCCCCGCCGTCGACGCCGATGACGTTGCCGGTCATCCAGTAGAGCCGCTCGTCGGAGAGCGCGGCGATCGCCTTCGCGACGTCCTCGGGCCGCGTCGAGCGGCCGCTCGGGTTGCTCCGCATCGCCCGCTCGTGGAGCTCGGGCCCGCCGGGGATGCGGCGCAGGGCGGGCGTGTCGGTGACGCCCGCGCGGATGGCGTTCGCGGTGACGCCGAGCGGCGCCAGCTCGAACGCCAGCTGCCGGATATGGGACTCGAGCGCGGCCTTCGCGGCGGAGACGGCGCCGTACGATTTGATGACGCGCGTCGAACCCGAGCTGGTCATCGCGTAGATGCGGCTGTTCTGGCCGAGCAGCCGGCGCTGCGCCATGTCCTGCGCCCAGTACACCAGGCTGTGCGCCATCACGTCGAGCGTCATGTCCATCTGCTTCTGCGTGATGCGCCCCTTCGGGTCATCGTCGATGAAGGGCAGCAGCGACCCAAACGCCAGCGAGTGCATCAGCACGTGCACGTAGCCGTTGCCGCCCAGCTTCTCGCGGACGGCGTCGAGCGCCTGCGCGCGCTTGTCGGGGTCGGCGGCGTTGATGTTGAAGAAGACGGCTTCCTGGCCTGCCGCCCGCACCTCGTCCTGCACCTTGAGCGCGTTCGGGAGCGTGGCGCGCAGGTCGAAGTGCACGCCGAAGACGCCGTAGCCGCTGCGGGCCAGCTCCGCCGCCGTCGCCGCGCCGAACCCGCTTGATGCGCCGAGGATGAGCGCCCACTTGTCAGACATCGCCTGCTCCTTGCGTCCTGCGCCTTCCCGGGCGCGTCCGGCGCAGTCTACGAAAGGGAATGTTATGGGGCACGGCTCAGCGCGCCACCCGGTCACCGAGTACTCGCGGCATACGCGCTAGAATAATCCGGCATTCGCGGCACTCCTCCCACTCGCCGCACTGTTTATCCATCGGTTCCTGCAAATCGGTCCTCGAAGATGCATATCCGATGGAGGCATCAAGTCATGAGGAAGGGCATCGAGTTGCTCCCGCAAGAAGCCGCGGACTGGGATCCGGTTGTTGACCTCTCCCTGATCGCCACGCCGATCCAGCACTGCGCATGCCTGTCGCTGGACATAATCGCGGTCGGTCCACTACGGCCACTTGAGAACGGCGACTTCGATCAGGCACCAGTACTTGACCGATCTGGTAGACCTTGCGGAATTGTGGATACCAAGATCGCACGCAAACGTCACAGCAGGCGCGAAAAGCTGGATCTGAGTGACTTGAATCAATCGGCGCTCGACCGACTGACGCGCCTGTCGGAAGTGTTGACTTGCCTGCGGGCTAGCCGGTCCGCGCTTGTTCGCGAGCGGGAAGCGCCGGTCGCTCTGCTGACCATTTCAGACCTCAAACCATCACGAGTTTCGGATGCTCCTGTACGGCCTGTTGGCGCGGCTGGAAGTGCAATTTGCCCATCTCGTTCAAACTGCGTTTCCCGATCCTTGGGGATGGATTGAACGCCTCACTCCAGACAGTCGCGCCGCGGTGATCGGGTATTGGGAGATCGCCAAGCGCGGCGGTGTTGATATCGGACCAACGGCGAGCCTCATGCTCTCGCAGCTCGTGAACATCGTGTCTTCGTCCGACCGGATCGCGCGTGCGATGGGCTTTCGGACCAAACGCGAAATCAAGAACCTGCTCAAGGCCCTACCAGACTTGCGAAACCATGTGGCGCATCCGGTGCGCCCGCTAGTGCTTGGGGAGAGCGATGTGGCGGCTCTCGCAACTGTTGTTTCTGCGCTCGGTCTCGTCGGACGACGCGCGGTTGAGTTGCCTGGAGGTGCGCTCGAGTAGTGCACCGAATCATATGCGGGGAACCAGACCGCGGTTGACCCGTTGCAACATCGCCTGGAATCGCGCGCCCGCGCTCTCGTCCCCGCCGGCCCGCGCGACGACCGCCTCGAACAGCAAGGAAGTCGGCAGGATGCAGTATCCCATCGTCTCGGCCGCCAGGCGGACGGCGTCCGTCACCTGCTGCGGGCGGTCGACGGGGTCGTGGAGGCGCCAGCCGTTGACGACGAGCAGCGCGCGCGGCGCGGCGCCCCGGCGCTCGATCGCCCGTTCGATGCGCTCGCGCAGGCGCCCGTGCGCCTCCAGGCCGACGGCGTGCTCCGACGCCTCGATCTCGAGCAGGAAGGACGCGTCGCCGGCGCGCACCTCGAGCGCGTTCGGGTCGTTGTCGTACGCGCTGAAGCCGAGCAGGCGGAACGCATCGAGGACGACGGGATAGAGCCCGAGGAGCCCTTCCTGCCAGAGCAGGTCGCGCCAGCGCGCCAATTCGTCGCGGGCGGCCTGCGCCTCGTCGCGCGCCGCGTCCGCTGCCGCGGCGACAGCCTGGGCCTCGGCAAGGTCCGCCTCGCGCGCATCCAGGCCCGGCACGGCGAGCCGCGCGGCCCACGGCGGCGGGCGCCCCTCCGCGAGCACGCCTCGCGCGCGCCTGATCCCCGCCTGCAGCGCGTCCGACATCGCGTAGCGCGCGTCGCCCGATGGCGCCTGCGCGAGCGAGGGCGCGAAGATCACGCGCCCATGCGCCGATGGCAGCTCGAGCGCGACCGCCGCGCCGCCCTCGCTGGTCGCGAAGACGGAGCGCGGACCGGCGCCGCGGATCTGCGCGACGTCGAAGCGCGCGCGGTACTGAAGCGCCGCGCGCTGCGACTCGACGAAGCCCGCCAGCGGGTGCCCGTGGTCGATCACGTGCACGCGCGTCCCGGCTGCGGGCACGAGCTGCGGCGGGGCGAGCGTGATCGCCGGGTCGCGCGGCAGCCAGTAGTAGTCGTCGAGCGGCGGCGCGCCGTCGATGCGTTCGTGCGTGTCGGCGGGATGCGCGAAGACCACGATCACCGCGCCCGCTTCGAGGGCGAGCCGCGTCTCGTCGATGCGGCGCAGCAGCACGTCGGCCAGGCGCGCCTCGCCGGGCTCGACGGGCCCGTTGCGCACCTCCCGGCGGTCGAACGTCGCGAAGTCGCCGCCGTCGCACGCCTCCTCGATCAGCCGCGAAAGCGCCGCGGGATCGATGACCAGCGCGTCGTAGTCGAAGAACGACGGCGCCGTGATGAAGTTGTAGTTGTCGACGTGGGGGCCGGGGAGTGGGAAGCCGAGCGAGAGGATGCGCCCGAGCACGCGGCGCGGCGCGGCAGCGGCGGTCATGTCAGTCGTCGAGCGGCAGCGTGCGCAGGAACTCGCGCAGGCCCGGGCCGACGTCCGCGCGCCGCAGGCCCAGCTCGATCGCCGCGATCAGCATCCCGAGCGGGCGGCCGGTGTCGTAGCGGCGGCCCGCGAAGCGGTACGCGAACACCGGCTGCGTCTCCATGAGCGTCGCCAGGCCGTCGGTCAGCTGGATCTCGCGCCCCTTCCCGGGCGGCGTGCGCTCCAGGACCTCGAAGATCTCGGGCGTCAGCACGTAGCGGCCGACGATGCCCAGCCGCGACGGCGCCTCCTCGGGCTTTGGCTTCTCGACGAGCGCATCGACGCGGACGACGTTCTCCGCGATCTCGCCGCCGCCGACGATCCCGTAGCTCTCGACCTCGGACTCGGGCACCTCCTCGACGGCGATCACGGAGCCGCCGTGCGCGTCGAAGACGTCGATCATCTGCTTCGTGACGGGCGGGTCGGCGACGATGACGTCGTCGGGGAAGATCAGCGCGAAGGGCTCGTCGCCGACGGCGTGGCGCGCCTGCAGCACGGCATGGCCGACGCCGCGCTGCTCCTTCTGGCGCAC